>Ga0065708_1006567_pt1 | contig 37741 bp, 24 predicted proteins | sample Hoacrofraction12_2_FD_59095 | JGI IMG/M metagenome (GOLD analysis project Ga0065708, IMG submission 59095) | Hoatzin crop microbial communities from Cojedes, Venezuela, sample from fiber fraction 12 v1 | ecosystem: Host-associated > Birds > Digestive system > Esophagus > Crop | place: Venezuela... | reverse complement strand
CCGTGGCCGACCTGTGCTTCCCCAACTACACCGAGGCGTGCTATCTGACCGACACTCCCTTTCAGCCCGACCTCACCGCAAAAGAGGCTCGCGCACTCGTGGAGCGTCTGCGGCAAATAGCCCCGCACTCGGTGCTCATCACGTCGGCATCAATAGAGGGCAACCACGCCGTGGTGGGCTACAACCACTCCACCGACCAGCACTTTCTGCTGCCTTATACCGAAATTCCCGTGCATTTCCCCGGCACCGGCGACATATTCTCAGCCGTACTGATAGGCCACTTATTGAACGGCGAGCCGCTAAAGATGTCAACGCGAAAGGCGATGGACGCCGTATGGAAACTGATAGACATCAACAAAGACAACGCCGACAAAAACCGCGGAATACCAATAGAGAAGTCGCTCAGCGAGATTCTATGAAACAATTATCGAGAAAGGAACGAAGATGCCAAACATTGCACTGCTGCTCTCAGGCGGAGTAGATTCATCAGTAGCCCTGCACGAGCTAATCAGCCAAGGCAAGAAGCCCGACTGCTTCTACATAAAGATTGGACCAGAGGAAGACCAAGAGTGGGACTGCACGTCGGAGGAAGACCTTGAGATGGCCACCGCCGTGGCGCGCAAATACGGTTGCACACTAAACATAATAGACTGCCACAAAGAGTATTGGCAGCAGGTTACGCGATACACAATGGAGAAGGTGAAAGCCGGACTGACGCCCAATCCCGACGTGATGTGCAACCGTCTTATAAAGTTCGGAGCGTTCGACGAGAAGGCTGGTCACGGCTACGACCTGATAGCCACAGGCCACTACGCGCAGACAGAAATCATCGACGGACAGAAGTGGCTCACCACAAGTCCCGACCCCGTGAAAGACCAGACAGACTTTCTCGCCCAGATATACGATTGGCAACTGCGCAAGGCTCTCTTCCCGATAGGGCACTACATGAAAGAGGAGGTGCGCGCCATAGCCGACCGCGAGCACCTTGCGCCCGCCCACCGACGCGACTCGCAAGGCATCTGTTTCCTCGGAAAAATCAGCTACAACGAGTACATTCGTCGCTATCTCGGCGAACAGACAGGCGACGTCATCGACATTGACACCGGACGCCGACTGGGGCAGCATCGCGGACACTGGTTTCACACCATCGGACAGCGCCACGGGCTCGGTTTCGGCGGAGGACCGTGGTTCGTGGTGAAGAAAGACCCAGCCACGAACACCATCTATGCCAGTCGAGGCTATCAACCAGAGGCAGCCTATCAGACCGACTTCCGTATGCGCGACTTCCACTTCCTGACCGCACCCTTCGACACTATGCAAGTGAGCTTCAAGATTCGCCACACGCCCGACTTCCACAACGCCACGCTGCAACCGCTCGGCGACGACGTTTGGCAAATCCACTCCGACGCCCCCATCCACGGCGTAGCCCCAGGCCAGTTTTGCGTCATCTACGATGCCGACCACCATCGCTGCTTCGGCAGTGGCGAGCTCTGCCTCTGACCACAGTCGGTTCACCAGCGCCGCGAATGTCGCTCCCCTCGCGAACATTCTTCAAGGCCAATAAAAGATTATTACAATAACGACGCCTCTTAGCTCCGACCACGGTAAGACCGAATTCCCACCACCGTAGAAGTCGGCTTCTACCACCGTAGTTCCCGACTCCTACCACCGTAATAACAAACTCCCACCACCGTGGAAAGTTTGAGCCACCCCGCCCACTGATTATCAACAACATAGAAGTTCCGTTTTCCCGTCATCGTGCCCCACAATCGCCATCACCGCCAAAATCAGTTTTCTTTACTTTTCTGGAATCTCAGTCCCATCGCTCTCAACACAATTTACCGCAATCGCCGCGCAGTGCGCACCTCCTACTTCGACAAGACGATGAAAAAAAGAGATAATATCACTCGCTTTTCATCATGAGATTACTCAAAACTCTTATTCGTGACATTTATAACTAATAAAAATAACTTTTTTGCCATTTAAATTTGGTAATATCGGATATTATGTTTAATTTTGCAATCGGAAATATAAAAAAACTACAAATAAGCTCTGACAAAATCCAAGCAAAAACGATACAACCATAGGATTCAATTGGAGTGGAGATACGCTTGTAAAGATTATAAATGCAGCTTTAAACTTTTAAAACATTACAATATGCATAATTGTCCTAAATGCAATACACCATTTGAAACGGGAACCAAGTTCTGCACCAAATGCGGTGCCAATCTGGAGAAATTGTTCATCGTAAATCCAGTTTGCCCTGTATGCCACAAGTCTTATCCTGACGGTACGCAATTTTGCGAGTCGGATGGTGCAAAGCTGGTCTCAGCAGACAAGATGATTCCTCGCTGCGTTATATGTGGAAAAGAATATTCCGATGACACAAAATTCTGTCCAATAGATGGAGGTGCCGTTGTTCCCGAAACCTTGAGAGGGGATTCATCCCATTCATATTTCCACACTGCCACATATCAGAAAGCATCGTTCGGCGAAAGATTACTTGCCTCTTTATTAGACTCCCTCATAATTGGGGCGCTCTCAATACCTGCCTTAGTCTTCTATTTCTTAGGGATTGCGGAACTCGAAGATTCTGACTCTGCCGGTACTGGCGTTTACTTCGTTTTAGCTGTCATTTTATACATTATACCATTGGTCTATTCATTTATTAAAGACGGATTAGGGGAAGGCCAAAGCTATGGCAAAAGAGCATTGAATATAAAGGTGGTTTATGTCAGCGACCAAAAGAACTGCACAAAGGGTGGTTCCTCTCTTAGGACGCTTATAACCGCTATTCTCTCATTCTTTTGTTGGGCTGGCTGTATTATCGAGCCAATAATGGTACTTGCAAACGGAGATGGTAGGAGGTTGGCTGATTTAGCAGCAGGAACGATAGTCATTAAATGTAAAAACTAAAAATACTACGATTTGTCCAAAATGCAATAAGGAAGACGAAGAGGGTGCTTTGTACTGTCGCCATTGTGGAGTCTCGATGTCTGCTCCCATTCATCCTGAAAAAGAGAACGACCACTCTAACATGATTCTCATCGTTTGGGTAGCTTTAACTGCCATAACGAGCTTGTGCCTGATTTTCATTACAGAAGTAATTGATGATTGGTACATCAACGGAACGATGAGAACATTAAATGGCTCTTAGATTCATTTTAAAGCACTAACCTTATAAAGAAGGAGGACGAATCGAATGACACGCCCTCCTTTTTTATAAGGTTAGCCTACTGGCAAATCACGGTGCAGACCTTGTCTTGGAAGGCTCGACCGTTGCTCTCTTGGAGCAAGCCCTGATTGAGAATGGCGAAACAGAGCTGGTGACCGTTAGACGCGCGACAATAGCCGGCGAGCGTGCTAATGGCCGTCACGGTGCCAGTCTTTGCGCGCACGTTTCCTTCGGCTACGGTTCCCTTCATTCGCTTGCGCAGCGTGCCGTCTTCACCAGCGATGGGAAGCGACGGCAGCAGGTGCAGATAGAGGTTGTCCGAGCGCCACGCATAGCGCATCAGGCGGCAGAGCAACTCGGCTGACGTGTAGTTGTAGAGCGAGAGCCCGCATCCGTCGGCAATCTTATAGTCGCCCGGCGTCAATCCCGTCTTCTTAATCAGGTTTTTTATCAGTCCGCGAGCGTGCTTTGCCGAGGCGGGTCTGCTGCCTGCCGCTGCTGCAAGCTGATAGAACAGAGCCTCGGCGTAGAGGTTGTCGCTCTCCTTCATCATCTTCAGCAATATCTGGTCGATGCTGTGAAAACGGGTGCAGAGTGTGCGTGCGCCGTTGGGAAGAGAGGCACGGCTCTGCAACGATGTGCCCCCATCGATGGTGATGCCGAGACCGCGGAGCGAGCTTCGGAAGCGGTCGATGAACTGGTCTTTCTTGTTGATGAGTAGCGGAGTGAGAGTGTGATTGTCGTCGTCCCAACACCATCCCTCGCCGAACTGCTTGTCGTCTTTCATCGATAGGTCGGCCACTATGCGACCGCGCAGTGTGTCGATGCCGAGCTTTCTGACGCTCTCGGCAAAGGCACGCATATCCTCATCGGCGAAAGCGGGGTCGAAACCGCCCACGCAGTAGAGGTCGCCGTTTAGTGTGTTGCCATCGATTTGACCCGTATAGTATAGTCCTGTGCGCAGCTGATAGTTGCCGCCAAGACGGTCGAGCGCGGCTATTGCAGTTATCAGTTTTTCCACCGACGCGGGGCGCATCAGTTGGCGGGCGTTGCGGGCAAAGAGCGTGGAGTCGGCGGTTAGGTCGTAAACCATCACTGCCACTTGCGATGTCTCGAAGAGCCTGCTCTCCATCAGTTGCGATAGTCGTTCCTGAATGTTTTGCGGCCAGGGCAGTCCTGCGGGTATGGTGTCAGTCGCGAGCTGCAGTGTGTCGGATGAGTCAAGCGAGGCGTCGCTCGACTCTATTCCGAGGTTGCCGTGTGGGTCGTCGTCGGGTGGCGTGGCGCTCTCTTGGTCGGCCTTCGCTCCAAGGTTTTCGGGCATCTCTATCACGATTTGCCCCTGCGTCGCCATCGAGACGACGATAGCCAACAATACGGTTAGAAGTCTTGTCTTCATAGGCTTACTCGTAAACGCCCTCGGCTATCTCCTTCATACGTTGCTTCACGCGCTCCACGAATGTCAGCTCGCGCCGTGGCTCTGGTTCGGGCTCTGGATGATGGGCTGGTTCCTCTTGGTGCGGTTGGTCAACGATGAACGTTATCTCGTTGCCTGCTTTCGGCTTTTCTTCGGTGGCCGACTTCGGTGGAAGCGGTCGATATAGCTGCTTTATTATCTCGTCGTAGTTGCTGTCTATGGTGTTGTTGGCAGGTGCGGCTTGCGGATGAACGTAGTCGTTGTCGAGACCCGTTGCAAGTATTGTCACCTTAGCATCATCGCCGAGTGTAGCATCGTCTGATACTCCCCATATCACCTCAATATTGGGATGAAGCGTCTCCATGAAGGCGTCTATCTCGTTCATCTCCGTTACGAGCAGCGGACGGTCGGGACTGGTATATATATTGAACAATATTCGGCGTGCCTTGCTAATATCGCTTCCGTAGAGAAGTGGCGAGTCGAGAGCGTCGATGATGGCTCGTTCCACGCGATGGTCTCCCTCGGCACGTCCCATTGCCATTATTGCTCCCCCACCCTCGCGCATGGTAGATTCCACGTCGCGGAAGTCGAGGTTGATGTCGCCCTCCACGGTGATTAGCTCCGAGATGCTCTTTGTGGCGTCGCGCAGAATGTCGTTGGCCCGCTGAAACGCTTCCTTCACGCTCAGCTGGCTGTTTGAATAGACGTCGCACAGCCGCTCGTTGTTGATTATGAGCAGCGCGTCAACGTTTTCTCTCATTTTCTCGACGCCCTTCAGTGCCTTCACTATCTTTTGCCGCTTCTCAAAGTAGAACGGTATGGTGACGATGCCAATGGTGAGTATACCCATCTCGCGCGCTATGCTGGCAATCAGCGGTGCGGCTCCCGTGCCAGTGCCACCGCCCATTCCTGCCGTCACGAACACCATGCGTGTGCCGTCGCTCAGCAGTCGGCGTATGTCGTCGATGTTTTGTTCTGCCTCGGCCAATCCCTTTTCGGGGTCGCCGCCCACTCCGAGGCCAGTCTTGCCGAGCTGTATCTTTGGGTTTACGGGTGATTTAGATAGCGACTGGCTGTCGGTGTTGCACACGGCATAGGTGACGTTTTTGATGCCTTCCTCATACATTCGCTTCACGGCGTTGCAGCCTCCTCCTCCCACGCCGATTACCTTTATTATGTCTTTCGACCGGTCAACGGTTTCGCCGAAATCGAGCGGCGGTGCGGTCATTGTCTCTTTCTCTTGCATAGCCTTGTTTGTTGTTTTTCTAAATTCGTCTGCAAAGATAACGATTATTTTTCGGTCTTCCAAATCTTTTCATTCCTGTTTTGCGTTAAGGTCAATCAAGTTCCTATCAGTTTAGAAAGTTTGCAGGGTCTATCAAGTTCGTCAAAAGTGTTGCTTGACGAAGTCTTGGGAGATTAGGGAGAAATGCACTTCTGGCTTCTTCGATAGGAACAGATAAAAAAGAAGCGAGCCTCCCGTCATCTGGGAACTCGCTTCTTGATTTGTTGTAGGTGGCCAATGGTGGATTGCTCTGTGCCCACACTGACCATTCGCTTTTTAGTGTCTCTTCTCGTCGGGACGCGGACCCTTCGGAGGCTCTTGGTCGCCTGGTTTTCTCGGTGGCATTGGGCCCTTTGGTGGTTTTTGTCCTTCTGGTTTCGGCCCCTTATGTTCTTGTGGATTCATTGGTTTGTCTGACATAACTTTAAATTTTTAATGGCTTATAATATTGTTAATTATTGAGAGAGCGCCTTTATTTGCTTTTTTGCGGGCCGCCTTGCTTTTTTCGGTTCTGCTGATTTGTCTGATACGTCTTATACTGCTCGTCGGTCAGAATCTCCTTCAGCTCCTTCTCGTAGGCGGCGCGGTTGGTCTCCATCTCCTTCTTTTGTGCGTCGGTCATCTGCGGTGGCTGCTGCTTGTCGCCACACTGCTTCTGGCTGGCGTTGCCCGACGGTTTCTGTCCCTTTCCTGGTCCCATTTTGCTTCCGTACTTCTCCTCAAGGGCTTTCAGTTTGGTAGCCTGTGCTTCCGAGAGTCCGAGTTCCTTCACCATTTGTTCGGTGCGGTTCTGCTTCTGTAGTTTTTTCTGGCCGCTGTTTGTCTGAGCCATGGCCGGAGCGCTCATCATAACGGTGGCTACGAGTGCCACAATCATCTTTTTCATAATCCTGAACTTTTTTATACGTTAAACAATAATCTTTTTCTCTTTGCAAGCTCGAAGCAACCTCCTACGGCTCCAAGACTCTCGTCCTCCAATCAGCCGAGGCGTCAGAGTCAATTACGTCGTCTCTTTAGCCTCGCCGTCTGATTATTTGACGACCGCCGCACCACGAAGTTTAACCGAAAATCGTTCCGTAAAAGCACAAACAGACCAACGCCAACCTTTTACGGATGCGCTCCGAAATGAGCAAGACAAAACATTCTTGTTTAACAAAATCTTAACAATCGACACCGTAGAACGATTGGCTCTCACACAAAATGCCAATCGCAAAAAATCCTACGGACGCTTAAATCCGTCGGCCTTGGCCTTCTCAGACATTCGCGAGATGCGCGTGTCGAAGTCGGGATGGGAAGAGAAAGCCGAGAGCCAACTGCTCAGACGCTTCGACGTTGTACCCTCGGAAAGACGCTTTATCTTCTCGAAGGCGATAGCCATGGCCCAGGGGTTGCGCCCGCTGCGCTTCAAGAAGTCGTAGCCATAGTCGTCGGCCTGCGTCTCGTGATAGCGTGAGTGTTTCGCGCTAATCATCAGCGCTCCGATGCCGCCGACTCTGGAGTCACTGATGCTGGCATAAGTATCGCTCACCGAACCAATCGCATCGCTGACGGCACCTCTGTAGAGTGCATCCTTCCAAGTCTTCAGCGAATGGCGCAGTGCCACATGCCCTATCTCGTGGCCAAGCACACCGAGCAGTTCGTTGTCGTTGAGCAAGTCCATCAGTGCGGAATAGACGCGCACGCTGCCGTCGGGACAGGCAAAGGCGTTGGTCTCCTTCGTAATGTACACTTTAAAGTTCAGCGTGATACCGTCGGCATCCTTCAGTCCCGTGGTCAGCCGCCTCAACCGCTTTGCATATTTGCTGTTAGCACCAGCCACCGTAGCCTGCTTGTCCATCTGCGCCACCTGCTTCTTCGCCTCTGCCGCCAACTCCTTGTCGGTCATTGTGTATGCCGTACCCGCCTTCATCGCACCACGCAAAGCGCGCAGCCAGTCCACCTGTGCGGCGGCTGGCTGCGCTAAAAGGGTTAAAATTATGATTATAAGTTTTGTGCCCATTCCTCCCTCACCACTACTTTAAGATTACCTTCGGCAAATGATTTTACTCTTTACCGTCGTTGATTGCACGTTTTAATTCCTTCATAAAGCGATTATACTCGGTAGGAGTAATGTCCACTTTTCCACTACATCTTTTGTTAGGGTACCTACGCTTGTAAGCCTTCCTTACCATCTCATGACTAACGACGTTTGACACTGGTATGTTGTACTTTGCCATGATTGGCAATAGATACTCAATGGCACTGTTTATTTGGTCCTCTGTCAAGGGATTTTCCAATGTGTTTCCTTGGAACTCTATGCCGATTGTGAAGTTATTGCAGTTCTCCTTTCCATTTAGTACGGAGTAGCCAGCGTGATAAGTAACCACCTCTGGCTTGCACATTTTGTAGCGCGTGCCATCGAGGTCGATTACGCAATGAGTACCCACCTTCTTCTTCAGCGAAGTGAGCACACCGAGCGATCGTTCGATGGTTGGTTCTGCCGTGTGATGCAAGATTACCCCTTCCACAGAGTTTCTTCGTCCTTCAGCATAATTAGGGGTGGGATAAGAGATTTCCTTGTATGTCTTCAGAGACTTTTCCTCTTCTATCACACTGTCCGTTTTCTCTTTTACCACTTCTACTTCTATTGAGTCCGAATGTCTATCATATTGCGGGGCTTCCTGCGCATTAGCAAAGAAGACGCCTTGCGGTTCTTCCTTCCTCGGCATTAGAATAAACGCCGTAATAACGCCGACAATAATAGCTGCAATAATATACTTCTTCATCGCTTACGAATCATCTCAACGTCATCATCAATTTTTCGTAGTTCTTTTTCTTGGTAGCGTTCGATATCAGGAAAAGATCTATTAACGCCCAAATACCGCAACCTCCCACTGTAAGAAGTTTGCCTATGCCCAGACCCGTGTCACCGATATAGAATCTATCTACACCAATAAGACCTGTGAGCACTGAGAGAATCAGAGCCGTAGTGGGGTTCTTTAATCCTTGAAGAGCGAAGAGATATCTATCGTTCTCGCCCTCTGGCAATTTGCTTTGGAGTTCCATAATCGCTTGCGGATCCAACTTGTCAGCAGCCATTGTAATAAACTGTTCTTTGTTCATGTTAATTTAATTTTATAAGTTATAAATGTTACGAATCACGATCCAGGCAAAGGTGGATAATATGCAAGTATAGACCATAGGCTTGCCTTCTATTACCCGTCTTACCTTTTCCTTCAAGGGCTCCCTTAGGAACAATCTTTGTATGAAGAATACGAGCAAGTAAGGCCAAACAAGAACCAAATAGTAATTGTAGCTTATGGCCTCAGCAAAACGCCCATTAAGAAACGCATGCAAAGCTCGTTGCATTCCACATCCAGGACAGCTTAACCCTGTCAAGAGTTTAAAGATACATTTTGGCATATATTTACAGCCAACAGGATTGACAAAATACAAGATTGCCAATACGGTTACAGAAAATAATGCCCAAATGTATTTCTCTTTTTGCCCAGTATATAGCATATTTCAACTTAGGAAACAGCCTTTAAATCTATAAGAGAAAGACTCCCCAAAGCGAAAGCCAATCCCATATGATTGTTTGGTGGAAGCGGTCTATTCGACTTTCCAAATTCTCCTTGAGGCGCAGGCTGTCCTCGAGGGAACTGTGCTTGCAGGTCTTCGTTGGTTTGCTGATTTTCCATTGAAGAATTCTGCATTACCAGTTGATCATTTCTTTCTTCCATTTGTCTATTATATTTATATTAAGTGGTTAAACTTTAATTATGGCAATGATATACCTGTTGGCCGCCGTGGTGGTCGTGCAGGGTTTACTATCTTGGCGGTTCATCGGGAGACTAAAGTCCTTTCCCTCCGTGCCCTTCGTCCCGCTTGCCTACGGGCCGTCTTTTCGCTAATCCATCGCAAAGATACGGATAAAACACGGAAATTCCAAATCTTTTATGCTAAATTATCAAAAATGGTCAACAGGTATATCATTACCTTAATTATTAACATTCTTTTGTGCCTCCTGTGCCGACTCATACATTTTTTTCAACAGCTTGGTATATCTGGCCTCCTGGCTTGGCGACATCAAACCCTTTGCATTCTCAAGTTTTTCGCTGATTGCTTCACTTTCGTCTATCAGTTGTGTATAGTCAACCATAGCCGACAAATCTCCATTTGCTATCTTTTTAGAATAGCTAATCACCTTGTTTACGTATTTCTCGTATTCATCAAGGAACTCATCCCAATTTTCGCCTTCAAGCTGTAAATCGTCGCTTGAAGAAGACAACCCCGAGTTAGGCAACTCAACGCTACCACTTTCAGATACGGCAAATGGCATCTTCTTTCCTTGATTGGTGATGAATTGTCCGGAGAATGTGCCATTGCTCATAGTTCCTACGAAGTGGCCTGTCGGGGTTCCGTTGGCATCGGTTTCGTTTATGTCGAGTTCGCCGTCATTGTTGGTTCCCTGAAGATTGAGTTTAGCGTTCGGTCCCTTCTTGTCATAGTAATAAGAGCCTTTTACGGACTCACCATCTATTTCTATGTTCATTGTGATAGGATATGAGCTAACCGAGCCCTTCAGAGTATAAGTTCCATCCAAACCAGAATCCTCGTCGGAGTCGGAACTATCTTCATCTTTGATTTTGTCGCTTAAATACTCAAGTTCGTAAGAAAAATGTTGGGCTTTTCTCTCATGCAACTTTGCGACAGCAGACATTGCTGCCACATATGCTTTAATTTCTGCTTTTTCCGCCGTCTCAAGTGTGTAAGGCAAGTCATAGCGCGCTTCATGCAACCTATCTCTTGCTTCATTCCACTCGTCCTCGCTCCAGTCGTTACCCTTCGCGGTGACTTCCTCGCTTATCGCCTTAATCACTGAAACAGGATCTTCGTCGGCTGCAGCTTTTTTGTCCTTTTTGCAAGAATTCAACGTCAGGCCAATGGTTAGCATCGCCAATACGAATAATACGATTTTTTTCATAATTCTCTTGGTTTTTTCTAAACGCCTACTCTTTTAGGATTTTCGGCTTTCTCCTTTTTTATAAATTGTTCTCACACGTTTGAATTTCTACTCTTCTATTCCAGCCTCCATACCCATCTTCATGATTTTTTCTACAGCTTTCGTAGCACGCTCGTTTAATTCTTTGAATTCTTTTTCACCATTTGGATACTTTTTGTTCATTTCTTCAGCATACTCACTCGCAGACAAACCGCTCTTTTTCATATCGGCTTCGAGGATTTCCTTACATTCTTTACCAATAGTCTCCCCTTTCTCAATGAGTTTTTTCACTTCATCGGCGTTGTCCTTTGTCACTTCCTTCACGTTCTCAAGTTCAGTGACGTAATCCTCCATTTTGTCCATTACTTGGTCATAAGCGCTATTTCCACAGCTGGAGAAACAAACTACGGCAAGAAATGCCAGACTTAATAAAATTGACTTTTTCATAATGTTTATTGTTTTTAGTCATTTGCCTACTCTTTACAGGATTTTCGGCTTTTTCCTTTTTTGCTATTTGGTGTGGGAGGATGGCTTTTCGGCGGTGCACACGAAAAGGTGCGAGCCTTCCTCGATTCTCTGTCAGAAGGTTCCGCAAAAAACCCGTACGTAGAAGAATGAAATCGGCTCACACCTTGACTTGCGACTGACGCTCGTAGCCACTAAGTGCTATCGGGTGCAAATCTATCTGCCAAGCGAACGACTTTCAAACATTCCGACCCTACGTTGTTGGTAAATTTTGCGGATTTACTGACAGGCCTTCTGTTTATAATCGCTATCTCTTATGTATGTCGCATTTTGCTGCGGCGATGCAAAGATAAGCAATTTTATTGAAACTCATTCAATGTGAGCCGATTTTTTTGCTTTTTTCTTATTGTCGGTGCAAAGATAAGCCTTTTCTGCGAAACTGTATTGGTTCATTTTGGTCCAATTCGCATCCTACTTGTTAAATGATGTTAAGCCCGTTTTTCAAGGATTGTATGTTTATGCGCTTTCGGTCTAACTACCATCGCTTTATCTTGCTATTATAGAGGCGAAACACGGCGGTGGAAACAGCCAAAAACTCGCACCGCGGTGGGAACAAACTTCCACGGTGGTGGGAGTTGACTCCTACGGTGGTGCGAACAAAGAAAAACGGTGGTAGGAGTTTTGGCCTACCACCGTGCATCTCTCCAGCGAGTGAAACGGCTGATATATAGAATTGATATACTTTGAGTTATGCGTTGCGACCCGTCTGCCGAATGTTCGGCTTTAAGGGGTCGTTTGCCTGCGATTAGACCATGCCGTTTTGCTCGTTGAAGAATATGCGGAAAGTTGAATAATTATAGGTCTAAGCGGAATCCAGCGTAGATGTTGAAGCCTGAGCGCTTGTAGTTCTGCGGATTGAGGAAGTAGCGGTCGGCGGCCTCGTATCCTTCGGGCGTCAGTGTTTCTTCATTCGACTTGAGCTTGATGCAGGGCACGTATTCGGCTCCTACGACGAGCTGCAGCGGATGATAGATGTTGAGATGGAACTTCAGACCTACAGGTATGCGTATGGAGCTCGCCCATATTGTGGCTGGATTGAATGTCTTGTCCTCCTCGTCGATGTTCTTTGGCAGGAAGATGAGTGCTTCGTATTGCCCCATTATGTATGGCATTATCTCAAGCGCGTGGAGACATGTCTTGCCTATTCCTGCACCGAGACCGACATTGGCGATGAGTGGCGACTCGTAGGGTATGGCATTGATGTCGTAGTAGTGATCGGTGAATCCCTTGAACACTCCTGCTCCGAGTGAGGCAAAAATATAGGTTGACCATCCTGTCTTGCTGAATCCGACGCGCCAGTCGAATGTGTAGTTCAGTCCGTAGGAGTGATCCATATAGTTGAATGTGAGTGAGTGCCCCTTGTTGAAGTCTTGGTTGAGCACTGCTACGTCGCCTTTCTTATAGGAAGCGTTTCTGCCAGACACGGTGTAGAGATAAGATTGCTCTGGCTCTGGCCTTCCGGCCACTCTGGTCTTCGACACTCGCTTTGAGTACATCGTTGAGTCTTTCATTACGGCGCGATAGATGTCAACACGGTAGCTCTGGCGCAGTCCGCTTTTGGTTCCGAAGTCGGTGATGAACGGATTTCTTCCCGTCACTTGTCCCCTGATTGCAAGTTCGGGCACCTTTGATGACACCTTCTTCAGGTGCTTGTTGACTCCTTCGTCTGCCTTAGCGTTGTTCTTGAAGCTGCCTTGCGCTACAAACGTCACGGGCACCTTTATCTGGTTGTAGGCTTCCATGTTGTTCCAGCTGTTGAACACTTCGGCGAGGGTTTCCTCGGTGATGTTCACTCGGAACACTATCCAATAGACTTTCTTTCCTACGGAATCTTGCAGATAGATGAAGTTGTTCTTCAAGATTGGCAGATAGTCGTCCTTGAGCAGGGTCTCCTTGTCGATGACTCCTATCTCGGCGCGCTCCATGTCGTTGGTCTGTGCGTTCTGCATGGCGCGCTCTCGGAGCATATCTTCTGAGAGCTGTTTTCCGTCGTATTGGAACAGATAGTCGAGAATGCGCTTTCCCGTCTTGTTTGTCTCGAAGAGGGTGAGCATTGCTTTCTCGTCGTATCCGCGCTTCATTTCGTCCTTATAGACGGGTGCAGGTATTTCCACTTCGTTGTTGAAGAACTTTGCCGTGAATCCCGACGCAGTGATGGCATTATAGTCTCCCGTGATGCCGACGATGTTGCTCTTAGAATCGTAGAACTGTTTCTGCTTCTTGGCATTTGCCGTGAAGGTGAATGCTGTGAAGAGCAGTGCGAGGATGATATATCTATAGTTGTTCATTGTTTCTTTCTTTTAAGATTTAAGTACGTCATTTGCTTCTCACTGGACGGAGGCTGTATCCGTAGATGGCCTTATAGTATTGTCCTATCTCTGGAGCCAAGTCTTGGTCGAGGGTGATAACATCTTTTTCTATCGCACCGTAGGCGTAGATGTATGGAATCTTAGCAGCATCTGTGCCGCCGGTCTGAGTGGATGTCATGTATTGCCAAGGATATGCCGAGGAGAGCCTGGTCTTGTCTTTCCACGTGCAGAATGGCAGGAACATGCGACTGTCCGACGTCGTTGACTTGAAGGCGATGCCTCTGATTTCGGAGAATCGAAGTGTGATTGTCTCTTTCGAGCAGCTGCTGACGAGCTCGTTCATCTCAGCGTAGGTAGGAGTTCTCCATCCATTTGCCTTTCCCCAGAGTGCTGTAGCAGCGTCGTAAGTCTCGTTTCCGCTGATATCTGTGGGATAGCCATCCCAGTCCTTGTAGTACTCCATCGGCCTTAGTTCGGCTGTCATGAACGTTGTGGAGCCCCACTGCAGCACGGCGTTGATGGCTTGGTCGTAGAGGAAGTCGTAGTTGTAGCGCAGATATTTCTCCAGTCCTGCGGTGTAAGCCTTGGTAGCGCTCTCGCGATTTGCCTTGAGGCTGTCGATGACACTATCCATCACTTTATCCATTTCTTCCAGCACTTCCAGCAGTTCGTGATACTGGAACCAGCGAGCTGAAGCATCGTTTCCCTTGCCGTATCCCATTTCGAGATACTCTTGGAAGCTGACGGTCTTTGGGAAGCCGTCTCTGCCAGTGTCCGACTGACCATAGTAAATCTGCAACAGCCTGTCGTAGCCTTCGTCGGAGGCCTTCTTCAGCGTGTCGAGAGTTACGCAGTATTCGTTGTAGGCGGTGAGATAGGGCTTTGGGTCGTAGAACTCAAGGAATGCCTTCTCCGACTTTTCGTCGAACGCGTCTGTGCCGACATTACATACGGCCCACTCTGCAGAGATTCCGAGGTCAACGCTGCCGTACCACTTGCTGCCGTCGTAGGTGGTCTTGTTCGTCGGTTTAAACGTAGCGTAGTAGTCGCTCAGCTGTTTGTCTTCAGCCTTGATGTCCTCGTCGATTTTGTTCTCAGTCTTCGCCTTGTCGATGTCTTCCTGCGAGAACTTCTGAGTGTAGCTCTGCGAGAAAGAGGGTTGTTGGCTGCCTTCGGATGCATACGGATTCTCTGCCATGAACACCACTCTCTCTTCGTCGTCAACACAAGATGCCAGTGCAAGGCCGCCGCAAATGGCAAGCAGCCCTGCTCGTAATAATCTGTTCTTCATTGTTTAACTGTTTATTCTTTTGTTTTTCTTTTTGTCTTTTGGCTCGTTTGGTTTTCCCTTTCGTTTGCCTTTGTTCTTGGTTTTTGCCGTTTGGTTCCTCATGTTAGAGTATAAGAAACGCTAACATTGAGGAACCTGCGGCACATCATTACCACCAATGCACGTGATAGACCACGCGCGGCTGGTTTGCTATTCTTGCCTTTGCAACGCTTGCGGCAGCCTTCACGAGTGCAATGTTCTGTTCCTTCTCGCTCTTTATGCGAGCCATCTCAGCATTGTGCTCGTTGGCTTGTTGCTGCTGCTGAAACTTCCACTCTCGGTCGCGCTCCAACTTCAGACGCGAGGCAATCTCGTTTTTCAGCGCGTTGGCGTCGGCCAATATCTTGCCAGATGGTGCATTCAGTTGGTTGAGCAACTCTTCAGCTTTCGCTGCTCCGTCAGCATTCGGCGATGCACTCCATGCATTTCGTGCACTGCTGACAATGGCTTGATTGCTGTTGTCGAGGGATATCCCTCCGTATTTTGCAATCAGCGTCTGCGCCTTCTCATAGTCGGCACAGGCCATCGGAATGGCGAACAACATATTGATGGCTTCGTCGTATTTGGCGGCACCAGCGGCTGCCTCGGCTGCTGAGATGATGTTGGCAGAGTTCTTGTCGTAGTAGTCTATTATCCTCTGCTTGCCTTCCTCCACGCAGCGTTGCATCTCTGCACTTCGCGGCTGAATCTTCTTGAAGGCCGAACTGTAGGCATCGTCCTTGGTGTCGCCTATTCCCTTCACCTCGAACGCAGCCGAAGAGTACATCGTTCCGTCGATGCCGTCACCTATGTAGATGTTGACACTCAGCTTGACGGCATACTTTGGCGGTTGCGTTGCCGTCACCGACGATTCCAACTCTTGCGCATGGGCAGTGATGATGAAGCGATTGTCGAATCCTTCTCCACTCATGCCGCTAACAGTGGCGATCTGGTTCAGTTTGGTGATCATCATCGAGTTGGACTTAGGTCCGAGTCCTTCCTGTTCGGGGATATACGGGTTGAGCGATATCATTCCCGTCTTGTCGTTCTGCTGTGCCCACACGGTCTGTACGCAGATGGCGAGCAACAGCAACAGTCTTGTCTTTAGTCTCATATCACCTATTTTTATTTTCCGCCCAGCACTACATATACCTTGCCGATGCCGACGGGCGTCGTAGCCACGGAGATGTCAAACTGCGAAAGGAACGACGTGATTGGCTTTATGAAGCCTTCGGCATTGAGAGCCTTTGCCTTGCCACCGAACTTCGACTTGCCGAAGAGTGGGAAACGCACCTGCTCGAAAGCCAGACGCACGCGCGACTTTCCGTTCTGGGTGAACTGTCCGTTGACGGTGTTCTCGTTCATCCAATATTCTATAGCCTCGGCCAGCTCGCCGGTCTCCCCGTTGAGCGTTACGTCGGACTCGAAGTTGAGCGGACAGTCGCTCGCAATCTTAAAGATGATGCTTCCCTCGCGTCCGTTGTTTGCAACGTCCTCGAAGTGGCGTTGAATGCTGCCAGAGAAGTTGTCCATGAAGCCAAGCACAGCCTCTTCGAGCAGTGCGGAGATGGGAGCGCCCGACGCTGAGCTGCGACCCGTCTCTCCACCAATCTGCTTAGCGCTGGCGGCGTCCACCGACGTTACTCGGAACTCCACCATGTTGCGAGGGCCGTAGGTGGTGCGGGTGAAGGCGATGTTTACCAGTATGTCTGCGTTTGCCACGCGGATAAGTTTGTCGAGGTCGTCTTCTTGTATCTCGCCGTCAGCCTTCGACACCAGTGCTATGTCCATGGCTGCCTCGTTCTGCAAGTCGTCGAGAGCCGCACGAAGCAGCTTCAGCGGATAGCCTCGTTCCTCCATGATGCCGCCCATCTTGGTGATGACGTTCAGCACGTCGTCGTTGAGCAGTGCCTTCTCGTAGTCAACGGCCTTGGGGTTGGAGTCCTGAGTGAAGCCGTTGTTTATGCACCACGCCTTTTCTGGAACCACCATGATAACGGGCTTCTGTGCACCTTTCGTGGTGGATTCCTGTGCTGTCGCCGACATTGCGAACATGGCGACAGCGAGAGATAAAATTGTCTTTCTCATGATACTATGTTTTTAGAAATATGAATTCAAAGCCTTTACAATGCCGTCGGCCTCCAGCTTTTTCCGCAACTCGTCGTACATCACCTGTACATAGACGCGAACCTTTCTACCACCCTTCACGGCAACATTGTTCTCGCCTGAGGGATACTTGCTGTTCACGTTTTTCACGTAATCGAGGAACTCTCCTTTTTTGAAGAACTTGTCGAAGTACTCCTTGTTGGCTTCGTAAACATCCTTTCCGCCGCAAATGGCCGGAATCTTGCCTGCGCCGACGACGGGGTTCCCTTCAACTCCAGTGAACAGACAGGCAGCCACAGCATCTTGCTGCGCCTGAATGATGGCCTTGTCTGCGTTTCCAGCTATGCCGCCAGCCAAGAGGAACTTGGTGCCTTGGTCGGAAACTCTTACGATCTTCACTTCATACTGGTGATCCATGTCGAAGTGATAACTCTTTGCCTGCACCGATGGCACGAACAAGATCAATGCTACGATGCACATCAGGACTTTCATCAAATTTGTTTTCATCAATACTAATTAGTTGTTTTCATCGCCTACTCTGTTACGGGATTTTCGGCTTGCTCCCTGTTTTATCGCTTATAGATGTTATAATCTAATCCTGTTCACAAACAGATCATACTCGTTGCCTTGGGGCTTGTAGTATTTTACGAGGAACTCGTTCTGGGGAATCTTAGGCGTCAGCTTCAGCTTGGCGCTCTTTGGCTCGTTCCATATCTCCGACTCTGGCTTAGCCTGCAAAGGATAGCTCACCTCCACTTTCATCTCGCCGCCTTGCGGAATCACCTCGGTGATTGCTACGGGGCGAGTGGTCTTGTAGGTGTATTGCACTTGCGGTTTGTCGGTGAACTCGCCCAACGCTTCGTCGAATCCTTCGGCCATCGCGTTCATTTGTAACTCGGCCTCAACGGTGAAGTCGTTCGGGTCGAAGTCTTGCGGAAGATTGTTCTTCAGCTGCAAGAAGCATCCCGTGTTGCGCTGGCTCCAGTTTATTTTCTTCTTCTCAATGCTTTCCACTGATAGTCCTTCCGAGATGATACTATCGGCGATGCTGGCAATGAAGTTGGTTAGATTATCCATTCTCGTACAATTCACAAACATTCCGTCCGTCAGAAATCCAAGAGGTTTGTACTTTGCTCCGATTCCTTTATAGAAAGCGAACTGATCAGGATCGAAGGTTCCTAATCCATAAGTTTCAAGTATTCTAAGGGAATCATTAACGTCGCTCACATGAAGTCCCGCCGTGCTTCCGTATGATATTCGATAATTTATCGAGTCAAGTTTCTCCACGCTTATCGAGTCCATGTTAACATTTGAAACCAAGCCACCATACTCCTTTGCAAAACTGAATAGCGAATACACCTTTGCCGTGTCGCCACTGTTGATTGCTTGCGCCACCTCCAGTCCGAACTCCTTCACCTTGTCCGACGAGCACGCACTGAACAGCGTCATTGCAGCTCCCGCTACAAAGGCCAACTTCAAAAATCTCTTTTTCATAAACTTATTACCTGTCTTTAGTTATATCAGTTGCCTACTCTTTGCAGGATTTTCGGCTTTTTCCTTTTCGTTGTCGCGCTGGGAAGGTGGTCATTCGACGGTGCGCAAAAAGAGCGCGAGCCTTCCTCTGCCAGTTGTCAGAAGGTTCCGCAAACGACCTATAATAAGAATAAAGGAATCGGCTCACACTTTGGCCGACGACCTACGCCGATAGCCACTGCGGGCTAACAGCCTAAATCAATCTGCCAAGCGAACGACTTTCAAACATTGCTGACCTTACGCCCTTGATAAATTTTGCGGATTTACTGACGGGTCTTTTGTTTCTTATCGCTAACTCTTATGTCAACCACATTTTGCCGTGGCGGTGTAATGACAAGCAAGTCCATAGAAACTCATTCAATGTGAGCCGATCGTTGCTTTTTCTAATGTCGGTGCAAAGATAAGACTTTTAAGCGAAACAACATTGGTTCATTTTGATTCTTTTCACTTGCCCTCTCGTTAAAGATTGTTAACACAAGCGTGGACATTCCGTTTTTCCACCATTTCATAGTCGTTTTATGGGCAAAATGTGGGTATCGGGATGGCGGAAGACGAAGGAAACGAGGCTGGTGTTAGGCGATTTCAAAAAAAATAGTTACCTTTGCAGACGGTGAAGGGCAACATGACGGAAAGCGAGGAGAAAAGACAAAAACGGAAGTAAACACTTCGCAAAACAGGGAAAGAGATGCTGAAGAAGACGGTTATTGCGCTCTACGTGGCAGTGGTGGTGGCTATGGCCACGGCGACGATGGTGGAGCACGCGGCAGGGACGACGTTCTACCAGTCGTGGTGGTTCACGATGCTGTGGGCGATGCTTGCAGCTGCTGGAGGTGCATATATAATAAAGGTACGCGCGCGAAAGCGGGCAACGTTCTGGATGATTCATGTGGCACTACTTGCGATATTGGCCGGAGCGATGCTCACGCACCTGACGTCGCGCGACGGTGTGATTCATCTGCGAGAGGGAGAGGAGACCGACATCTACCAGCGACTGGAGGGCGACGAAGTGAAGTCGTTCCGCCTGCCCTTCCGCCTAAGACTCGACCGCTTCGACGTGAGCTATCACGACGGAACACGGGCGGCAGCCGACTACGCCACGCGCTTCACCATCATCGACGGCGACAAACGCTTGGAGCAACAGGTGTCGATGAACCACATTGCGAGCTACAAGACCTACAGACTCATACAAAACTCCTATGACAGCGACGGGCGGGGCTCGCTACTGAGCGTGAACAGCGACCCTTACGGCATCGCTACCACCTACGTCGGCTACGCGTTGTTCTTCATAGCCCTCGTATGGATGCTTATCGACCCTAAGGGAACGTTTAGGCGACTGCTGCGAAAGGTGGCCGTGGTTGCGCTGATAGCCACACCGTTGGCGGCAGGTGCAGCCACCACGGTGCCACGACCGGTGGCCGACGCCTTCGGACGACTCTACATAGACTACAACGACCGAATATGCCCCGTGCAGACGTTCGCAATCGACTTCACCAAGAAACTTCACGGAAGCGCCAGCTACGACGGGCTGACGGCAGAGCAGGTGCTGCTGAGCTACATCTTCTTCGCCAACGAATGGGACAACGAGCCGATGGTGAAGGTGAAGAGCTCGGAGCTGCGCTCGCTCATGGGAATAGAGAAACAGGCCCGCATCAGCGACTTCTTCTCACCCGAAGGCTATCGGCTGGGCGGGCTCTTGGAAGGATATGCCAACGGCGAGCGCGACGCACTTCACAAGGCAGCCGCCGACATAGACGACCGCCTGCAACTGGTGATGGCCCTGCGTCAGGGCACGCTGCTACGCATATTCCCAAGACAGAGCGAGGCGCACGCAAAGCAGACAATTCAGTGGTTTTCGCCCGCCGAACGACCCACGGGCGACGACAGCCTGCTGGTGCGCTCGTTCTTCCCCATGCTCTACGAATACATACAAGCGGGGAAGACAGACAGCGCCGAGGTGATAATCAGCCAACTGGCTCGCTATCAGCAGAAGCGCGCCGGAGCATCGCTGCCCACGCCCACGCAGGTGAGAGCCGAGCGAATGCTCAATGCCATCCCGTTTGCCACGGTGCTCTTCATGCTCAATCTCACCATGGCCGTGATATGCTTCGCCCTCTTCATGCGCAAGCGGCCGCGGGGCTTCTGGGCTGCCTACGCCGTGATGGTCTGCTCGTTCACGGCACTGACGCTGGCTCTGGCGCTGCGCTGGACTGTGAGCGGCACGGTGCCAATGTCTAACGGCTACGAGACGATGCTCATCATGGCATGGTTCGTACAGCTGATTGCCCTGCTCTTCAGCCGTCGCGTCCGCCTGCTGCTCATGTTCGGATTCCTCTTGTCGGGATTCTTCCTCCTCGTGAGCCACATCAACGCAATGAACCCGAACATCAGCCACATCATGCCAGTGCTCAACTCGCCCCTGCTTTCGCTCCACGTATCAGTGATAATGATGAGCTACGCCCTGCTCTCGCTCACGTTTGTCTGCGGCGTCATGGGCATCTGCTTCCCGCGGTTGCGCGACCAGCTGCACGTGCTCTCGCGACTCTTCCTCTACCCTGCGCTCACCACGCTCGGCATAGGCATCTTCGTGGGCGCTATCTGGGCCAATGTCTCGTGGGGAACATATTGGAGCTGGGACCCGAAGGAGACGTGGGCGCTCATCACGCTGATGGTCTATGCCGTCGTCGTTCACACCGAGTCGCTACCACTGTTTCGCCGCCCTCTGCCCTACTTCGTCTATACCACCCTCGCCTTTCTAACCCTGCTGATGACATACTTCGGCGTAAACTATCTCTTGGGAGGAATGCACAGCTATGCGTAACATTGTCATCTCCGTCGCGGCTATTCTGTCGGCCCAGTCGCTATCCGCCGCCGAACGCCCCAACATAGTCTTCATACTCGCCGACGACATGGGCTACGGCGACCTTGCCTGCTACGGGGCAAAGCAGGTGAAGACTCCAAACATCGACCGCCTTGCCTCCACGGGCACACGCTTCATGCAGTGCTATGCCGGCAGCGGAATCAGTTCGCCCTCGCGATGCTCGCTGATGACGGGAAAGCACACAGGGCACACCACCATTCGCGACAACTTCTGCACCGCAGAGGGAATAGAGGGACTGAAAATCACGCCACAAGGCGACACCACCACCGTTCGGCGTATGCACCTGCTGCCCACCGACACCACCATCGCCACCGTGCTCGGCGCAGCGGGCTACGCTACCTGCCTCGTAAACAAATGGCACCTCGACGGATTCTGCCCCGAAGCAGCACCGCAACACCGTGGTTTCGACGAGTTCCATGGGTGGCTCATCAGCACAGTCCACAGCAACTCGCCATACTACTATCCATACTGGCGATTCAATAACGACACGCTGGTGAACATCAGCGACAACGCTCACGACCAACACGTGAAGCACAACACCGACCTTTCCACCGAAGACGCCATCGGCTTCATCCAGCGAAACAAGCACCATCCCTTCTTCCTCTTTCTGGCCTACGACGCTCCTCACGAACCATACATCATCGACGAAACCACATGGTACGACGACGAGACGTGGGACATCAATGCCAAGCGCTACGCCTCGCTCATCACCCACATGGACCGAGCCATTGGCCGACTCATCGACTATCTGGAGCGAGAACACCTCACAGACAACACCGTCATCATCTTCGCCAGCGACAACGGAGCCGCCGTGCAAGCGCCGCTCCAACTGTTTAATTGCAACGCGGGCTTCCGAGGCCGCAAGGGTCAGCTCTACGAGGGAGGCATACGCGTGCCACTCATCGTCAGCTGGCCAGGCCACGTGAAGGCGCAGACGCTCTACAACACGGTGTGGTTCCCCGACCTCATGCCCACCCTCGCCAGCCTTGCCCACGCCGAAAGCCACCTGCCCGCAGCGATAGACGGAATGAGCATCGCCCCCCTCTTCTTCGGCGAGCCACTACGTACCGACGACCGAATGCTCTACTGGGAGTTCCCCGGCAAGCAGCGTGCCGCCCGACGCGGAGAGTGGAAGTGCGTAACAGTGAAGCCCAATCGCCCGCTCGAACTATACAACTTGCTCGCCGACCCTGCCGAACAACACAACCTTGCCGACGCCTATCCCGACATCGTTCGGCAGTTCGACGACGCCATGCGCGCCGCCCGTCGCCCCTCCCCCAACTGGCCTCTCTACGGCGAATAACCGTGGGGTCTAAGGACATAAATCTAACATAAATCTTCAAAAAATCGTATTCGGAAACAGCAGCTTCCGTATTTATTAAAGATTTACGCGAGATTTACGTCCCATAAAAATCTCGGTGCCAATCCTATAAAATAATGGTCCGAAAGGCGAAGAACGCGCATTTTTCGCCTTTTTGTTTTGCGTAAACTAAAAAAAAGAGTATCTTTGCAACTGATTACGGAGAGGGTGCGCACCGACAGCCACCACGACCCGACTACAACCTTGAAGCATTAAAAACAATATGGTACACAAATACGACTTTCTCATTATCGGCGCAGGAGTGGCCGGAATGAGCTATGCCCTGAAAGTGGCACGGGCAAAAAAGGGAAAAGTTTGCATGATATGCAAGACGAGACTCGAAGAGGCAAACACGTCGTTTGCACAGGGAGGCGTCGCTTCGGTTACTAATCTTCTGGTTGACAACTTCGAGAAACACATCGAAGACACCATGGTGGCTGGCGACTACATCAGCGACCGGGCGGCAGTGGAACAGGTGGTGAAGAATGCTCCCGCCCAAATAAAAGAACTTGTCAGCTGGGGTGTGAACTTCGACAAAAAGGAAGACGGCACCTACGACCTGCACCGCGAGGGCGGACACTCAGAGTTCCGCATACTGCACCACGCCGACGACACTGGAGCCGAGATTCAGCGCGGACTGATGGAGGCAGTGCGCAACAACCCCGACATCACTATAAAAGAAAACCACTTCGCCGTGGAAATCATCACGCAGCACCACCTGGGCGCACGCGTAACGAGGCGCACACCCTACATACACTGCTACGGTGCCTACGTGCTCAATCCCGACACGCAAAAGGTGGACACCTACCTAAGCAAAGTTACCGTCATGTGTACGGGCGGATGCGGAGCAGTGTATGAGACCACCACCAACCCGATAATAGCGACGGGCGACGGCGAGGCAATGGTGTATCGCGCCAAGGGAACAGTGGCCGACATGGAGTTTGTGCAGTTCCACCCAACGGCACTCTATCACCAAGGCGAGACCCATCCTGCATTCCTCATCACCGAGGCGATGCGCGGATATGGGGGAATACTGAAGCTGCCCAACGGCGAGACGTTCATGGAGAAGTACGACGAGCGACTCTCACTGGCACCGCGCGACATCGTGGCCCGCGCCATAGACAAGGAGATGAAGATACACGGACTCGACCACGTATGCCTCGACGTAACCCACAAAGACCCCGAAGAGACGAAGCACCACTTCCCCAACATCTACGCCAAATGCCTGACCATCGGCATCGACATCACCACCGACTACATACCCGTGCGCCCTGCGGCCCACTACATGTGCGGAGGGATAAAGGTTGACCTCAACGGACAAACGAGCATCGACCGCCTCTACGCCATCGGGGAATGCTCGTGCACCGGTCTGCACGGCGGCAATCGTCTGGCTTCCAACTCCCTGATTGAGGCCGTGGTATATGCCGACGCAGCCGCAAAACATTCGCTGGAACACGTTGACCTCTTCGACTTCAACGACAAGGTGCCAGAGTGGAACGACGAGGGCACGATGACAAACGAGGAGAAAGTGCTAATCACGCAAAGCATAAAAGAGGTGAACCAGATAATGTCCAACTACGTGGGCATCGTACGCAGCGACCTTCGCCTGAAACGCGCATGGGACCGCCTCGACATGCTCTACGAGGAAACAGAAAACCTCTTCAAGCGCGTCAAGGCAAGCCGAGACATCTGCGAACTGAGAAACATGATAAACGTGGGCTATCTCATCACCCGATGGGCCATAGAGCGCAAGGAGTGCCGCGGACTGCACTTCACCACCGACTATCCCGTGCACGCCTACGACAAGAAAGAGTAACGGGCGCGAACAACGCAAACCATCACGACAGCACACCAATCCTGCGCCTGCTTCGAGCGAGCCTCATCGCCGAAGACGGGCGCAGGATTCTTGTTATTAAGAATAGGGAACGGCAGAGGCTTTGGTAAAAAATTTTGGAAGAAGCCAACGAGTGCCATCGTAGCCAATTTTATACACAATAGTGGGAAATCGGAATTTCCATACTATTGAAATTCAGGCACTTCGATAGGTCAAAACTTCCACCACCGTAGAAGCCAAGACGCACCACCGTAGAAGTCAAGACGCACGGTGGTGGGAGTCAACTCCTACGGTGGTGCGTTTCGGCTTCCACCGTAGTGGGAGGTAAAAGGCACCGTCGGTTGTAAAAACTATTTCCACCAACGGCAGCATTCTTTTTCGCCCTTGAAGAGAAAAAGCGCCATGGAGGGGCAATAAAACGAGGGCGACGGGAGTGCACGAAAATCGCGGCAGAGCCTAATGCTCAATGTCGTGGAGAATCTTTAGTGCCTCGCCGACGCTGTTTACGTCTGACACGAGCAGCGACCGCCTACCGTTCTTCTCGCGCAGTTGGCAGGTGCGAACGTGGGTTGTGGCGTACTCTATTATCCGCCCGAAAGCGTCGGACTGATAGTAAGGACTGTCGGCGCGCGAGACGAAGAACAGTCGCATGGTGTGCTGCATGAGCATAATCTTCTCGCAACCGAGCCGCCGTCCACGCCTTCTCAACTGCACCACTCTCATGAGCTCTTCGCCCTGTTGTGGCACTGGCCCGAAGCGGTCGATGAGTCTCTTTCGGTAGGCCTCCACCTGAGCGTCCTCCTCCAGAGAGTCGAGCTCCCTATACAGCAACATTCTCTCACTATCGTTTGGCACATAGAGGTCGGGGAAATATAGCTCTAAGTCGCTCTCGAAGACGCAATCGTCAACGAACATTGAGGAGCTTCTTTGCGAGAGTGAGGAGTGGGATTTCTTTAGTGAGGAGTGTGACGTGGGGAGTGAGGAGTGAGAAATGTCTCGCCCTTCCTCGTCTTTTCCAATGCTATTCTCACTCCTCACTCCCCTCTCCTCTCTCCTCATTGAAGAGCTCTCCTCACTCCTCATTAGGGGCTCCTCGTTCTTGAGTTCGCTAACAGCTTGTGAGAGAATCTTCTGGTAGGTCTCATATCCGAGGTCGGCAATGAATCCGCTCTGCTCCGAGCCGAGCAGATTGCCAGCACCGCGGATGTCGAGGTCTTGCATCGCAATGTTGATGCCACTACCGAGGTCGCTAAAGTTTTCCAGCGCCTCCAGACGGCGCTTCGCCTCGCTGTTGAGCACCGAGAGAGGGGGAGCGAGCAGATAGCAGAACGCCTTTTTGTTGCTTCTCCCAACGCGACCGCGCATCTGATGCAAGTCGGAAAGACCGAAGTTCTGCGCTGAATTGATTATTATCGTGTTAGCGTTGGGAATGTCTATTCCGTTCTCGACTATGGTTGTCGATAGCAGTACGTCGTAGTCGTAATTGATGAAGCCCATGATGACTTGCTCCAGTTCTTCGGGCTTCATCTGCCCATGTCCGATGGCAATGCGAGCGTCGGGCACCTCGCGGTGTATGGTTTCAGCGATATGCGGAAGCGAGTTTATCCGATTGCTTACGAAGAAGACTTGCCCATTGCGCGACATCTCGAAGTTGATGGCATCGCGGATGATTTCCGGACTGAACGTGTGTAGCTCGGTCTGGATAGGGTAACGGTTGGGCGGAGGAGTCTGGATGACACTCAGGTCGCGCGCCCCTACGAGCGAGAACTGAAGGGTGCGCGGTATCGGCGTTGCGCTCATAGTCAAAGTATCGACGTTCGATTTCATCTGTCTTAGTTTCTCCTTCGTCGTTACTCCGAACTTCTGTTCCTCGTCGATGATAAGGAGGCCGAGGTCTTTGAACTTCACGCTCTTTCCTATCAGCTTGTGCGTTCCTATTATGATGTCAATGCGACCGTCGGCCAAGTCTTTCAGCACTTCGCGGGTCTGCTTCGCCGTTCGTGCCCGCGAGAGATAGTCCACGCGGACGGGAAAGTCCTTCAGTCGGTCGCGGAACGTCTGGTAGTGCTGATATGCCAACACCGTGGTGGGCACGAGCACCGCCACCTGTTTAGAGTCGCAGGCAGCCTTGAAAGCAGCCCTGACTGCCACCTCCGTCTTTCCGAATCCCACGTCTCCGCATACCAAGCGGTCCATGGGGCGGTCGCTCTCCATGTCGGCTTTCACGTCGTTCGTTGCCTTCAGTTGGTCGGGAGTGTCCTCGTAGAGAAAGCTGGCTTCCAGCTCGTGCTGCATGAAACTGTCGTGGCTGAAGGCGAAGCCGTGCACCTGCCGACGACGTGCGTACAGCAGTATCAAGTCGCGAGCTATCTCCTTGAGTTTCTCTTTCGTCCGCTCTTTCATGCGCTGCCACTGCCCGGTGCCGAGTGCACTGATGCGCGGTTTCTGCCCGTCGTCGCGCCCTTTGTATTTCGAGACCTTATAGAGCGAGTGGATGCTCACGTACACGGCGTCGCCTTTCTGATATATTATCTTTATCATCTCTTGGTAGCCGCCAGCCTGTGGCATCCTGACAAGTCCGCCGAACTGCCCTATTCCGTGGTCTATGTGAACCACGTAGTCGCCCAGTTGGAATTGCTTCAGTTCCTTCAGCGTCAGCGTTACCTTGCTGCTGCGCACCCTATCGCTCTTGAGTGAATACTTATGAAAGCGGTCGAAGATTTGGTGGTCGGTGAAGAAGCACGCCTGCGCATCGTGGTCGATGAATCCCTCGTGGAGCGTCTTTTCCACGGCTACGAACTCAATCTTGCTCCCCCCGTCGCTTGCGAAAATCTCGCGGAGACGCTCGTTTTGCTTCTGGCTGTCGGCAAGGATGAACAACTGATATCCGCGCTCGCCATAGTCGGAAAGCGTGTGTTCGAGCAGCTCGAAATTCTTATGGAACAGCGGTTGAGAGGCACAGTTGAAGCGGACAACAGACAGTCGCCCCTCGGCGGTCTTATCCTTCCGCGACCCACTGGTCGTCGGCTTAAAGTCGTATTTATCTGCAGCTGCCGCCTTCCACTCTATTTTCCTGAACCCTTCCACTTCGCGCCAAAACTGCTGGCCTCCTATCAGTTGCAGCTCTTTTCTCATCTCGCGCTCCACTTGCTCGCGTTCGGCTTCGGGGGCGGCAGCCAGTCGTTCCGTGGTGGCTTGCACCGAGAATCCCTCGGCGTAGGTCTTCTCTATCGCCTCGCGCACGCCTACCATCTCGCGTGTGGCAATGATGGTGTCGCGGGGGAGAAACGAGAGCAGCGAAACTCTGTCGTCGAACACTTGCGAGAGCTCTGGCACTATCTCCACGTGGTCCATCTTGTCGCGCGAGAGTTGACTCTCCACCTCGAACGACCGTATGGAGTCTATCTCGTCGCCGAAGAAGTCTATTCTCACGGGATACTCGCTGCTGAACGAGAATACGTCGAGAATGCTGCCACGCTGGGCAAACTGTCCTGGCTCGTAAACGTAGTCGGTCTCCGAGAATCCTAATTCCACAAGACGGTCGGTCAGCTGGCTCACGTCGTGCGTCTCGCCACGTTGCAACCGAACCATTCGTTCGTCGAGACGGTTGCGCGATACCACTTGCTCTGCTACTGCCTCCGGATAGCTCACCACGTAGAGCCGCTCGGCGTCCACCCTGGCCATCACCTCCGTCCGCAATATCTCGTTTGCAGCGTCGCGCTGGCCATACTTGACTGCCCTGCGATAGCTCGACGGCAAGAATAGTACGCTGTCGGTTCCCATCATCTGAGTCAGGTCGTGATAGAAGTATCCGGCCTCCTCAGCATCGCGGAGCACAAACAGTATGGTGCGCATGGTCTTGCTTGCCAACGCTGCAAACACCGCGGCGCAAGCAGAGCCGGCAAGTCCTTCGATGGCAATGTTTTTCTCGTTCTCATCGCCCGTCAGCCGAGCCAATGCCGCTATCTGCGGACGGGCGGAGTATCGTGTTATAAGCTCTTCAAGTCTCATTTTCGTCGATAAATCGACTGCAAAGATACTAAATTAGTGGCGAAGTTCTCTGCTTTTGCGCCCCAAGTTGTTCAGTTTTCAAGTTATTTAGATTTTTCCCCACCTCGATTTTAAGTTCTTTTGCCTTTCGTGGCCACCGCCAACCGTAGCCGCAGGCAGCCCCGTTTTCCGCCATTTAAGAGAATAATAAGTGCGGAAACAGAGCTAAATTACTAAAAAAATTAAAAACTGCGGAAGTTGAAACCAGAAAAGCGAACGACTAAAAGATTAAATTAGTACCTTTGCAAAACATATAAAGACCAACGACCAATGAACAGTAGCGACAGCATAGTAATCATTCCGACTTACAACGAGAAGGAGAACATGGAGAAGATAATACGCGCCGTGTTCGCCCTCGAAAAGTGCTTCCACATCCTTGTCATCGACGACGGGTCGCCCGACGGCACCGCCGACATAGTGAAGCGGCTCATGGCCGACGAGTATGGCGACAGGCTGTTTCTTGTGGAGCGAAGCGGAAAACTCGGACTCGGCACGGCTTACATCACGGGTTTCAAATGGGCTCTTGAGCGAGACTACGAGTACATCTTCGAGATGGACGCCGACTTCAGCCACGACCCGAACGACCTGCCGAGGCTCTACAGTGCATGCCACGACGATGGTTACGACCTGGCCATAGGGTCGCGCTACATTTCGGGAGTCAACGTGGTCAACTGGCCCATCGGTCGTGTGCTCATGAGCTACTTCGCCTCGAAGTATGTTCGCCTCATCACGGGATTCAACGTGCACGACACTACGGCGGGATTCAAGTGCTACAAGCGCCGCGTGCTTGCCACGATAGAGCTCGACAAGATTCGCTTCAAGGGCTACGCCTTTCAGATAGAGATGAAGTTCACTGCCTACAAGATTGGCTTTAAAATCAAGGAAGTTCCCGTCATATTTGTTAACCGCCGCGAGGGAGTGAGCAAGATGAGTGGCGGCATCTTCAGCGAGGCCTTCTTCGGAGTGATGCGGCTCCGTTGGGACGGTTGGACGCGCAAATATCCGAAAATCAAGGATTGACACACCGCGCCACCGCCATCGCCCGTCCTCTTTAGGATTGACGAAGGACGTAAATCCCACATAAATCTTAAATAAAAAAGGTTATCGAAAGATTTATCTCCGATTTATGTCAGAATCGCAAACGGCGGTATTAGAATATAATTCTCCCATAAGCCCCGAACGAAAAGGGTTTATGGGAGATTTTCGTTTCATCGTCGGCGCGACTTTTCCTTATAAGGATTTTTTCGTCCGCCTATAGCAAGAGTTTATTATTCCTATAAGAATAAGCCGTCATTTCCATAACGATAATCCATCATTTCCATAAGAATAATCAGTTATTTCCATAACGATATGTCCTTCTGTCAGAAATAATATGTCCTTCTGTCAATAAAACTGTCAGAAACCGAGGACGAAAGAGGCGAACCACTGCCGCCACCGAGCCGAACGGTTATGGGGAAAACTGTTCGGGCTCACGGTGCGGCGGTGGTTCGCCTTCCATGGCAGTCAGACGCTGCCTGTTAGTTGTTTTCGGGACGCAACTGGCGCACGGTCTCGGCAGCACGCCACATCTCCATGTCGTGCATTGCCTTCAGTTCGGCGTTCAGCTTCTCTCGGTAGTCGGGCTTAGAGTTGCTGTCAATCGAGATTTGCGCCTCTTGTCCGGTCTTAACACTTAGGTAGAGCCACTCCATTACGGGCTGAATGGCCTGACGGAATCGCGGTGCCCAGTCGAGCGCACCACGCTGAGCCGTGGTAGAACAGTTGGCGTACATCCAGTCCATTCCCTTCTCTGCGAAGAGCGGGCCGAGACTCTGAGTGAGCTCCTCCACGGTCTCGTTGAAAGCCTCCGAGGGTGAGTGTCCGTGCTCACGGAGCACATTGTATTGAGCTTCGAGCAGTCCTTCGATAGCGCCCATCAGTGATCCGCGCTCACCAGTAAGGTCGCTGGTTGCTTCGCGCTCGAAAGTGGTCTCGAACATATATCCTGCGCCTATTCCGATACCGAAGGCGAGCGTCTTTTCCAGAGCCTTGCCCGTGGCGTCCTGATATACGGCGTAGGAGCAGTTCAGGCCGCGGCCTTCGCAGAACATCGTGCGGAGCGACGTGCCCGACCCCTTTGGAGCCACCATGATGACATCGACGTCTTTCGGAGGAACCACGCCAGTGCGGTCGCTCCAGTTGATTGCAAAGCCGTGGCTGTAGTAGAGAGCCTTGCCAGGCGTGAGGAACGGCTTGATTTTCGGCCACACCTGTATCTGTCCGGCATCGGAGAGCAGCATGCAGACTATGGTGCCCTTCTCGGCTGCCTCCTCTACTGAGAAGAGGGTCTTTCCAGGAACCCAACCGTCGGCCACAGCCTTGTCGTAGGTCTTTCCTTGGCGCTGGCCAACGATGACATTGAAGCCATTGTCGCGCAGGTTGCACGCTTGTCCTGGGCCCTGAATGCCGTAGCCGAGCACTGCGATGGTTTCGTTTTTCAACACTTCGCGAGCTTTTTCGAGTGAGAACTCGCTGCTGGTGACCACTGTTTCGATGACGCCACCAAAATTCATTTGTGCCATAAAAAAGCTAATTTTAGTGCGGCTCACGTTGGCCGCGGTTAAACTTATCCCTTTGGATGTCGGTCGCCCCTATGCAAGAGGCTGGCTGTTGAAATCCACCACCACCTACGCGAGACGGCGGCAAGGGCGTTGTAAATCGGATGCAAAGGTATTAAATTATAATGAAACCGCAAAGAAAAGTTTCTTTTTTATACAAACTTAACGCTGATTGCGGTGGGATTTAAAGAGAAATAGGATAGAATGTGGAGTGGGGAGTGAGGAGTGGGGAGTGATTTTTTTATTGTGGAGTGAGGAGAGAGTAGTGGGAAGTGAGAATAGCTTTGCAAAAAGAAACGTGGTAAGACCGATGTAAAAGCATATCTCACTCCCCACTCCTCTCTCCTCACTCCTCAATAATTGTTTGCAAACGTTTGCGCAAAGAAAAGAGCAAAGTTTGGTGGTTAGAGATGGGTATTTGGAGTTTATAGACTAACTTTGCAGATAGAACCAAATGACCAGAGAAGATGAAAATACTGCTGAACATTGATTACCAGACAATCTTCGGCGAACAGATGTTCGTCAATCTACTGCCAAACGACCATACGGCCAAGACAAAAACCATTGCAATGGAGAGCGACGACCAGCAACACTGGCGGGCGCAAGTGAACATTCCCGCGACAACGAAACAAGTGGACTACTACTACAGCGTGGAACGAAGCGGGAGACCATACAGACACGAGTGGCTTGTTACGCCCCACCGACTGGAGATGAACGCCGAACGAGCCAAGCAATTCAAAGCATACGACCACTGGATTGACAGCCCGGAAGAGTCGTATCTCTACTCTTCGGCGCTGACCGACTGCGTGGCCCACCGCGAGGCTAAGCCCACAAGACCAACGGAGTTTCAGCGCACGGTGCGCCTGAAAGTGCGTGCCCCACAGCTTCGCAAGGGCGAACGACTGGCGCTGACTGGTGCAGGGAACGCTCTTGGCGACTGGAACCCACTAAAGGCCATCGAGATGAACGAGCACCTGCACAACGAGTGGGTCTGCTCTCTTGATGCCTCGCTAACGGGGAGCGCAATGGAGTTTAAGTTCGTGGTATTGGATTCGGAGAACGATGTTACGCCGCTCTGGGAGGATGGCGCAAACAGAACGGTGGTGGTGCCCACGATGAACGACGGCGACGTCATAGTATATGAGTTGCAAGAGGCTCGCTTCTCGGCCATACATCCGTGGAAGGGCGCGGGCACTGTGGTTCCCATATTCTCGCTTCGCTCTCACCACAGCTTCGGCGTGGGCGACTTCGGCGACCTGCGACTTATGATAGACTGGGCGGCACAGACCCGACAGAGCGCCATACAAGTGTTGCCTATCAACGATACCACGATGACGCACACGTGGGAAGACAGCTATCCCTACAACGCCATAAGCATCTATGCCCTTCACCCCCAATACGCCGACCTGAGCCAGTTGCCACCACTTGCCGATGAGGAGCGTCGCCGCCACTACGAGGCTCTGCGGCAAGAGCTGAACGCATTGCCACAGATAGACTACGAGAGAGTGAACGAGGCAAAGCGTGCTTATCTGGAGGAACTGTTTGCGCAAGAGGGAAAGCGCACGATGGCGAAAGTGGCTTACAAGCGCTTCTTCGAGGAAAACAAGTGGTGGCTGGAACCATACGCTAACTACTGTGTTGAGCGCGACAATAGTGGAACGATGAAGTTCTGGTGGTATGTTCAGTTCATTCTCGACCTGCAAATGAAGGAGACACACGACTACGCGCGTAAGAAAGGTGTTATACTGAAGGGCGACATTCCCATAGGAGTCAACCGTGAGGGCGTCGATGTGCTGATGGAGCCACGATACTTCAATCTCAATGGTCAGGCTGGTGCGCCGCCCGACGCATTCTCGACGAACGGACAAAACTGGGGCTTCCCCACCTACAACTGGGACGAGATGCTGAAAGACGGATGCCAGTGGTGGGTGCGCCGTTTCCGCAAGATGGCCGACTATTTCGACGCTTATCGCATAGACCACGTACTGGGTTTCTTCCGCATTTGGGAGATACCCATACACTCGGTTCACGGACTGCTCGGACAGTTCTCGCCCTCGCTCGGCATGACGCGCGAGGAGATAGAGGCCTACGGACTGAAATGGAACGAGCGACTGTTCACCGAGCCATACATCGCCGACTGGACTCTCGACCGAATATTCGGCAACGAGAAAGAGACGGTGAAGGCGAAGTTCCTCGACCAACGCGACGACGGCCTCTACCAGATGAAGCCCGAATACGACACTCAGCGCAAGGTGGAACAGGCCTTCGCCGACTATCCGCAATCGACGCTGAAGGAGAAGCTATACTCGCTCATCAGCGACGTGCTGTTCGTGCGCGACCGCAAAGAGCCCGACCGACTGTTCCACCCACGCATAGCCGTGCAGCTCGACCTTATCTACGAGGCGCTTGACGACGGACAGAGATACGCGTTCAACCGACTTTACAACGACTATTATTATCGTCGCAACAACCACTTCTGGTATCACGAGGCGATGAAGAAGTTGCCTCGTCTCACCGAAGCCACCCGAATGCTCGTCTGTGCCGAAGACCTCGGAATGGTGCCGGAGTGCGTGGCTTGGGTGATAGATGAACTAAGAATCCTATCGCTGGAGATTCAGTCGATGCCGAAAGACCCGAACGTGCGCTTCGGTCATCTGTCGAGAAATCCATACCGCTCTGTCTGCACCATCTCCACACACGACATGCCGACCCTGCGTCAGTGGTGGGACGAAGACAAGGAGCGTACACAAGACTACTACTCTTCCATGCTCTATCGTTCGGGAGAAGCACCCCATCCGCTGCCCGGCTGGTTGGCTAAGGAGATAGTAAGTCGCCATCTGACAAGCCCGTCGATGCTCTGTCTGCTCTCCCTGCAAGATTGGCTCTCCATCGACGAAAGCCTGCGACTGCCCGACCCCAACGGCGAGCGCATCAACATTCCTGCCAATCCGCGCCACTATTGGCGTTGGCGTATGCACCTGTGCATAGAAGACCTGATGACCGACAAAGACTTCTCCGACACCGTGAAGGAACTCATAGTAAGCAGCGGACGTATATAGAGTTCTTTGGTTCATTAGTTCTAAGTTCCTTGGTTTTTAAGTTCTTTAGTACCCGTAACATACTATTCAATCCCATAAAAATCCAACTAATCATGATACTCCATAAAAGTCCATTCCACCTCTGCCTCACGCTCGCACTGCTCTGCGCACTGACCGCCACCGCACAAAGCGTGAAGTCGCCCAACGGAAACGTGGAGGTGAAGTTCTCGCTCTCGGCAAAAGGCGAGCCCACCTACGAGATGACCTACAAGCAGAAGGCCGTGGTGAAACCATCGCGGCTCGGACTGCAACTGGCGAAAGACCGACACGCCAGCAAGAAAGAGAACGAGACCGACCTACTGGACGGGTTCAAAGTGAAGACCACGAAAACCTCGACCTTCGATGAGACGTGGACTCCCGTTTGGGGCGAAACCAAGACCATCCGCAACCACTACAACGAGCTCGAAGTATGCCTCAACCAACCAGCCACCGAGCGCGACATCACGATTCGTTTCCGCGTCTATGACTACGGAATGGGGTTGCGCTACGAGTTTCCGCAGCAAGAGTCGCTCAACTACTTCATCATAAAGGAAGAGCGAACGGAGTTTGCAATGACAGGCGACCACACGGCATGGTGGCTCGCGGGCGACTACGACACTCAGGAATATCCGACGATGGAAACGCGCCTCTCGGAAATCCGAAGCACCGACGGCGTGGTTTGGGGCAACTCATCGCAGACGCCATTCTCGCCCACAGGCGTGCAGACAGCATTGCAGTTGAAGACCGACGACGGACTATACATAAACATCCACGAGGCCGCCTGCGTGGACTACTCCACAATGCACCTCAATCTGGACGACCAGTCGATGACCTTCACCTCGTGGCTCACCCCCGATGCAACAGGCAACAAGGGATATATGCAGACGCCATGCCAGTCGCCGTGGCGAACCGTCCTCGTGAGCGACGACGCCCGCGATATGCTCTCGTGCAAGCTGACGCTGAACCTCAACGAGCCGTGCAAGATAGAAGACACGTCGTGGATACATCCAACGAAATACTGCGGCGTGTGGTGGGAGATGATTGTCGGGCGAAACTCGTGGAACTACACCGACGACTATCCCTCGATACGCCTCGACCAGATAGACTGGAGCAAGGCCAAGCCAAACGGACGCCACGGAGCAAACAACGAGGAAGTGAAACGATACATCGACTTCGCCGCCAAGAACAAACTCGACCAGGTGCTTGTGGAGGGATGGAACGTAGGATGGGAAGACTGGGCCAATATGTGGAAATGGGATGTCTTCGACTTTACGACACCCTATCCCGACTTCGACATTAAGATGCTCAACGACTATGCCCATTCAAAGGGAGTTAGGCTGATGATGCATCACGAGACCTCATCGAGCGTTACCAACTACGAGCGACACATGGAGGCTGCGTTCCAGCTAATGAACAAATACGGCTACGACGCAGTGAAGACCGGCTACGTGGGCGACATCATACCGCGGGGCGACCACCACTACAGTCAGGCAATGAACAATCACTACCTATATAATATAAAGGAAGCAGCGCGCCACCACATCATGGTGAACGCCCATGAAGCCACACGCCCAACGGGGCTCTGTCGCACGTGGCCCAACCTCGTTGGCAACGAGAGTGCCCGTGGGACCGAATACGAAGCATTCGGCGGTAGCAATCCCAACCATACTTGCATACTACCTTTCACCCGCCTACAAGGAGGACCGATGGACTATACGCCAGGCATCTTAGAGACACAGCTAAAGACTTGGAGCGACAATCCCAACTACGTGCACACCACTCTCGCCGGACAGCTCGCGCTCTATCTCGTGATGTATTCGCCCTTGCAGATGGCTGCCGACCTGCCAGAGAACTACGAGAAGTTCGACGACGCATTCCAATTCATCCGCGACGTTCCGTGCGACTGGGACGACTCGCGCTACATCGAAGCAGAGCCCGCACGATATATCACCGTGGCGCGAAAAGGCAAGGGCACCGACAACTGGTTCGTCGGAGGCAAATGCGACGAGCACGGCCACCGCGCAGTAGTCAAGCTCGACTTCCTCGACAAGGGACGCGCATACGCCTGCACCATCTATCAAGACGCGGCAAAAGCCGACTACGAGGGCAATCCAAAGGCATACAAAATCACCAAAAAGACGGTGAAGCAGGGCGACGTGCTGCGCATCGACGAGGCACGCGGCGGGGGCTTTGCCGTATCACTCTTCGCTAAATAAATGAATANAAGCCATCATCATGTCGCTATTGTCGCTTCTGATTTCGGGCAACGCCGCAGCNCAACACCACTTCAGCGTCGTGGCCAGCAAGCGACCGACACTGCGAATCTACGCCGAAGCCACGGGGGGCAAGCCCATAAAGACCGTCAAGATGAAACGGACGGGCGACAACCAATGGGCGACAACCATAAAAGCCGACCTCGACGAAAAGTTCTACACCTTCGACTGCGGACTCGGAGAGACGCCCGGACCGTGGGCCAAGGCCGTGGGAGTGAACGGACAGCGCGCGGCAATAATAGACATGGATGCCACCGACCCCGAAGGGTGGGACGGCGACAGAAGCATTCCCACGCCGAAGCCCGAAGACCTTGTCATCTACGAACTTCATCATCGCGACTTCTCAATCGACCCATCGTCGGCCATAGAGCATCGCGGCAAGTTCCTCGCTCTGACCGAACAGCGAGCCATAGACCACCTGACGCGGCTCGGCGTGAACGCGGTTCACATCCTGCCTTCGTTCGACTTCGCATCGATAGACGAGACACGAGACGGGCAATACAACTGGGGATACGACCCGCTAAACTACAACGTCCCAGAGGGGTCGTACTCAACAAACGCCTACGACCCTGCCACACGCATCCGCGAATTTAAGCAGATGGTAATGGCACTCCACCGCGCAGGCATCCGCGTGATTCTCGACGTGGTATATAATCACACGTTCGACATCCGAGGGAGCGCCTTCCAGCGGACCATGCCCGACTATTACTACCGCAAGCGCAAGGACGGCACTTTCTCCGACGGCTCTGGCTGCGGCAACGAGACTGCGAGCGAACAGCCACTGATGAGACAGTTCATCGTTGAGAGCACGAAATACTGGGCCGACGAGTATCACATCGACGGATTCCGCTTCGACCTCATGGGAATCCACGACATAGAGACGATGCGCGAGGTGCGTCAGACGCTGCCCACATTATTTATATATGGCGAAGGATGGAGCGCGGGAGAATGCGCCTACCCCACCGAGAAACTGGCCATGAAAGCGAACATCGCCCAGTTGCCGGGCATAGCAGCCTTTGGCGACGAGAT
>Ga0065708_1006546_pt1 | contig 37897 bp, 32 predicted proteins | sample Hoacrofraction12_2_FD_59095 | JGI IMG/M metagenome (GOLD analysis project Ga0065708, IMG submission 59095) | Hoatzin crop microbial communities from Cojedes, Venezuela, sample from fiber fraction 12 v1 | ecosystem: Host-associated > Birds > Digestive system > Esophagus > Crop | place: Venezuela... | reverse complement strand
AAGGTACAACCCCCGACACCCCGTTTGCAAGTCCCGCCACATGCGGATTGCTCGGTTTCACACAGATTACACAGATTATTCACAGATTTTTTATTACACAGATTTTCTGGATGACACAGGGGGCTTAGGGCTTAGGGGGTTGGGGCTTAAAGGGGGCACGCGGATGTTTTCTTTTTTTTTATCTCACGCGGAATGGGCGGATTCACCTCCATCCGAATTTTTGGTCACTCTCACACGAATTTGCGCGAATTAAAACTCGAATTAACACGAATTTTTTTATTTTTAATTCGAGTGTATTCGCACCTATAATTCGTAAAAATTAGCGTGAAAGTTATCCCAGGCGAGAAAAAAATCCGCCCAATCTGTGAAACGAGTGGGAGGGGCAATCTGGGTGCTTTTTGACGAAATTGTTTGGGACAGAGCTTGCGTTGGGACGGGAAAAGTCGCAATTGTTGTTGCGGGATGGCAATTTTTAGTTAATTTTGCGTTTTATATATTGAAACAACATGAGCAACATGGAAATCATCCCATACAACCGCACGATGTCACCACAATGGGACCAACTCGTCGATGCGAGCCGCAATGGCACGTTCCTGCACCGCCGAGGCTATATGGACTATCACAGCGACCGTTTTGAGGACTGCTCGCTGCTGGCTGTCAACCAGGGCAAGCTGGTTGCCGTCCTGCCCGCCAACCGCGAGGGTACCACCCTGTGGTCTCACCACGGCTTGACCTACGGCGGCTGGCTGTTGCCAAGCAAGCACATCGACGCGACAGTGATGCTCGACATCATGGAGGCGGCGTGCGAGTGGATGCGTCATCAGGGCATCACGCGCCTCATCTACAAAGCGGTACCTCACATCTATCACCGTTATCCGTGCGAGGAAGACCTGTACGCACTGTTTCGCCACGGTGCAAGGCTAGCCGAGGTGAACATCTCGACCACCATCGACTTGACCTGCCCGTTGCCCCTGGACCGTGGCAACAAGAGTGGGGTGAACGCTGCCCGCCGTGCCGGCATCACCGCTGGCGAGAGTGACGACTGGGCAGGCTACTGGCAGCTGCTCACCACACTGCTGGGCGACCGCTATGGCACCACACCAGTGCACACGCTGGATGAAATCATGCTGCTGCGAGGCCGTTTTTCCGACAACATCAAGCTATTCACAGCCACAAGCGATGGGGAACTGCTGGCAGGCGTGGTGATGTATCTCACCCACCCCGTTGCCCACTGCCAGTACATTGCCGCCTCGCCCGCCGGCAAGGACAGCAAGGCACTGACGTTGCTCATGCAACACCTCATCAACGAGTATGCCGCCGCTGGCTATCGCTATCTGGACTTTGGCATCAGCAACGAGCAACACGGGCAATACCTCAACGCCGGACTGGTGCAACAGAAGTCCCGCCTGGGCGGGCGCGGCATCGCCTATAACACCTATCAAGTGAACCTGTAAGGCATGGCAAACCAACGAGGCAACATATCACGCATGGCCATGAAGGCGATGGGACTGTTCGGTGGCGTGCAGGTGGCAGGCATCATCTGCTCGATAGTGCGCACCAAGCTGGTCGCCCTGTGGATTGGTCCTGTGGGCATCGGCCTGTTTGGTATCTTCAACAATGCCCTCGAGATGCTGAGCACGGGCACCAATCTGGGTATCCGCTCGAGCAGTGTGCGTGACATCTCGCAAGCCATGGACCAGCGCGACAACAGCCTGATTGCCCGCATGGTCACCGTGGTGCGCCGCTGGTCGTTGTGGCTGGGACTGGCAGGTGCCACGCTCACCTTGTTGCTTGCCCCGCTGCTGAGCCGTTTCACCTTTGGCGACGAGAGCCACCTGTGGGGATTTGCCGCACTGGCCATCGCCGTGTTGCTCATGGCCCTCACCAACGGCGAGTATGCCGTGCTGCAAGGCACAGCTCGCCTCAAGCGTCTGGCCAGCGTGACCCTGTGGGGCACGGTGGCAGGGCTGGCGGTGAGCATCCCGCTATTCTGGTGGTTGCGCGAGGGCAGCATCTTGCCATCAATTGTTGCCTATGCTGTTGCCATTGCCGCATTTGCATGGCTATTCCGCAACCGTGACTATCCAGCGACCACCGTCACCCGTCAGCAGACGTGGGACATGGGCAAGGGGTTCGTGCGGCTGGGCATCTTCATGACTGTGGGCAACTTTGTGACCATTCTGGCCGGATATGTGTTCAATGCCTGGCTCAACGTGCATGCCGGCACGGGCGAGGTGGGCTATTATCAAGCGGGCTACACGCTCGTCAACAAGTACACGGGCCTGATTCTCACCGCCCTGGGCATGGAGTACTATCCGCGCCTGTCACGAGTGGCAGACAGCCGCCAGCGGTTGCGTGTGTATGTGTCACAAGAGATTAACGTCGCCATGGCTGTCATGGCACCCGTGGTGGCACTGTTCATCGTTCTGCGTCAGGTCATTGTGTGGTTGCTATACACGCCCGAGTTCAACGTCATTCTCACCTTTGTGTCGTGGGGCATGGTGGGCACTGTGTTCCGCACCCTGTCATGGTGCCTTGCCTTCACCATTCTGGCGCGTGGCGACGGCAAGACCTATCTGTGGACCGAGGCCGCCAGTGCTGTTATCAACCTGCTGCTCAACATCGTTTTCTACCAGTGGTGGGGTATCACCGGGCTGGGCATCGCCTTCATGGCCTCCTATGTCCTGTACACCGCCATTGTTGTGGTGGTTTATCGCAACATCTATCACCTGAGCGTGTCGCGAGCCTGCCTGTTCAACCTGCTGTGGACGCTTGTGGTGGCTGGCAGCGTCATGGCAGCCATGCAGTTGCAATGCTTGCCCGCCGCCATCATCATCACGGTCATCAGCCTCGTGGTTGCCGCTAGCCTGCTGCGCCGCCTGTGGCAGCGATAATGTTGGAGAGACCCGTTTTTTTAACGAGAAAATGGGATGCCTCCCGAGGGAAAATGTGGCATTAAATTTGGTTCATGATAATTTTTCAGCTAATTTTGTCGTTTTAAACGATAGTATGCACTGGCTCAAACAAACATATCGACAACTGGTGGCTGTGGTGGCACTCATGCTGTGTTGCCTGTCCCTGCCAGCTCAAATCAACACCGAGCAGGTCATTAGCATCGGACGCAATGCGCTCTACTTTGAGGACTACATCCTTGCTATCCAATATTTTAATCAAGTCATCAACACCAAGCCATTTCTGGCAGAGCCCTATTTTTACCGCTCGGTTGCCAAAATCAGCCTAGAGGACTATCAGGGTGCCGAGCAAGACGCCACCGAGACGATTGAGCGCAACCCGTTCATCGTGGATGCCTATCAAGTGAGAGGCGTCTCGCGTCAGAACTTGGGAAATTTTCAAGGTGCGGTGGAGGACTATGAAGCAGGGCTCAAGTTGATGCCCGAGGACAAGGCCATGCTCACCAACCGTGCCGTGTGCTTGTCCCAACTCAAGCGATATGACGAGGCGCAGCAAGCCTTTGACGAGCTTCTGCAAGTGGACCCCCGCAACGACCATGCCCTGCTGGCGCTGGCTCACATGAACATGGTGCGCGGCGACACCGCCACAGCCCTGGACAACCTGAACCGCAGCATCGCCATCAGCAAGAACAACGCGGGAGCCTATGTGATGCGAGCCGAGATAGCGACGCGCACCCGTCAGGACTTTGAGAGCGGCGTGGCGGACATGGACAGTGCCATCACGCTGGAGCCCCACTATGCGGGCTACTTCATCAACCGTGCCTACATGAAGTACAATCTGGACGACTACTTCGGTGCCATGGCCGACTATGACTATGCCATCGGTCTGGAGCCGACAAGCGTGGAGGCCCACTTCAACCGAGGCCTGTTGCGAGCCGAGGTGAGCGACAACAACAAGGCCATCGAGGACTTTAACGTGGTGCTCAAGCGTCAGCCCGATAACTTCATGGCGTTGTACAACCGCTCACTGCTGTACATGCGCACTGGCCAGTGGCGCAAGGCAGTGGACGATTTCACCACCATTCTCAAGAAGTACCCCGAGTTTGAAGCGGGATACATGGCACGCGGCGAGGCCAAGCGTCGCATGGGCGACACGCGAGGCAGCGACGCAGACTATGATAAAGCGATGGCAATCTTCAGACGGCACAAGACCCATGTGTCCACATTTGACCCCGCCCAGATTGAGGCCACGGCAGCCATCCAGAAGGCACGCCAGCGTGCACTGGACGGCGACCAAGACGAGCCCGAGAGTGCCGAGGACATCATGGAGCGCTTCAACACGCTCCTCACCGTTCGCACCGACGAGACAGTCAAGCCCGAATATGCCAACAAGCAGCGCGGTCACATTCAAAACACAGACACGGAGGTGGAACCCATGCCCATGTTTGCCTTGTCCTACTATGCCCAGGACAACAAGCTAAACGGAAACACCTACTACATCAAGGAGATTAACGATGCCAACGACCTGCGCATGCTGCCTGGCACGCTCGTGCTCATCAACGGCACTCCCCAGTTGAGCGAGGACGAGATACAAGTGAGATTTGCCAGCATCGAGTACTATAACAGTCTGCTCACCAGTTCCCAACCACGCGCCATCGATTATCTGGGCCGTGGGCTGGACCATCTGCTGGTCAAGAACCACGAGACGGCACTGGCCGATGCCGACCATGCCATCGGGCTGAGCCCCACCATGGCGCTAGCCCACTGGCTGCGTGCCGATGCCCACTATCTGCAATATCGCATGGCACGTGCTGTTGATGCCAGCAGCGCCCATGCGACAAACACCGTCACCAGCACGAGCGATGCCGACCACAAGACCGACATCATGCTGCGGCAACGCGAGCAGAATGCCATGCTGGACGCAATGATTGCCGACCTGCAACAGGTGCTCAAGCTGTCGCCACGCAACGTGTATGCCCACTACAACATGGGCAATGCCCACATGCTGCAAGGCGACCTCACCAGCGCCATCAGCTGCTACACCAGCGCCATCGAGCTCAAGCCCGACCTGGGGCAGGCCTACTACAACCGCGGCCTGATGTACTTGCGCATGGGCAACAAGTCCCAGGGCATTGCCGACTTGAGCAAGGCTGGCGAGCTGGGCATCCTGCCCAGCTACAATGTGCTCAAGCGCATGAACCGATAAGCCACCCCCAACTTATCGCCTGTCAATAATTCCACACAAATGCTGAGATGTCGTCGAGTACCACATCGGGGATATTGCACGGTTGCAAATACTCGACAGGGGTTGAAATGCCATCGCCGCCGCCATCCATCATCAGATGATTGAGGCGGGGATAGCTGCGGAACGTCACACCCTGCTTGCCAGCCAAAGCCTCTTGCCACAGGGCATAGTCGGTCATGCGGACCTGATAGTCCCGTTCGCCCTGCATCACCAGCATGGGCAACGACAGCGACCTGGCGGTCTGGGGGGCATTGTAAGTTGCCATGGTGCCCGTGAAATACTGCGGCGACTGTTTCACACTGAGGTCATAAATGGAATCCTTGTAGGCCTGGGGCGACCCCGAGGGCAACAAGAAATCAATCTGCTCACGCACAATCACAGGCATTGAACGGGCTGGGGCTGCCAGCATCACGACACCACTCAATGTCATGTCACGCGAGGCGATGAGCGGAGCCAGCATCGCCCCCAGGCTGTGTCCCAACAGATAAACCCGCAGCGACAACGTGTGTGCCATCGCGAGTGCCGACAACGCATCATCGATGGTCTCCTGCTCGATGTTGACGGGCACGCCAGGGTGGACCAGCGTGCGCTTGTCATAGCGGATTGTGCCGATGCCACGAGACGCCAGCCCATGAGCCAAATCACGAAACGGCGCGTTGGCCTCAACGGTCTCGTCACGATCCAGTGCTCCACTGCCATGCACCAGCACCACCATGGGCACGCCAGACGTGGCCTGTCGGGGCAAACAAATCACCGCAGGCAAGGAGATGTCGCCTGTGGTGACTGTGGTGTCACGTTCCACCCACGCTGCCGTGGTCTGGTCAGCGCTGGATGTCGCGGGGATGTCGGTTAGTTTTTTTTTATTGCAGCAGGGTCAACCATGTTAATGCCCAGCATCTTGCCCTCATTGTCAAAGATGATGAGCATTCCCAGCTGGGATTTCTCAAACGACACAAGGCTCACATACACCTCGTGGCCCATCATTTCCTGCTTTTCCCATGCCGTGTGGGTCTGGTACTTGCCCATCTGAGCCTCAACCTGCGGCATCATGTTGGTGAGTTGCTGTGGGGTAATCATGCTCTTGACCTGGTCGGACATGCGGGCATACAAGCTGTCGGGCTGGTCGTTGAGCACATATTCAAAGATTGTCTCGCAACGAGCCACATTGGGGTCGTCGGTGTCTTGAGCAGCAGCTGTCAAGCACAGCACAGCCGCCAGCAGGGTCAGTATCCAGTGTTTCATTGTTTAGTATTGTTTATTCTAACGTTCTCAACTCAGCCTCTACCTTGTTGAGGCTACCCTCATTCTTGATGATGACCTTGTGGTCGGCATCCAGCAGATAGAAACAAGGCAACGTGGGCAGGTCGTACAGCTCCTCATACTCAATCTTGCGGCTCTGGTTAAAGCCGTTAATCATCATTGAGGGATAGGGGGTCTTGCGCCACAGGCTGCGGTCGTCATAGGGGTAGAGTGCCAGCACAATCAGTCGCTTGTCTGCCACCAGCTTGTTAATGAGCTCACTGCTGGCCAGGCGTTCCTTGACTTTCTCACACGACAAGCAATCAGGGTTGTTGAAGTAGATGAGGATGCGGTCGGCGTGCAACTCGCTCAGGTGATGCACCGTGTTGTTGTCGGGGGTGATGTAATCAAAGTCGGTAGCCTCCTCGCCAATGCGGTTTTTCATCGCACCCACCAGCAACAGGCGATGACGCTCCTTCTCGTTATTGCCCAGGACAAACTTCTCGGTAGCGTGTTCCAGCACCTTGAGATAGAGTGCCTCGTTGTGGATGCTGTCGGCAGGGTCACTAAATCGCCGCTCGGCGAGCTCAAGCATCTGCCGATATCCCTTGGGGTCCTTGGACAAAGCCTCCATGGTAGCCGTCATGAGGAACTCAGCCTTGTTCTGTGGCAGCTGTGCCACTTGCTCCAGATACTGGTTGTATTTCTCGGGGGCGGGAGCCGTCTGTGCCACCGCCTGGCACCACACTGCCATGGCAAGCAGTGCCGCAAAAAGTAATTTTTTCATCATTGTTTTATCAAAATTTCTGCAAATATAACTAACTTTGCCCAACCAACAGACAAAAACGATGAAAAAAATCACAAAAACTAATGCGGCACGCCTCCTGGACAGTGCTCATGTGGCCTATGAACTCATCCCTTATCAGGTGGATGAGAGCGATCTGGGAGCCAATCACCTGGCACAGCAACTGGGTGAGGATGTGCACCGCGTGTTCAAGACACTGGTGCTGCAAGGCGACCGCACCGGTCACCTGGTGTGCGTCATTCCAGGGTGTGACGAGGTGGACCTCAAGAAGGCCGCTCGCGTATCGGGCAACAAGAAGGTGGAACTCATTGCCATGAAGCAATTATTGGCTACGACGGGCTATATACGCGGCGGGTGTTCACCCGTGGGGATGAAAAAGCCGTTCCCGACCTATTTCCACAACACCTGCAACGACTTTGAATACATCTATGTCAGCGCGGGACAGCGCGGGCTGCAATTCAAGATTGCCCCTGCCGACCTGGTAGCGTTTGTCGGTGCCACAGTTGCCGACCTCACTGTTCAACCCGATGCCCAGCAGCCACAATCATGAACACCCTAGGAGAGATTTTCAAGCTCACATCATTCGGTGAATCCCATGGACCCGCCATGGGTGGGGTCATCGATGGTGTGCCGGCGGGTGTCGGCATCGACGTGCAAGCGTTGCAGCAGTTTGTCAACCGCCGCCGCCCCGGACAAGGGCAACCAGGGGCGACGACCCGCCACGAGGCCGACAAGGTGGAAATCCTGTCTGGCATCTGGCAAGGCCAGACACTGGGCACCCCCATTGGCTTTATTGTCCGCAACAGCGGGCAGCACAGCAGCGACTATGACAGCCTGGCATCATGTTACCGTCCCTCGCACGCCGACTACTCGTGGGATGCCAAGATGGGCATACGTGACCCGCGAGGTGGAGGCAGGGCTTCGGCACGTGCCACCGTCGCCAGCGTGGTGGCGGGCGGCATTGCCATGCAGGTGCTGGACACACTGGGCATCACCATCGTGGCACACATCGCCCAGGTGGGCAATGTCACGGGCAGCGAGCAACAGATGCAGCAGGCCATCACCCAGGCGCAACAACAAGGCGACACGCTGGGGGGCATCATCGCCTGCACCATCGGTGGCGTGCCGGCAGGGTTGGGCGAGCCTGTGTTTGGCAAGCTTCACGCCCGCCTGGCATCTGCCATGATGAGCATCAATGCCGTTCATGGCTTTGAGTATGGTGATGGTTTTGCCATGGCGGCACAGCGAGGCAGCGAGATGCTGGACTTGTTTGAGCGACGCCCTGACGGCAGCATCGGCACCACCACCAATCACAGTGGCGGCATCCAGGGCGGCATCAGCAACGGTCAAGACATCACCATGCGCGTGGCGTTCAAGCCCGTCCCCACCCTGATGAGAGACGTGCCAGTGGTGGACCGTGAGGGCAACGTCACCACCCTGCCGCCCAGCGGCAGGCACGATTGTTGTGTGTTGCCACGTGCTGTCCCCATCGTTGAGGCGATGGCAGCCATGGTCATCCTTGACAATTATCTCCTGCAACAAACAAGACATCTCAAATGAAAGAATTTTCACGAACCTATTATCTGGCAGCCGGCGAGTGTACTCCCCAGGGCGAGATGCCGCTGCCACTGCTGATGACGCGCATCATCGATGTGGCAACAGGCCATGCCAACCTGTGGGGCGTGGGGTATGAAAAGCTCATCGCCGACAATCACGTGTGGGTGCTGTCGCGCGTCACCATCGAGCTCACGGCCTATCCCCGCGTCAACGAGGACTACACGCTCACGACATGGATTGAGGACTATAACCGCCACTTCTCGCAACGCAACATGAGGCTGCAAGACAGTCACGGCAACGTGCTGGGCTATGTGCGCACCATCTGGATGGTCATCGACCTGACCACACGCAGCAGCGTTGACATTTCGCAATTGAGCTACATCAAGGACAACGTGAGCGGCCTGCCCTGCCCCATTGCGCCCCAGAGCCGCTTGCGCCCCCTCACAGCGGGCAACCAGGTGAGCTACACCTTTGGCTACACCGACTGTGACTTCAACCGTCACGTGAACACGGTGCGCTACATCGAGCATCTGATGAACCTGTTTGACATGCAGCACTATGACACCTGCTTCATCAGCCGCATGGAAATCGCCTTTATCCAGGAGACCCACTATGGCGACACGGCCATGTTGCAACTCGACGACAGCGACCCCATGGACTCGCGCATGAGTGTTGTGGTTGACGGCAAGGACCATGTGAGGGCGCGATTTGTGTGGCATCGTCGGGAACAAGGCAAGTGACATCATTGCCAACGTCAAACATGCGCATTAATGCCGCCACATGATAATTAATGTGAAAAAGGGCATCCATAATAAAGATTTTTCTTAATTTTGCGGCTTAAAAAACGACTAAATGTATTCACTACACACATGAAGCAAACATTGTGGCACATCGCAATGACGGCTATAATGCCTGTCTTGTTGTCGGCTGTCTTGACCAGTTGCATCAAGGATGAGCCGCTGAACTGCGAGGCCGACATCGAGACTGTCACCCTGCATGTGGCTAATCCCGAGCTGGTTTTCTTCCAGACATCGGACACGACACAAGCCATCCTGTCCACAGACACGGTTATCACGTTCACGGTGCGCAGTGGCGTTGACGTGTCGGCCATGGCACCCGAGCTGACGCTCACCCAGGGAGCCACGGTGTCTCCAGCCAGCGGCAGTGTGCATGATTTTTCACAAGGTGCGGTGCACTACACCGTCACCTCTCAAGACGGCAACTGGCAGCGGCACTACACCATCGCCATCGTGCCCACCACAGTCACTGTGACCGACACGGTGAGCTATGACTTTGAGAGCTATGAATTGGAGCCCACCCATGGACATTATTACATCTGGCACAACGAGCTGGCCGACGGCACGTTGGGCAACGACTGGGCAACGGCCAATCCGGGCTTCAGACTGTCAATGTCCTCGGCCCAACCCGATGAATATCCCACCACGCCGCTGGTCGATGGATATGACGGCGCAGCCTTGTGCCTGACCACACGCGACACGGGGCCATTTGGCAAGCTGGCAGGCAAGCGTCTGGCCGCGGGCAACTTCTATCTGGGCACGTTTGACGTGTCGGTAGCGACGACCAATGCGCTGCAAGCCACTTGCTTTGGCATTCCATTCACCGACCACCCCGTGCGATTCACCGGCTACTACCGCTACATGCCTGGTGAGACGTTCCAGGACCCCAATGGCAACACAGTGGCGGGGCGCGTGGACTCGGCGGCTGTCTATGCCGTGCTCTATCGCAACCACGATGCCCAGGGCAACTCGATGGTGCTGCATGGCGACGACGTGTTGTCCAACCCCAACATTGTTGCACTGGCCAAGGTGCCATATGTCGCCCCCACCAGCCAGTGGACTGCTTGGGACATCACCTTTGACTACTACACCGCCATCGACGATGAGTTGCTCGTCAACAGGGGCTACAATCTGGCTATCGTGTTCTCGTCAAGCGCCAGCGGTGCAACATTTGAGGGGGCAGTGGGCAGCACGCTGCACATCGACAAGGTGCGCCTGATATGCACCCACAATCAATAAAATGAGATAACGACAAGATGAAAACGACACACCTCAACATCCTCTTGCTCACATTGCTCATGGCCGTGGCCATGGGGCCAGTCACACATGCCGCATCACTGCTGGACAGCGTGACGGTGGACGCGCGCGCCGGCTACTCGCTGGGCGGCACGATACCCACCCCCATTCCTGCCACCATCAGGCACTTGAACAGCTACAAGCCATGTGCATCGGGCATGCTGGCGGTCACAGCCACTGTGCCGCTGCGCCAGCGGTGGAGCCTGCACACGGGATTGCGCCTGGAGCGTTATGCCTTTAGCACCGATGCCCAAGTCAAGAACTATGATGTGGCTGTCACCCGTGGCGGCGAATCGCTCGAGGGCGTGTTTGTGGGTGATGTGAAAACCCGTTGCGCTCAGACCCAGCTCACCTTACCGGTGCAAGCCAGCCTGGACGCGGGCAAGCGCTGGCACGTGCGTGCAGGATTGTTTGTTTCGGCGGTGCTGGGCAAGAGCTTTGATGGTTGGGCACATGATGGGCACCTGCGCGTGGACACCCCCACTGGCGCCAAGGTGCTGCTGGGCAGCGTCGAGGGTGAGCGAGGCGACTATGAGTTTGACGCTCACATGCGCAGCTGTCAATGGGGCATCGATGCCGGCACCGACTGGCGGCTGTCATCACATTGGGGCGCGTTTGCCGAGGTCACCTTTACCCTGAACGGTGTTTTCAAGAGCAATTTCCACACCGTGCCCCAGACGATGCATGCGCTCTATGGCACCGTGGGCGTGATTTATCAAATCAAGTAAATTTCAAGTAAAAAAAGTTAATAAGGTAAGGAAAATGAAGAAGATTGCATCATTACTGCTATTGGCTTGCGCCACAATGCTGGCATCAGCCACATCACAGGTGGCATCGTTCAGCATCTTGCAAGATGACAATGGCACCTACACCGTCACCTTGACCGATGTCGTTGCTAACGACACCCCCGTGGGCACCATCGTCATCGACGGGCTGGAAGCGTTCAACATTGGCACCATGACAGGACTGTATGCCGATTGTGAGGTCAACATTCAAGACGGCACAGCTGGCACCACCTGGCAAGGGCCATCGTGGGGCAAGACGGCAGTGACCATGCTGGCACGTTTCAACCAGACAGGCCAGCAGGTCATCGACCTGACATTGCCACGCCTCAACAGCACTGTCACCGCCAGCAACGTTGGCGACCACTACCAGATGCCCAACAGTGACATGGAGGCTTGGGCAGCCAGCACAGGTGAGCCCAACAATTGGCACGGGTTCATGAGCGCGACTGGCAGCTATGCCAGCACATCACAAAAGTACGTCAAGCTGGAGAAGAGCACCGACGTGCACGAGGGCTCGACAGGCAGCTACAGTGCCGTGATGACCGCCAAGAAGATACTTTTTGTGATAGCCAACGGCACCATGACCAATGGTCAGCTAGTTGCTAATAGTATGTCAGCCACCGACACCAAAAATCATGCCCAGATGAGTGAAAGCTCGACCGACACCGATGCCAATGGCGACCCCTACTACATGGCGCTCAACGCCCGTCCCGACAGCATCACCATGTGGCTCAAGTACACACAAGGCACTGCCAACAGCAGTTACAAGGCCAGCGTGAGTGCCGTGGCGTTTGATGGCAGCTATTATCAGGAGCCTTACGACAGCGACTATGATTGCGTGGCTGGACGTGCCAAGGATGCCGACATCGCTGCCAGCGACTGGAGCCGTCACGCCATCGCATTTGACTATGACTCTTATGCCGCCAATAATGCTCAGGCCAAGGCCATCTTTGTGACTTTTGCCACCAATGCCACACCTGGCGTGGGGAGCGACGGCGACAAGCTCTACGTTGACGACCTGTCGCTGATTTACAACGCCAATGTCACGGCATTGAGCTATCAGGGTAACGACATCGATGGTTTTGCTCCGGCCACCACCACCTACGACATGGACATCGAGGGCACACCCAGCGTGAACGACTTCACCATGACGGTTCAAGGTGCTGACGCCCAGACGGGTGGCATCGTCCAGACCACAAGCGACGGTGGCAGCCGTGTGGTCATGGTGGCAGTGTCGGCCGACCTGCTCACCGCCACAGCCTATGTCATCAACACAGCCAGCAGCAATGTGCTCATGGGTGACGTGAATGGCGACAAGCTTGTGGACATCAGCGACGTGACCACGCTCATCGACTATGTGCTGGGTGGCAACGTCTCCCCCTTTGTCCGCGAGGCAGCCGACCTGACTGGTGATGGTCTGGTGGACATCAGCGACGTGACCGCACTCATCGACCTGGTGCTGTCAGGCAAATAAAACAAGAAACAAAATTTTATTCATTTCAAAAAAATACACAAGACTATGAAGAAAATCATGACAATGCTGGCGGCACTGTGCTGCATGACAGCACTCAATGCCACCACTTACACTGGCCACTTGACCGTGAACGTTGATGGTCAAGCAGCCGAACAAGACCAAGTTGCTGTTGAGGTGACACAAGATGCCGATGGCCTCTACACCTTGACGCTAAACAACTTTGTGCTCACCATGGATGACGTCAGCCTGGCTGTGGGCAACATCGTTGTTGAGGATGTTGCCGGCGTGGACGAGTATGGATACACCACCATCACCTATGATGGTCCTGTGACCATCACGGCTGGCGACGACCCAAACTATGACAGCGACGACTGGCTGGGACCGATGCTGGGCGATGTGGACATCGCGATGACCTCACGGTTCACCGACACCGCACTCAATGCCACCATCGACATCAGCCTCATGGGTCAGACCATCAAGGTCAACCTGTTTGGCATCGTGCCCGTCATCAAGGGTGACGTCAGCGAGGATGGCGAGGTCAGCATCTCGGACGTCAATGCTGTGGTTGACATCATCGTTCAATAACCGCAACCCAACAGAGACAAAGTAATCGGCGTGAATGTATTGCAACATTCACGCCGATTACTTTGTCAATACTTTAAGGTTGCTCTCACTGCTTGCCACTCAACACGATGTCGCGGCTGGTCTTGGCAATCAGGCCTTGCAGCACCTTGCCAGGACCAAGCTCCATGGCTTCGGTCATGCCGTCGGCAATCATGTTTTGCACAATGTGGCTCCAGCGCACGGGAGCGGTCAGTTGCTTCACCAGATTGGCCTTGATTTCGGCAGGGTCGGTGTGAGGCAGTGCGTCAACATTCTGGTAGATGGGGCAACGCGGGGTTGAGAACTGGGCGGCATCGATAGCCTGGGCCAGCTCAGCACGAGCGGGCTCCATCAGGGGCGAGTGGAATGCTCCACCCACCTTGAGCGGCAAGGCACGGCGGGCACCAGCCTCCTTGAATTTCTCACAAGCGGTGTTCACCGCCTCAACTTCACCACTGATGACCACCTGGCCAGGACAGTTGTAGTTGGCAGGAACGCAGACACCCTGAATGGTGGCGCAGATTTCTTCCACCTTCTCATCGGGCAGCCCCAATATGGCAGCCATCGTCGAGGGGGCAGCCTCGCACGCCTTCTGCATCGCCAGAGCGCGAGCCTCAACCAACTTCAGCCCTTGCTCAAAGGGCAACACGCCAGCGGCAGTCAGAGCGCTGAACTCACCCAGCGAGTGACCAGCCACCATGTCGGGCTGGAACTCGTTGCCCATCGTCAATGCCAGCACCACGCTGTGCAAGAACACGGCGGGCTGTGTCACGCGGGTCTGCTTCAGGTCATCCTCGGTGCCATTAAACATGAGGTCAGTGATGCGAAATCCCAGCACCTCGTTGGCTTGTTCAAACAGGTCATGAGCCTGAGCATTGCCCTCATACAGGTCCTTGCCCATACCGACAAACTGTGCTCCCTGGCCTGGAAATACAAATGCTTTCATCTTCTATCTCTTCTGGTTTTTTAGAATGTTTGAAAAAATATCTTGTTTCGTGTCGCAAAGGTAATCAATAATTGACAACCGCTCACCGCATTTCACATTTTTTTTGCTTCACCGACCACAAACAAGCCACCCCCACATCGTACAACACACAGTCCACAATGTGCCACATCCTGGTGTGAGACAACCATTTTTCACATCATGTTGAGAAAGCCGCCCCATTGAGCAGATGTGCCGATACCACTTCTTCTGTTATTATGAAACAAGACCAACCGAAAAGGGTTGGTCTTGTTTATTCATCAATGTTTTGTGCTTTATTTCTTTGTGAACGTCTTGGCAGTGCCATCATCAAGCACAAGTTCAGACGAGCTAACCTTGTAGGTATAATTCTTGGTATCAACCGAGTAACCACCGTCTGATGCAACGCCATAGGCTTCAATCTTCTTGGAACCAGGCTTAACAACAAAGTAATAAGAGTTCGTCACCTTAATTCCGCCATAAGTGTAGCTATAGGAATAGGTGCCGTGGAATGTAAGTTTTATGCTACTCAGAGCACCTGCACCAGCAACCTCCTTGGGGGCGCTGTAGGGTGAGAATGTGATTGTTGACGACAGGGCATCATCGCACACCCATGTTCCCGAGAGGGATTTCAAAGCTGATTTTTCCTCACTAGTGAACGAGTTGCCGTTGGGTTCGTCATCACTGCATGCTGTTGTTGTCACAACGAGCAGCATCATCATCATAAAAAATAAAACTTTCTTTGTCATAATTTGTTTTTGTACATTAATATATAAGTTTATAAACTTGTTCAATCCCACAACATGACATTAAACAATTTGCGCCGCAAAGGTAATAAAAACTTATTCACCATTGCAACATCAACACTAAAAAATCCCCAACAAACCAAATCAAACGTTTTCAACCCCATCGTTTCTCGCGGGGAGGCGGGGTTATTTCAGGTAGGGGGTGGGGTCTGGGATGCCGGCGTCGCGGAGGGCCTGGCGGCGCTCGGTGCAAGTGCCGCAGGTGCCACAGTGGATTTCACCACCCTTGTAGCAGGAGTAGGTCTCGCTGTAATCCAGCCCCAGCGCTGCCCCGTGTCGGGCGATGTCGGCCTTGGTGAGATTAGTGTACGGCGCGTAAATCTTGATGCCCTCATAGGTTCCCGTCTGCATGGCTGCCGACATGGCGTCGATAAACGGCGAGCGGCAGTCAGGATAGATGGCGTGGTCGCCGGCATGATTGGCAATCATCACGCGCTTCAGGCCGTTGCTCTCGGCGATACCACAGGCGATGGCGAGCATGATGCCATTGCGAAATGGCACCACTGTCGTCCTCATGTTCTCATCGTCGTAGTTGCCGTCGGGGATGGCGTCGGCACTCTCGAGCAAGGCACTCTTGAAATACTGGTGCATGAAATCCAGGGGGATGATGAGGTGGCGAATGCCCAGTCGCTGGCAGTGCATGACCGCACAGCGTCGCTCGCGCCCATTCTGTGTACTGCCATAGTCAAAGGTGATGGCGAGAGCAATCTCGTCCTTGTACTCATAGAGCATGGTCGTCGAGTCCATGCCCCCCGATGTGATGATAACAGCGTCACGTGCCATAATGTAATTTTTCTCCTAAAAAGTTAATCGTTGCGCAAGTTGGCCAACAGCCGCGCACGCACCATGTCCTGATGGTCGTCGTCGCCATGGTTGGCAAAGGGCTTGATGCTAATGCCCCCGCGCGGGTTAAACAAGCCGATGACCTCGATGTAGCGCGGTTGCATGAGCGCCACCAGATCCTTCATGATGATGTTAACACAATCCTCATGAAAGTCGCCATGGTTGCGAAAGCTGAAGAGGTAGAGCTTGAGGCTCTTGCTCTCCACCATGCGCTGACGTGGGATGTAGTTGATGATGATGTGCCCATAGTCGGGCTGTCCCGTCTTGGGGCACAACGAGGTGAACTCGGGGCAATCGAGCGTCACCACATACTCGTTGTCGGGATGCTTGTTCTCAAACGTCTCCAGCAGTTGGGGCGCATAGTCGGTGGGATAGCTAGTACCCTGGTTGCCCAGCAGCGTCACACCTTGCAATTCTTGGTCAGTTCTCGGCATATCTCTAAAACATGATTGTAAAACTGGCGCAAAGGTAGCACTTTTTTGTCAGACCACAGCCTTGTGAAGTCACAAAAAGCGAGGCTGCCCGCCTCCCCCACCATAGCACTTGGGGTCCACGGGCAGCCTGCCAATCAAAAAGCGATAAAAATTGTACAGTGCTTTATTGCTTGCTTAGATGGATTGTTGTTAGAACTTCATGCCGAAGGCAATCTGGATGTTGCTGTTCTTGGCCTTGTCACCCTCGTCCTTGAAGGCATTGGTCATGCCCATGGTGTAGCGTGCTTGCACAAAGGCATTGTTGGTGAGGTTGTAGGTGGCGCCCAGTCCCAGGCCAAAGTCGGCAGCCTTGGTCTCGTCCTTGATGTCAACCGACTTGTAGTCTTTCATCTTGTACTTGCTATAGACGTTGAACCCCACTTGCGGGCCAAAGTCGATGCTCAGCGACGGGGTAGCGTAGTACTTGAGCATCACGGGAACGTTGATGTAGTTGGTGGTCCAAGTCGTATTGATGGCTTTGTAGCCGTCGATGTCAATCAGGTCCCCCTTGCCACCCTGAGAGGCAAACACAACCTCAGGGGCGATAGCAAAGGTCGGGGTAAACTTGTATTCCATCAACAGACCCACCTGGTAGCCAGGCTTCATGCCGTGAACGGCATTCTCGCCCCAGAAGTTGGTCAAGTCAAAACCTACCTTGCCACCAAACTGAACCTGTGCCGAAGCACCCAAACATACGATTGCAGCTGCAACCAAAGTTAAAACCTTTTTCATAATAATGTTGTTTTTATTGAACTTTAAAAAATTTGATTAATACTCACATTGGTGTGTTGTGAAAAAACACGCCCTTGTGACCAACAAGGTCGGCAAAAGTTTAACAACCGAGGGCGAAAAGAGCAAAACGGAACACTTTGCCGCCTAAAAAGGACAAAATCACCACAAACAAGAGCCCCAAAAGGCATTTGCAGTGCTTGAAGCCGCTTAAAAATTTAAAAATACGTTTAAAATGATAAAATACATTTAAAATATTTGCACAATCTATAAAAGGGGAGTAATTTTGTCGCTGTGTTTTTCATGGTATTAGATTTAAGGTTTGTGGAGGCTGTCGTGAGACATCTTCCACCTTTTTTATATTATATCTCCATTCACACCAAATCAACAACTCCCCCACCCTCCCAATGTCCCTGCTGAACACGCTGCCATTGACAAGCAAGATGCAACTAGCGACTGATGAGACAACCCGCCAAGGATAGCAGAAAAAAGTCCGTTGTCTGCAAGGCAGCCAACGGATATGTTTAAAAATGTGTTTAAAGTATTAAAATAACCTTAAAATATTTGCACAATTTCTAAAAGGAATGTAATTTTGTACGTGTGTTTTTCATGGTATTAGATTTAAGGTTTGTGGAGGCTGTCGTGAGACATCTTCCACTTTTTTTTATCTCTTGCGGTTGCGAGGCGCGACCTTGATGCGATAATCACAACGGATGTTTCCCTTGACCATGTTGTTCAGCTTGCTGCGAATGAGCTGTTTGCGTATGGGTGAGATGTGGTCGATGAACAGTTTCTGGTCCAGATGGTCGCACTCGTGCTGGACCACCCTTGCCAGATATCCCTCGATGTCCTGGTCATGCTCCTGCCAGTTCTCGTCGGTCCAGTGCAGGTGTATTTTCTCATGTCGGCGCACATTCTCATGGATTCCAGGCACGCTCAAGCATCCCTCCTCGCGGCTCACAATGGGAGCGGTCTCGTCAACAGTCACCACGGGGTTGATGAGTGTGAGTCGGCAATCCTTGAGCTCGGGCATGTCCTCGGCGAGCACGTCCACGTCGATATAGACCACCTTGGTGTTCACCCCCACCTGAGGTGCGGCGATGCCGATGCCCTCGCTGTTGTACATGGTCTCCTTCAAGTTATTAATGAGGTCATGCAGTCCAGGATAGTCGGGCGTGACCTCGGCATTGGCAGCCCTGAGCACAGGGTGCCCATAGATGTAGATGGGAAGAATCATAGTTTTTATTTTAATTTATTGAGTTGTCGTGTTATTGTTGATGTCTGATGATTGTTGTGATTGACAGTCGCCAGTGTTATTCACACTTTGCAACCAGTCGTTGAGGATGATGGTCGCAGCGATGCTGTCCACGCGAGCCTTGTCTCGACGGTCACTCTTTTTCATGCCACCGTCCAGCATGGCACGATGAGCCAGGGTGCTGGTGAAGCGCTCGTCATAGAGGGACACAGGCACGCCTGGCAGCTCGCGTTGCAGGCGTTTCACAAAGGGTGTGATGTGCTGCATGCTGGCACTGGGCTGTCCATTGAGCTGTGAGGGTTGTCCCACCACAATGCGCTCGACCGCCTCCCTCTTGACATAGTCGAGGATGAATGTCATCAACTGGTGGGTGGGCACGGTGGCCAGCGCACTGGCGACGATGTGCAGCGGGTCGGTCACTGCCACGCCAGTGCGTTTCAGCCCATAGTCGATGCCCAGGATGCGTCCCATGTCGTTGCGATTTTACTTTTCCTGCATGGTGAGCAAGAACTCATCGTTGGTGCGGGTGCGTTCCATGCGCTCCTTGACAAACTCCATGGCCTCGACCGACGTGCGGTCGCTCAAGAAGCGACGAATAATCCACATCTTGTTGAGTGTGCCCTGGTCCAGCAACAAGTCATCGCGGCGCGTGCTGCTGGCCATCACGTCAACAGCGGGGAAGATGCGCTTGTTAGACAGCTTGCGGTCGAGTTGCAACTCCATGTTGCCCGTACCCTTGAATTCCTCAAAGATGACCTCATCCATCTTGCTGCCAGTCTCGGTCAATGCCGTTGCGATGATGGTCAAGCTGCCTCCCCCCTCGATGTTGCGAGCTGCGCCAAAGAAGCGCTTGGGTCGTTGCAGGGCATTGGCATCCACACCGCCAGTCAATATCTTGCCCGATGCCGGAGCGATAGTGTTGTAGGCCCGTGCGAGCCTGGTGATAGAATCGAGCAGGATAACGACATCATGCCCACACTCGACCAGACGCTTGGCCTTGCTCAGCACCAGGTCGGCAATCTTGACGTGCCTGTCGGCAGGCTCATCAAATGTCGATGCGATGACCTCGGCATTGACACTGCGAGCCATGTCGGTCACCTCCTCGGGACGCTCATCGATGAGCAGGATAATCATGTAGGTCTCGGGGTGGTTCTCGCTGATGGCATTGGCAATCTCCTTGAGCAACATGGTCTTGCCAGTCTTGGGTTGCGCCACAATCAATCCACGCTGTCCCTTGCCGATGGGCGAGAACATGTCCACGACACGTTGCGAGATGGTGGGATGGCTCTTGCTCACCAGGTCAAACTTCTCGTTGGGGAACAGCGGCACCAGGTGTTCAAACGGCACACGGTCGCGCACATAGGCAGGCGTGCGTCCGTTAATCAGCTTGATGGAGCACAAGGGGAAATACTTGTCACCCTCCATGGGCGGACGTATCGTGCCCTCAACCACATCACCAGTCTTCAAGCCATAGGACTTGATCTGCATGGGCTGCACATAGATGTCATCGGGCGAGGTCAAGTAGTTATAGTCACTTGAGCGCAAGAAGCCATATCCCTCGGGCATGATTTCAAGCACACCCTGGGCATCCAGGATGCCCTCAAAGTTGTAGGGGTCGTTGAGGAAGGGGTTAGCGGCATCAAGCTGCTGCTGTTGCTGCAACTTCTGTTTGCGCTTGTTGCGCTTGCTTTCCTTCTGAGGCTTGGGTTCCTGAATGATGATTGGAGCCTTGGCAGCCTCCTCGGCACGCCGCTTGCGGTCCTCCTCGGCACGCCTCGCAGCCTCTTCACGCTCCTGCTGTGAGCGAGGCTTGAAAGTCAGTCCGCCGCCCGTGTTGAAGAACGAGTCGAGCGAGCTGCCACGATGCCCTTGCTCGGGAGCGGGAGCTTGTGCCTCGGGGGCGGGTTGCGGCATGTCTTGCATGGCCACATCGCCCTGCTCAACGGGAGACGTGTTGTCAACGACAGGAGCAGGAGCCTGTTGAGGCATGTCGTCAGGCTGTTGAGCCTCACCCTCAACGTTTGCCGCAAACGGCAACACTGGCGAGTTGTCACGCTTGGGCTTGCGTCCACGCTTGCGCGGTGCAGCCTGTTTTACCGTTTCATTCAATCCGTCTTCCATGACAACGTTGATTTTTTTGGTCACGATGTCACCAGTGTCTTGTGACTGATTTTCAACCACGTCTTGTTGATTAGCCACCAGGTCCTTGTCACGTGCCTGTTGGCTGGTCTCACCATCGGCTTGAGGCTCGATGGGGGCTGGGGTGGCTTGAGGCTGGTCGCCTTCAACGCTGGGTTGTTGCATTGCGGCCTCGCGTGCCGCTTTCTCGGCAGCCGAGGGGCGTCCCCGCTTGCGCTTGGGTTGTTGGGGTGGCTCAGGTTGTTCCTGTTGCACAGCCTGCTCCATCACTGCCTGGAATTCCTCGTCCAGCGACTTGTTGTTATCTTGTTTTTTATCCTCTTGTTTTTCTTGTTTGGTCTTGTTAGCCGCCTCGCGTGCCGCGTTGCTACCTCCCGCCTTGACGGGTTCGGGTTGCTTGCGTATGCGCTCCCGGCGACGTTTTTGAGGTTCGGGGGCATTGGCGGCCTCGTCAATAGCCTGCTGGTCCAGCACATCAAACACCAGACTGTTCACATCGGTGCTGTCGCTTTTCTTGATGCCCATCGATTGTGCAAGTTCCCTGAGCTCTTGTTCGCTCATGGCTTGTAATTGACTGATAGTGTACATAAACGAGATATGTAATGAAAATAACTTATATATTAATAATAATGTGTTCGCCGGGGAGTTTTATTGGGAGAAAAGCCCACAGTTGTTATCTATCATCATGCTTGACCACTTGAGCACATCGTCAAGTGATGTTGCATGCACTCCCCGTTGAATTGAGGGTGAATTGCTAGTCGGGTTGTTATTGAATAGCCATCATGAACCATGGCTGTGGTGCTGCACTGTAGTTATTTCAGTTGGAAATTAAAGGGGAGAGGAGAGCATGTTGAAAGTGCTGCACTTGAACGGCAATAATGGTTCATGGGCGGGATGATTTCCCGCTTTTTGCACCGCAAAGGTAGTATTTTTTAATGGATTGGGCAACAAAAGCGCAAAAAAAGCAGTAATTTTGCGCCCCAAAGTAGTTAAAAAAGATGAAAACAGAGCATCAACTCATCATGCAGCACGTGGACCATCCCGTGATGCACCTTGTGGGCGACGTTGCCGACACGTTGCACCGCGAGTGCTATGTTGTGGGAGGATATGTGCGCGACATTTTCTTGCAACGCCCCAGCAATGACATCGATTTTGTCACCGTGGGCAGTGGCATCCAGGTTGCCCAGGCTGTCGCCGACCGTCTGGGGCGCAAGGCACATCTGTCGGTTTTCCGCACCTATGGCACAGCTCAAGTCAAGACCCCCGATTGGGAGCTGGAGTTTGTCGGTGCTCGCCGCGAGAGCTACAAGCGGTCGAGCCGCAATCCCATTGTTGAGGACGGTACGCTGAGCGATGACCAGTTGAGGCGTGATTTCACCATCAACGCGATGGCTGTGTGCCTCAATGCCGAGCGTTATGGCGAGTTGCTGGACCCCTTTGACGGCATGGGGGACCTGGAGCGTCGCGTGATACGCACCCCACGAGACCCCGACACGACGTTTGACGACGACCCCTTGCGCATGATGCGTGCGGTGCGGTTTGCCACGCAGCTGCAATTTGACATACATCCGGTCACCTTCAGTGCCATCAAGCGCAACGCCTCACGCCTGACTATCATCACCCGCGAGCGCATCGCCGACGAGCTCATGAAAATCATGCGCTCTCCCCAACCCTCACGCGGCTGGAAACTCATGGACAAGTGCGGGCTGTTGCCATATGTGTGTCCCCAGGTGGCTGCCCTCAAGGGTGTGGAGACCGTCAACGGCCGCTCGCACAAGGATAACTTCCTGCACACCATGCAGGTGCTTGACAACGTGGCAAGCACCAGTGACAACGTGTGGCTGCGCTGGGCGGCACTGCTGCACGACATCGGCAAGCCCCGCACCAAGCAGTGGGACCCTGCCGTGGGGTGGACATTCTATAGCCACAACCTGGTGGGCGAGAAGATGATACCCAAGATTTTCTCACAGCTCAAGCTGCCCATGGACGACAGGATGCGATATGTCAAGAAGCTTGTCGGTCTGCACATGCGCCCCATCGCGCTTGTCGAGGACGTTGTCACCGACAGTGCTGTGCGCCGTCTGCTGTTTGACGCGGGCGATGACATCGACGACCTCATGCTGCTGTGCAAGGCGGACATCACGTCCAAGAATCAGGACAAGGTGCGTCGTTTCCGCGACAATTTTGACCTTGTACGGCGCAAGCTCATCGACATCGAGGAGAAAGACCGCATACGCAACTTCCAGCCGCCCATCGACGGTCAAGACATCATGACAACATTCAACTTGCACCCGTCACGAGAAGTGGGCGCCATCAAGGATGCCATCAAGGATGCCATTCTGGACGGCGACATCACCAACGAGTATGCTCCCGCCTACCGGCTCATGATGCGACAAGCCGCAACCCTGCATCTCGCCTCAGCCACTAGCGGCCTGTTGTGCCACACGATGCTCCCCACGGCACTGGGCGATATCACCCTAGCTGCCGATGATGAGGGACTTGTCCTGGTGCTGCTGCCCGGTGAGACCGATGACCTGAACGCCATTGCAGACAAGCTGGGATTGCAACTCGCCAAGCGAGAAACGCCCCTGCTGCACCAAGCGATGACACAGCTGTCCCAATACTTTGACGGCACACGTCAACGCTTCTCATTGCCCCTGCACCAGTCGGGCACCCCATTCCAGATGAGCGTGTGGGCCGCACTGTGCGATATCCCGTATGGCACGACCATCACCTATCGCGATCTGGCTCAACGCGTGGGCAAGCCGCAGGCCTATCGCGCCGTGGGCCAGGCGAACCACGTGAACAAGTTGCCCATCGTGGTGCCCTGCCACCGTGTCATCGCCGCCGACGGCACGCTGGGCGGATATGCCGGCGGGTTGGACACCAAGCGTTTCCTGTTGCAGCTGGAGGCAGAACACGCCGCTCAACAGGCCTAGGCACAATTATTGCAAAACATTTATCCACAGGCAACAGTTATATCAATTTTTTTATATAATTTTGCCGACCGATTTCTAATGTAAGGTAAAAAGATATATGTTTGGAAAACTGTTCAAACGCCACCACGAGCCCGTCACGCTCTTCTATAACACCGACGTTCATTGCCACATCCTGCCTGGAGTGGACCACGGTTCACAATCTGTTGAGCAATCACTCGAGATGCTGCGAGCCCAGATTGACCTGGGCATCCACCGCATCGTGTGCACATCACATGTCACCGCGTTCACGTTTGAGAACACCCCTCAGACGCTTCAACCTGCATTTGAGACCCTCAAAGAGGCAGTGACACAAGCAGGTCTAGACATTGAGCTATTCTTGTCGGCCGAGTACCGGATGGACGAGTTTTTTGACAAGCAATATGCCGCCGGCAACATCCTGCCCATGCCCGGCAACCGGGTGTTGCTTGAGAACTCGTTCCAGCAAGAGCTCATGAACCTTGACGAGCTGCTGTTTGACATGCAGGTCAAGGGTTACAAGACCATCATGGCTCACCCCGAGCGATACCCCTACTATGCCCACCATCGTCAACGTTACACCCAGTTGCACAATGCCGGCACCAAGTTTCAGGTCAATATCCTGTCGTTCACGGGCTACTTTGGCGAGACCGCCCGCGATGCCGCCATGTGGCTGGCCAAGAATGAGATGATAGACTACCTGGGCAGCGACATGCACTCGGTCAAGCATGCACACATCATTCAAGAATACATCAACGAGAGCAAGGAGTGGAAGAAACTAGCACCCCTGCTTGAGCCCCACATCCTGAACGACACAATCTGATTGAGCGACAACACAGACGTACCCTAGCAAGATAACAATCGAGGCATCAATTGTTATCTTGCTATTGTTATTGTGAAAAAGTGCCAAACAGTGCACACGATAGGGAAATTTTATGTAATTTTGCGGCCAGATTTGGTGTCCGCGGGAGCAATCCCTGCGGGTGAAAAGGGAATCAGGTGCAAATCCTGAACAGACGGTGCTGCTGTGAGCTCCAACTTCACGACGTCAGCCGCTGTCCCACTGCACGGGCAATCGCCAGCATGACAGGTGTGGGAAGGGAAACGGCAATCAACGGGCGCGGAGCAAGTCAGAAGACCTGCCAAATCGTAGAAATGAAACCCGTAACAGCGACGCAATGCGACGAACATTTTTGACAGTATTATGGCTGACCCTGTGTGGTGTCTTGTGCAGTGTGGCACAGGACAGCATCCCTGCATCGGCGGCAGTGGGACATGGCCGTCTGGACTCGATGCAGTATATCCAGAACGTGATAGTGTACGGCCGCCGCCCCTATGAGGAAGTGATACCCGCCCAGGTGCTGACTGGCAAGCAACTGGAGGGCTTGAACAGCCACAGCGTGGCCGATGCCATACGCTATTTCTCGGGTGTTCAGCTCAAGGACTATGGCGGCATCGGTGGTTTGAAGACCGTTGACATCCGTTCGATGGGCACCAACCACATCGGCGTGTTCTATGACGGCATCCAGCTGGGCAATGCGCAGAACGGTCAGGTGGATTTGGGTAAGTTCTCACTTGACAACATCGACGAGATATCCCTTTACAACGGTCAGCGCAGCAGCATTTTCCAGTCGGCACGGGACTTTGGCACCGCGGGCAGCATCTATCTGCGCACCAGGCGCCCCCACTTCACCGACGGCAAGCGAGACAACGTGAACGTGACGTTTCGCACAGGCTCGTTTGGCCTAGTTAATCCATCGGTACGCTGGGAGCACAAGTTGAGCCGCTCGATGAGTTTGGCCTTGAATGCCGAGTACACCTATGCCACCGGGCAATACCACTTCCGCTATTACAAGAAGTATAGCGACGGCACCACGGCATGGGACACCACAGCGGTGCGCAAGAACGGAGACGTTCACGCCTTGAGGGTTGAGGGTGGTGTGTTCGGCACGATGTCCACCGGCCGCTGGCATGCCAAGGCTTATTACTATGACAGCGAGAAGGGCATTCCTGGCGCCATCGTGAACAACGTGTGGAAACACGCCCAGCGTCAATGGGACCGCAATTTTTTTGTCCAAGGCTCCTATCAGCAGAAGGTGACCGAGCGGTATGAGCTGATGGCCAATGCCAAGTATTCACGCGACTACCTGCACTATCTGAATCCCGACACCACACTGATGTATATCGACAACGAGTTCTGGCAAGACGAGATTTATGTCTCGATGGCCAACAAATATACCCTCATGCCCGACTGGGACGTGGACTTGTCGATGGATTATCAATGGAATCATCTGGACGCGACGTTGACCGATTTTGCCCAACCCACACGTCACACGCTGCTCACCGCCCTGGCCACAGCCTGGATGTGGCATGGGTTCAAGACGCAAGGCAGCCTGTTGTACAGCGTGTTTAATGACCGCTCATCGGCAGTGCGAGGCGGCGAGCTCATCAGCAAGCGCAGCGAGACCACCACGCGGCTCACGCCCGCCATCTATCTGAGCTGGCAGCCGTGGCAGGAGCGAGATTTCAACCTGCGTGCCTTTTACAAGCGCATTTTCCGCATGCCCACCTTCAACGACCTGTATTACACTGATGTGGGCAACATTGCCCTGGACCCCGAGTATGCCACCCAGTACAATGTCGGCTTCTTGTATCGCCTGCTCACGCAGCAGGGATTTCTTGCTGGTCTGAAGTTGTCTGCCGATGCCTACTATAACCGCATCACCGACAAGATTATAGCCGTTCCCAAGGGAACAGGGCAATATCGATGGATGATGATGAACCTGGGCGAAGTCAAGATTAGGGGCATCGACGTGTCGGCACGCGCCACAGTGCGTCTGCCTCACGATGTGACCGCCGATTTGAACCTGAGTTACACCTACCAGAAGGCCCAGGACTATAGCGACCCCACCGACAACGGTGATGGTGGCACCTACAAGGGTCAGATTGCCTATGTGCCCTGGCACAGCGGCTCGGTAGTGGGCCATGTGGGTTGGAGAGACCTGGACGTGAACTACAGCTTCATCTATGTGGGTGAGCGTTATCACACCAGCGCCAACACGCGCGAGAATCATGAGCAACCGTGGTACACCCACGACCTGTCGGCAGGTTACTCGTTCAAGTTGGGAGGGGGTATTCGCCTCAAGGTGTCGGGCGAGGTCAACAACCTGCTCAACCAATACTATGATGTCATTCTCAACTATCCCATGCCTGGACGCAACTACAAACTGATATTGAAACTTGACTTATAAGATGAAAAGTTCTTATCGACATATCGCACTGATCATGACGGCCTTGCTATTACTCACAAGTTGTCGCGAGGATGAGGTCATCTGGCTGCCCGAACACGTGAGCGTAGCCCAGCCCGAATACACAGACATCGAGGGGTTCTACCTGTTGTGCGAGGGCAACATGGGCTGGAACAAGGCCACACTGGACTTCTATGACTATGCCAGCGGCGACTATGTGCGCAACATTTTCTCGTATGCCAACCCCAATGTCCCCAAGGAGATGGGCGACGTGGGCAACGACATCGGCATCTATGGCAGTCACTTGTATTGTGTGATTAATTGCAGCAACAAGGTTGACGTGCTAGACAAATACACCTGCGAGAAACAGTACCAGATTGACATTCCCAACTGCCGCTACATCCGCTTCTATGGCGGATATGCCTACATCAGCAGCTATGCCGGTCCGGTGCAGATTAACCCCAACTATGAGCAACTGGGCTATGTGGCCAAGGTGGACACCACGACGATGCAGATTGTGGACACGTGTTTGGTGGGTTTCCAGCCCGATGAGCTAGAAATCGTCGAGGGCAAGATTTATGTTGCCAACAGTGGTGGATACATGTTTCCAAACTATGAGAACACCGTGTCGGTGATTGACCTTGAGACCTTCACCGAGGAACGCCGCATCCCCATTGCCATCAACCTGCACGAGGTGAAAAGCGACAGCCGTGGTGTGCTGTGGATAACATCGCGCGGCGACTACTACACCGAGCCCAGCATGATATATGCCTATGACACCCGCAAGCAGCAGCTCATCGACAGCATCGACTGCCGCGTGAGCAACATGTGGATTGACGGCGACTCGCTGTATGTGGTGAGCACCGAGTGGAGCTATGTGTCAATGAGCAACACGTTTTCCTATGCCATCATCAACACGCTCACCCATGAGAAGGTGGCCGACAACTTCATCACCGACGGCAGTGAGAAGGAAATCACCATCCCCTATGGCGTGGCAGTGAACCCCATCACCAAGGACATCTATGTGACCGACGCTAAGGACTATGTGTCACCGGGTCGTTTGTTCTGCTTTGACCGCTATGGAGTGAAAAAGTGGGATGTGCGCACGGGCGACATACCGGCTCACTTCTGTTTCTTGGGCACCAACATCAATGAGAGATAAATTGACAAGACAATGAAACGCATATTACTGATTGTTGCAATAATAGGGTTGGCAGTGACAGCATCACGCGCCAACCACCCGTGGTTGACACAAGTGTATGACTACCAACCAGCCCCAGGACAGTTCATCAACACCCTGCCCGTGTGCTCGGCAGGGGAGCCCAAGGACAGCGTGCTGGCACGCTGCCGCGCCAACATCTGCGGCTATGCCGACACCACCACCGCCACCGTGCGCGGCCAGACCTACACGCGCATCGACACGGTGTGGGCCCAGAGCATGGTGTCGCTGGGTGGCTATGGCGGATACATCATTGTGGGATTTGACCACCCCGTGGTGAACATGCACACCTATGATTTCGAGATTTGGGGCAACGCCTTTGCCAGCGAGCGCACAGCCGTTGGGGGCAGTTGTGAGCCAGGCATTGTGATGGTGGGCATCGACAGCGACGGCGATGGAGTGCCCAGTGCTGGTGACCGCTGGTATGAGCTGGCAGGCAGCGAGTACAAGAAGCCCACCACTCAGCATGATTATGCCATCACCTATTATCAACCCGACGAGAACAAGCAACAGACCCCCAGCACCAGCAACAGTGCGCTCAACGACACCAGCTACATCCGCTGGACCAGCAACGAGACGTTGAATCCCGACAGCACCAGTGGCTGGATGAGCCGCAATGTGTATCACAGCCAGCCCTACTGGCCCTTGTGGCTGCAAGACAGTGCCACGCTGACCTATCGCGGAGCAAAGTTGCCGTGCAACTACATCGACATGGGCAACAACGGCGGCAACGCCTACTATGTGCAATACTTTTATGACTATGGCTATGTGGACAATTTGCCCAACAACACAGGAATGACCTCGGCAGGCGATGAGTACATGGAGCGGCTTGTTAACCCGGGCTTCAAGATTGACTGGGCAGTGGATGCCGACGGAAATGCCGTGAATCTGCCCTACATCAACTTCATCAAGGTGTATAACTGCATGAACCAGTATCTGGGCTGGCTTGGTGAGACGTCCACCGAGGTGGCTGGCGGCATCGACTATCATCCCGATGCCGAAATGCCCGAACAGCTCACAGGCGATGTAAATGGAGATGGCGAAGTCTCCATTGCCGACGTGAATGCCGTGATTGACATCATCCTGGCGGGCGGATACAGCACATCGGCCGACGTGAATGGCGATGGCGAGGTCACTATTGCCGACGTGAATGCCGTGATTGACATCATCCTGGCGAAATAGCCAGACGACACAGTATCAGTTTATTAAATATTAACTCACACGTTTATTTTTCATGAAAAAAGTTACTATTTTGTTTTCGACGATGGCCATGATTGCAAGCATGGCATGGTCACAGGATTACATCACACTGGATGTGAACAACAGCGAGACACCTGCGACCTTTGAATTTACCGACAACAGCGAATGCTGGGACAGCACCTACAGCGAGGGATACCCCTGGCTGGTGTTGCCACCATTCAAGCTGTCACACCTGTGTGGCGGCGCAAGCTATGGGAGCGTCTATTGGGATGGTTTCACGGTGTGCCGCTCGGGCGACAACGCCCAGTATCCTGAAGCGCAAATGCTTGCTCACCAGTGGGACGTGATGCCTGGCGGCGGCATCACCGATGTTGACGATGAGGGCAACGTGACCGTGAGCGGTGACCAGCCTTACTTCCTGGGATACTGGTCATCATGGTATGGCTCGGCCTGCAACCGTGTGACATTCAGCGACAACAAGCGTTACAAACCTGTTGGCATGTTTGTGACCAACACCTGCTATGCATACTACAGCGTGCAAGGCGGCACATCCAGCGCCAATGCATTCACTCAAGAGGGTGATTCGTTCATGCTAGTGGCACATGGGGTGAACAGCGAGCGTACCAAAGCCACCACATGCGAGATTGAGCTTGCTGGCGTTCATGATGGCGAGTTCAAGGGGCTCACCGATTGGACCTGGTGGGACTTGAGTTCCCTGGGTGACTGTGATGAAATTTACTTTGAGATGACATCAACCGACGTGGGCACCTGGGGCATCAACACACCCACCTACTTTGCCATGGACCGTCTGACCGTTCAGCTCAGCGACAAGCAAGGTGGTGTTGACGAGACCAGTCTGGACCGCGGTGAGGTGACGAGTGTGACCTATGTGAATCTGGCGGGCCAGCAGTCACAACATCCCCATGAGGGCATGAACATTGTCATCACGCGCTACGGCAACGGCAGCATCACAACCAGCAAGGAGATGCGCTAACCAGCGGCAGATAACTGTTATTGTCATGCAGATGGAGTTCCAGGCCATCTGCATGACATTTTATTATCGACAAAGCCATGCGGCAAGATTAAGATTTTTCTTGCCCATGGTTTGCCGTTTTAAAGAGAAAGTAGTAACTTTGTCGCAAAATTAACCTTTAAACATTCATTTATTGCTAACAACATGAGTATGGAGAAGAAAATCGTGGAATGCGTGCCCAACTTCAGCGAGGGACGCAACATGGCTGTTATCAAACAAATCACCGATGAAATCGAACGGGTGAAAGGCGTGAAACTGCTGGATGTGGACCCCGGTGAGGCAACCAACCGCACGGTAGTCACATTTGTGGGTGAACCTCAAGCAGTGGTTGAGGCGGCATTCCAGGCTGTCAAGAAGGCTGGACAACTCATCGACATGCGCAACCACCATGGCGCACACCCCCGCATGGGTGCCACCGATGTGTGCCCGTTGATTCCCGTTGCCGGCATCACGCTAGAGGAATGTGCACAACTGGCCCGCACGCTAGCGCAACGCATTGCCCAGGAAGTTCAGATTCCTTGCTACTGCTATGAAGCAGCAGCCCTGAAGCCCGAGCGCAAGAATCTTGCTGTCTGCCGTGCTGGCGAGTATGAGGCACTGAGCGACAAGCTTGCCGACCCCGACCGCGCACCAGACTATGGCGCACGCCCCTATGACGAGGGTGTTGCCCGCACTGGCTGCACCGCTGTGGGTGCCCGTGATTTCCTCATTGCAGTAAACTTCAACCTCAACACCACCAGCACACGCCGTGCCAACGCCATCGCATTTGACGTGCGCGAGAAAGGCCGCCCCGTGCGCGAGGGCAACCCCATCACTGGCAAGATTGTCAAGGATGAGCACGGCAACAACGTCATGAAGCCCGGCACCCTCAAGGGGACCAAGGCCATCGGCTGGTACATTGATGAATACAAGATTGCACAAGTGTCGATGAACATCACCAACATCAACGACACGCCCCTGCATGTCGCCTTTGATGAGGTGTGCCGCTGTGCACAGAACCGCGGCATCCGCGTCACCGGCACCGAGATTGTTGGCCTCATGCCCAAACGGTGCCTGATTGATGCCGGCAAATATTTTCTGGAGAAACAACAACGCTCAACAGGCATCCCCGAAGAGGACATCATCAACATCGCCATCCACTCGATGGGCCTGGATGACCTCAAGCCCTTTGACCCCAGCGAGAAGGTCATTGAAATGATGCTGGAGGCAGACAACAACACTGGCAACAGGCTGGTGGACTTGACAGTCACAGGATTTGCCAACGAGACTTCACGCGAGTCCCCTGCCCCTGGCGGTGGCTCCATTTCAGCCTACATGGGTGCGCTGGCAGCAGCCTTGGGCACCATGGTTGCCAACCTGTCGAGCCACAAGCCTGGCTGGGATGAGCATTGGAACGAGTTCAGCCAGTGGGCCGACAAGGGACAACAGCTTGTAACCGAGCTGCTGCATCTGGTTGACGAGGACACCGATGCCTTCAATCGCATCATGGCAGCCTTTGGCTTGCCCAAGAAGACCGACGAGGAGAAAGCAGCCCGCACAGCCGCCATTCAGGATGCCACCTTGTTTGCCACACAGGTGCCATTGCACACCATGCAAGCCGCATTCAAGACCTTTGGGGTGTGCCGCGCCATGGTGGAGAATGGCAACCCCAACAGTGTCACCGATGCTGGTGTGGGTGCGCTGGCAGCACGAGCAGCCGTGCTGGGTGCCGGCATGAACGTGAAGATTAACGCCGCCGGACTTACCGACCGGGAAACTGCCGAGAAACTCATCGCCGAGGCTAACGACCTGGTTGCTCGCGCCAACGCCGAGGAAGCCAGCATCACCGCCATGGTGGAAGAAAAAATCAAATAACAAAACCACAAAATATACCTAAAAAAAACTATGACCAAAGAAGAATTTATTGCCGACATAAAAGCCGGAATACCCGATTACCTGCCCGAACCGCAGGCCTATGACCCTGATATCAACCATGCGCCCAAGCGCAAGGACATCCTCACACCCGAGCAGAAAAAGCTGGCATTGCGAAACGCATTGCGCTATTTTCCCAAGAAATTTCATGCCACGCTAGCACCTGAGTTTGCCGAGGAGCTCAAGACATACGGACGCATCTACATGTATCGCTATCGTCCGCAATATGAGATGTACGCACGTCCCATCGATGAATATCCTGCACGCTCACGTCAGGCTGCCGCCATCATGCTCATGATACAGAACAACCTGGACCCGCGTGTGGCACAGCATCCCCATGAGCTCATCATCTATGGCGGCAATGGCGCCATCTTCCAGAACTGGGCACAATACCGCCTGGTGATGAAGTACTTGAGCGAGATGACCGACGAGCAGACACTGGTCATGTACTCGGGACATCCACTGGGATTGTTCCCATCACACAAGAATGCACCGCGCGTGGTGGTCACCAACGGCATGGTTATCCCCAACTACAGCAAGCCCGATGACTGGGAGCGTGATAATGCACTGGGAGTGAGCCAGTATGGGCAAATGACCGCTGGTTCCTATATGTACATCGGTCCACAAGGCATTGTCCACGGGACCACCATCACCGTGCTCAACGCCGCCCGCAAACAGTTGCAGAAACGTGGCGACAAGAGTGGTGACATCCATGGCATGTTGTTTGTCACCGCGGGTCTGGGCGGCATGAGCGGTGCTCAACCCAAGGCTGGCAACATCGCTGGTGTGGTGAGTGTTACCGCCGAAATCAACCCCAAGGCAGCACAGAAGCGATTTGACCAGGGGTGGGTTGATGAGATGCATGACAATCTGGACGAGCTCATCCCCGCCATCCGCAAGGCTGTCGCTGACAAGCGCACCGTGTCGATGGCCTATGTGGGCAATGTGGTTGACCTGTGGGAACGTCTTGCCCAGGAGGACATACACGTGGACCTGGGCAGCGACCAGACATCGCTTCACAATCCCTGGGCAGGAGGATATTACCCTGTGGGCATGACACTCGAGGAGTCCAAGGTCATGATGGCCGAAAATCCCGAGGAGTTCAAGGAGCGTGTACGCGCCTCGTTGCGCCGACAGATTGCAGCCATCAACAAGTTGGCCGACAAGGGCATGTACTTCTTTGACTATGGCAACGCTTTCTTGCTGGAATCGAGCCGCGCTGGTGCCGACGTGATGTTGCCCAACGGCAAGTTCCGTTACCCGTCATATGTGCAAGACATCATGGGACCCATGTTCTTTGACTATGGATTTGGTCCTTTCCGCTGGGTATGCACCTCTGGAGACCCCAAGGATCTGGAGACCACCGACCGTCTGGCAGCACAAGCTCTGGAAGAAATCAGGCAACATGCTCCCGAGGACATCTGTGGGCAGATGGACGACAACATCCACTGGATTAAAGAGGCAGGCAAGAATCACCTGGTGGTGGGTTCACAAGCCCGCATCCTGTATGCCGATGCCGAGGGACGCACACGCATCGCCCTGGCCTTTAACGACGCCATCCGCAGCGGTGAGTTGTCGGCACCCGTTGTGTTGGGTCGCGACCACCACGACGTGTCGGGCACCGACTCGCCTTTCCGTGAGACGAGCAACATCTATGACGGTTCACAATTCTGTGCCGACATGGCGGTGCAAAACGTTATCGGTGACAGTTTCCGCGGTGCCACCTGGGTTAGCATCCACAATGGCGGTGGTGTTGGCTGGGGCGAGGTCATCAACGGCGGCTTTGGCATGGCCATCGACGGCAGCGAGGAGAGTGAGCGTCACATCCGCGAGATGCTCTTTTGGGACGTGAACAACGGCATTGCCCGCCGCAGCTGGGCACGCAACAAGGGTTCGATGGATGCCATCACCCGCGAGATGGAGCGCACACCACAACTGCGCGTCACGATGCCCAACCTGGTTGACGATGACATCATCGACAATGCAGCAAGCGTTTTTTAACCCACAAACATCCACATTGACACAACCCAACAAGACATGACAACACATCACATCAGTGCCGAGCATCTCTCGATTGAGCGCATCGCCGAGATTATCGACAAAGGCTACAAACTGGAACTGAGCGATGATGCCCGCAAGCGCATCGTTCACTGCCGCGAATATCTGGACCACAAGATTGAGCAAAGCGATAAGCCCATCTATGGTGTCACCACAGGTTTTGGCTCGCTGTGCAAGATTTCAATCAGCAATGACCAGCTGTCGCAGCTGCAAATCAACCTCATGATGTCACACGCCTGTGGCGTGGGCGAACGCGTGCCCAATGACATTGTGAAAATCATGATACTGCTCAAGGTGCAATCGTTGAGCTATGGATTCTCGGGCGTAAAACTTGACACGGTTCAGCGCCTCATTGACCTGTTCAACAACGATGTCTATCCCATCGTCTATAAGCAAGGGTCGGTGGGCGCATCGGGCGACCTGGTGCCGCTTGCCCACCTGTGCCTGCCCATCGTGGGCATGGGTGAGGTGGAATATCAGGGTGAACGCATGAGCGGCGCTGACCTCAACAAGCGCATGGGGTGGACACCAGTCAAGCTAGCATCCAAAGAGGGCCTCGCGCTGCTCAATGGCACCCAGAACATGAGTGCTCACGCGGTGTGGGCAGTCATCAATGCCACACGCCTGAGCCGCTGGGCCGACGTCATTGCCGCCATCTCGCTTGAGGCCTATGACGGACGCATCGAGCCATTCACCCACGCTGTTCATGCCGTGCGTCCCCACCAGGGACAAATCGAGACTGCACAGCGCATGCGCGAGTTGCTTGAGGGCAGTGAGCTCATCCAGCAACCCAAGGTCAACGTTCAAGACCCCTACTCGTTCCGCTGCATCCCGCAGGTTCATGGCTCGGTCAAGGACACCTTGCGATATGTCACCAGTGTGATTGACACCGAAATCAACAGTGCCACCGACAACCCCACCGTGTGTCCCGACGATGACCTCATCATCTCGGCGGGCAACTTCCATGGTGAGCCCATCGCCATGCCCATGGACTTCCTGTGCATAGCCATGGCCGAGCTGGGCAACATCTCGGAACGCCGCACCTACAAACTGGTATCTGGCACACGCGACCTGCCCAGTTTTCTGGTGGCACAACCAGGCGTGAACAGTGGTTTCATGATACCACAATACACCGCCGCGGCCATTGCCAGCCAGAGCAAGACGCTGTGCATGCCCTCGTCGGCCGACACCATTCCCACATCGCAGGGTCAAGAGGACCACGTGAGCATGGGAGCCAACGCAGGCACCAAGTTGTGCAAGGTGGTAGAGAACACCGAGCGCGTGCTGGCCATCGAGCTGTTCAATGCCGCACAGGCACTGGAGTTCCGCCACCCGCTCAAGTCATCGCCCGTGCTGGAACGTGTGTTTGAACAATATCGCAAGGTGGTGCCGTTCATCAACGAGGACCAGCCCATGTATCCACACATTGCCAACTCGGTAAAATTCCTGCGCCATGCAACGATTGATTAAAAACATCGCTTGTCTTGCAGGAATCGATCAGGACGGCAAGTTGCGGTTGCAAGGTAGCGAGATGGCGACCCTGCGCTGCCTCAACGACGCATGGTTGCTCATCGACGGCGAACGCATCGCCGACTATGGCGAAATGAAAGCCCTGCCAGCGGTTGCCGACGACTGCGAGATGATTGACGCACAAGGTGGCACTGTGCTGCCGTCATGGTGCGACTCGCACACCCACATTGTGTATGCCGGCAGTCGTGAAGGTGAATTTGTTGACAAGATTCGTGGCTTGAGTTATGCCGAAATTGCACGACGTGGCGGCGGCATTCTCAACTCAGCAGACCGTCTGCATGACATGAGCGAAGAGGAGCTCTATCTCCAGGCCATGCAACGCGTCAACGAGATTATTGCCAAAGGCACGGGAGCCGTCGAAATCAAGAGCGGCTATGGCCTCAACACCCAGGACGAAATCAAGATGTTGCACGTCATCAAGCGCATTGCTGACAACGCTCCACTCAAGGTGGTTTCAACTTTTCTGGGTGCCCATGCTGTGGGACGCGCCTACACAGGCCGACAGGGCGAATATGTCGATATGCTCATCAACGAGACCATCCCCGAGGTGGGCAAACAGCAACTGGCAGACTTCATTGACGTCTTTTGCGACCAAGGATTTTTCACCCCCGACGAAACGTCACGCTTGCTCGAAGCAGGCGACAAGTGGGGGATGAGACCCAAGATTCATGTTCAAGAGCTCGCGCCATCGGGCGGCGTGGAAGTGGGGGTGAAGCACAATGCAGTGTCTGTTGACCACCTCGAGAGCATGACCGACGATGACATCGAGATGCTCAAGGGCACTCAAACCATCCCCACGGCACTGCCAGGCACATCATTCTTCCTCAACATGCCATTTGCGCCAGCACGCAAGATGATTGAGGCAGGATTGCCACTGGCAACAGCCAGTGACTACAACCCTGGTTCAACACCGTCGGGTGACATGAAGTTTGTCGTGTCTCTCGCATGCATCAAGATGCGTCTGATGCCATCCGAGGCAATCAATGCTGCAACCATCAACACGGCAGCAGCGATGAACTTGAGCCATGACTATGGCAGCATCGGCAAGAGCAAGGTCGCCAACTTCTTTATCACAACGCCCATTTCCAGCATCGAGTTTATCCCTTATGCCTACACAACGCCCATCATCAGCCGCGTGTACCTCAAGGGACAAGAAATCAAACAGTGACGCGACCAAACAGGCATTCACACTAACTTTCAAGCGGGCAAGCAGATGGACTACTTGCCCGCTTGAAACATTATTGAGGCACCTATTGCTTGTTCATGTCCATCACAGGGACGAGGCCTTCGGAAGGCAAATAGATAATCTGGGGCAAACTACCCTTGTCAGCCAATTTCTCCAATGTTCTAATAAACAAATATTGATTGTAGGTTGACGAGAGTTTGCCATTCTCAATCTCCATGGCCTGTGACATGCCCTTGGCACGCTCAATTTCGGCTTGAGCATTCAAACGCTCAGCCTCAAGTTTAGCTTTGGCCTCCTCAATCAAGATTTTCCTGTTTTGCTCGGCACGCGCCATCTCGGCCTTGCCACGCATCTCGGACGACCACACGTTGTACATGGGATAACCAAACAACAGAGCCAGCAGAGCCACGCATATCACGACAGCGACTACAATCACGTTTAGATTCACAGTTTTCTTCATTTCATTCATTGTGATTATAAAAAAATAACAATTTGTGCTAACGCAATAAAAACCTGCAAAAATCATACCAAGACCATGAGGGTAGTAAATTTTCAATTTCTAAATTCCTAGGACACACTCCTTAGATAGAGGGCATTAAAACAAGAGCCGCGCCAGTGGACTGTTAGTCCTGCCGGCGC
>Ga0065708_1006517_pt1 | contig 38379 bp, 35 predicted proteins | sample Hoacrofraction12_2_FD_59095 | JGI IMG/M metagenome (GOLD analysis project Ga0065708, IMG submission 59095) | Hoatzin crop microbial communities from Cojedes, Venezuela, sample from fiber fraction 12 v1 | ecosystem: Host-associated > Birds > Digestive system > Esophagus > Crop | place: Venezuela... | reverse complement strand
ATGGACTATTACTTGCCGACCAGATGACTATTGACTGCACTGCAAACAACTATTGATTGCGGAGCAAATGACTATTGATTAGTTGAGGGGGCCAACCATCCCGGCTACGCCACCCCTCATTGGATGAGGAGGGGACTATTCTCGCTCCACGTTAAAGCACCTCCTCCACCAGATTCGTCAGCGTCACAAACTCCGGGATAGAGAGTTGTTCGGGACGACGGGTCATGAAGGGATGGTCGGAAACAAGCAGGGCGGCACCTGGAATCAGTTGGCGGAGCGAGACGCGAAGCATCTTGCGCCGCTGATTGAACACCGCCTTGACCACACGGCGGAACAGCGCCTCGTCGCAATCCAACTGCCGGGTGCTGTTGCGCGTCATGCGGATGACGGCCGACTGCACCTTGGGCGGCGGATTAAACACGTCGGGCTCCACCGTAAAGAGGTATTCCACGTCATACCACGCCTGAATGAGCACACTGAGAATCCCGTAGGTCTTGTTGCCCGGAGAGGCCGCCATGCGGAGCGCCACCTCACGCTGTATCATTCCCGTACAACAGGGAATGATGGCTTTGTAGTCGAGCATCTTGAAGAAAATCTGCGAGGAAATGTCGTAGGGATAATTGCCGGTGAGCACGAACGGTCTGCCGCCGAAGATTTCCGTCAGGTCCATGCGGAGGAAATCGTCGCCGATGATGTTGTCGCGCAGTTGGGGATACTGCTCATTGAGATAGTTGACGCTCTCGCGGTCGATTTCCACGGCCTTCACCTCGCGCCCCTTCGTGGTGAGGTATTGCGTCAGTACGCCCATGCCCGGACCGATTTCCAGGATGGGAATGTCAGGACACGCGTCCACGGTATCGGCTATCCGCCTTGCTACACTGAGGTCAACCAGAAAGTGCTGACCGAGATTCTTTTTCGGTTTTACATTTCTCACCCTGCAAAAATAACATAATCAGGCGGGCGGTGCAAGTTTTTGGAAGTTTTTTTATAACAAAAGCGTGTGTCGGGAAACACACGCTTGACGTTGGGATACCCGGACTCGAACCAGGAATGACAGGACCAGAATCTGTAGTGTTACCATTACACCATATCCCAATACTGCGGAAAGAGAAATATCTCGTTTCCGGGTGCAAAGTTACGGCTTTTTTCTTTTCCGCCAAAAGTTTTCTGAAGTTTTTTGCAAAAAAAAACAAAATCAACGGCAATATGCGGTCATTTTTTGGGGGTATTGTTTTTTTTGCCTACCTTTGCTTGATATTTTCAAGGCGGGCAAGACCCGCGAAAGACTAACATTGACAGGATGAATCAAACACAACAGTTGGTGCAGGCCATTACCAAAGGCATTCAGGAAAAGAAAGGCCGCGGCATCGTCATTGCCGACCTGAGACAGTTGGAAGGCACCATCGCACAGTATTTTATCATCTGCGAGGGCGGTTCGCCGGCCCAAGTGGAGGCCATCGCGGAACAGGTGGGCGAGACGGCCCGCACCGAGGCGGGCGAGAAACCGGCCCACGTGGTGGGGCTTGAAAGGGCCTACTGGGTGGCGATGGACTTCACCGACGTGCTGGTGCACGTCTTCTTGCCCGAGGCCCGCGAGTTTTACGACCTGGAGCATCTCTGGGAGGATGCCCGAATCACGCGCGTTCCCGACGTGGACTGACCGGAAGGCCGGACCATTCTCCCCTGCCCTGTATTATTAAAAAAAGGATTACCCATGGACAACGGAAACAACAAGAACAATAACCAGCCGAAAATGCCGCGCTTCAACATGAGTTGGCTCTACGGCATCATCCTCATTGCCCTCATCATCCTCTTCGCCACGGGCGGCGGCGACGCCATCGGCGGCAGCGCCATGCAAGAGGCCACCTACACGAAATTCAAGGAATACGTGGCCAAGGGCTACGTCAACAACGTGGTGGTCAACAAGACCGAGAACACGCTGAAGGTGTTCATCAACAGCAAGAACGTGCGCGACGTCTTCAAGATGTCCGCGCAGCAGACGGGTGCCAACCCCTACGTGAGCGTGGAATTCGGCAGTGTGGACGAGTTGGAGAAGTATCTCACCGACGTGCAGCAACAGGGAAAAATCAAGGATTTCAGTTATGAGAACAAGAAAGCCAACGACCTGATTACGCTGCTCGTCAACTTTTTCCCGTTCATCATCCTGCTCTTTTTCTTCTTCTACATGATGCGCGGCATCGGAGGAGGCGCGGGCGGCGGTGCCGGCGGCGTGTTCAACGTGGGCAAGTCGAAGGCGAAGATGTATGAAAAGGGCAACGACCTGGGCATCACCTTCAAGGACGTGGCCGGACAGGCGGGCGCCAAGCAGGAGGTGCAGGAGATTGTCGACTTCCTGAAAAACCCGAAGAAATACACCGACCTGGGCGGAAAAATCCCCAAGGGCGCCCTGCTCGTGGGTCCTCCGGGTACGGGAAAGACGCTGTTGGCCAAGGCCGTGGCCGGCGAGGCCGGCGTGCCGTTCTTCTCGATGAGCGGCAGCGACTTCGTGGAAATGTTTGTCGGTGTGGGTGCCAGCAGGGTGCGCGACCTGTTCCGCCAGGCCAAGGAGAAAGCGCCCTGTATCATTTTCATCGACGAAATCGACGCCGTGGGCCGCGCCCGTTCCAAGAATCCGTCGATGGGCGGCAATGACGAGCGGGAGAACACGCTCAACGCCCTGCTCACGGAGATGGACGGATTCGGCACCAACAGCGGTGTCATCATCCTGGCGGCCACCAACCGCGTGGACATGTTGGACTCCGCCCTGCTCCGCGCCGGCCGATTCGACCGTCAGATTCACGTGGACTTGCCCGACCTGACCGAACGGAAGGAAATCTTCATGGTACATCTCCGGCCGGTGAAGACCGACGACACCGTGGACATCGACTTCCTGTCGCGACAGACACCGGGATTCTCAGGCGCCGACATCGCCAACGTGTGCAACGAGGCCGCACTGATTGCCGCCCGGCACAACCGCAAGGCGGTGGGCAAACAGGACTTCCTGGACGCCGTGGACCGCATCATCGGCGGACTGGAGAAGAAGACCAAGGTGATGACAGCGGCGGAGAAGCGTTCCATCGCCCTGCACGAGGCCGGTCACGCCACCATCTCATGGTTCTGCGAATACGCCGCCCCGCTGGTGAAAGTGAGTATCGTGCCCCGCGGACAGGCCTTGGGCGCCGCCTGGTACCTGCCCGAGGAGCGCCAGATCACGACCAAGGAACAGATGCTCGACGAGATGTGCGCCCTTCTGGGCGGACGCGCCGCCGAAGAACTGTTTACCGGACATATCTCCACGGGTGCGATGAACGACCTGGAAAGGGCCACAAAAAGCGCTTACGGCATGATAGCCTACGCCGGAATGAGCGACAAACTGCCGAACATCTGTTATTACAACAACCAGGAATATCAGTTTCAGCGGCCTTACTCCGAGACGACGGCGAAAATCATGGACGATGAGGTGCTCAAGATGATCAATGAGCAATACGCCCGCGCCAAGGAGATTCTGACCGCCCACAAGGAAGGGCATAACCAACTGGCCGAACTGCTGATTCAGCGGGAAGTCATCTACGCCGAGGACGTGGAGAAGATTTTCGGCAAGCGTCCGTGGGTAAGCCGGTCGCAAGAACTGATGGAGGACAATGAGAAAGCGCGTGACGAAGCGGTCATGGAACTGCCGGAAGTGAAGGCGGCCATGGAGCAGCACGCCCAGAATCAGGCTGCTGCCGCACAGTCGGAGACAGACACTGACACCGCCGCCGGACAGGCTGACGGACACGATACCGGCACATCAACCCAAGAAAAGGAGGAAGCATGAAAGAAGTTGTGGTAAGGGCCGTCAGCGGCGCGCTGTTCGTCGCCATCATGGTGGTGTGCTTTCTGCGCGCCGAGGCCATGATATTTCTCTTCGCCCTGATTACGGGCATGACCGTGTGGGAGTATTGCGGACTGGTCAACGGGAGGGAAGGCGTGACCGTCAACCGGTTTATCTGTACCGTGGCGGGCGTGTATTTCTTCCTCGCCACGGCCGGCGTGAGTTGCGGACTGATCAAGACTTACGGCGTCTTCATCCCCTACCTGCTCACCGTCGTCTACCTGTTTGTCAGCGAGCTCTACCTGCAACAGAAGGACCCGCTTCATGACTGGGCCTACACGATGCTGTCGCAGATGTACATCGCCCTGCCCCTGGCCATGGTCAACTGTCTGGCGTTCCGCTCGGCACCCGACGGGGCGGTCAGGTTTTCCACCGTCCTGCCGCTGAGTCTGTTTGTCTTCCTCTGGACCAACGACACGGGCGCCTATTGCAGCGGCCGTCTCTTCGGGCGGCACAAACTGTTTCCGCGCATCTCTCCGGGCAAGACCTGGGAGGGAAGCATCGGCGGCGGCATCCTCGTCTTGCTTGTGGCCGCCCTCATCGCCTTCCTGGACGCGCGCAACGGATGGGGCAGCGGACTCACCCTGCCGGTGTGGTTGGGCTTGGGTCTCGTCGTGGTCGTCTTCGGTACGTGGGGCGACCTGGTGGAAAGTCTTCTGAAACGGACGCTCGGCATCAAGGACAGCGGCAACATCATGCCCGGTCACGGCGGCATGCTCGACCGATTTGACTCGTCGCTGATGGCCTTGCCCGCCGCCGTCATCTACCTGTATACCCTGACATTATTCTAACACTTAAATATCTCTTACATGAAACGACTGACTATTCTTTTGGCTATCGCCCTGTCTGTCCTGTCGGTTCACGCCTTCGAACCGGTCAAGGAGTGGGGGCAACTACAAGTGAACGGCACCCGTTTGTGCGACCAGAACGGCAATCCCGTCATGCTGCGCGGCATCAGTCTGGGCTGGCACAACATCTGGCCGCGCTTCTACAACAAGAAAGCGGTGAAGACTCTGGTCAACGACTGGCACGCCACCGTCGTCCGGGCGGCCATGGGTATCCAGATTGAGGACAATTACCTGGAGAATCCCGACTTTGCCATGCAGTGTGTCGAACCGGTGATTCAGACGGCCATCAAGAACAATGTATATGTCATCATCGACTGGCACGCCCACAAGATGCACACCAGGGAGGCCGTGGACTTCTTCAGCAGGATGTCGGCCAAGTACGGCAAGTATCCCCATGTGATTTACGAGATTTTCAACGAACCCGTAGACGACAGTTGGGAGAGCCTGAAGACCTACGCCACACAGGTGATTACCGCCATCCGGAAGAACGACCCGGACAACATCATTCTCGTGGGTTGCCCCCACTGGGACCAGGACATCCACCTCGTGGCTGACAGTCCCTTGCAGGGTTTCAGCAACATCATGTACACCGTCCACTTCTACGCTGCCACCCACGGAGAGGAATTGCGCCAGCGCATGGAGGACGCCGTGAAGAAGGGCGTGCCTGTGTTCGTCAGTGAATGCGGCGCCACGGAAGCCTCCGGCAACGGCCGCATCGACGAGGAACAGGAGCGTCTCTGGATAGAGTGCATGGAACGCCTGGGCATCAGTTGGGTATGCTGGTCGGTCAGCGACAAGGACGAGAGTTGTTCGATGCTCCTGCCGCGCGCCACGGCCACGGGTCCCTGGGCCGACGACGTCATCAAGAAACACGGCAAAATCGCCAAAGGCTACTTAACAAAATATAATAATTTCTCTTCGCGTTGAAGATATTTTAGCATAACCGCCTTTAATTTCCGCTAAAAAAGAACAAGGCGTTTTGCCCTTGACGGAAAGCACTGTACTTTTGCACGCATGAAAACGCGGTTGAAGTACAGTGCTTTTCTCTTGTGTGCCTGTCTGAAAGCGGGCGCGCAGGGTGTCGTCGTCATCGCCGACATCGAGACGCGCGTACCCGTCCGCAACGTGACCGTCCGCACGAACACGTCCCGGCAGGCCGTCACCGACTACACCGGGACGTTCTATCTGGCCGAGGATTACCAAAGCGCCACGCTCACCCACATGAATTATCTGAGCAGGACGCTGACGCGCAAGGAGATGAAAGACACGGTATTTCTCCTGCCCAAGACGCACACCCTGAGCGAAGTGACCATCTGGGGAGAGGAACGGAAGAACACCAAGGCGCTCGTCAGAAGCGCCACGCGCGACGCCAAGGACTACGCCCCGCCCGCAGGATTGAGTTTCGACTTCTTCGAACTGTTCCGCAAAAAACCCCTCAACGCCCGGCTCCGCAAGAAGAATCAGGAGTTGCTGGAGAGGTGGGATAAGAAGAGATAAACGTTACACGCTAAACGTTAAACGTTACACGTCAACAAACTCACCATAATGCGTGCGGCATTATCGGGAGCGACGGCATCACCCAAGGCACGGCTGACACCCTCATAGCCCTCCAGCATCCGACGGCGCGCGTCGCCTTCGGGGACAATCTTGCCCAATTCCGTCCGGATTTCCTCCACCGTAAAGCGCTCGGCCAACAGTTCGGGGACCACTTCTCGACGGGCTATCAGATTGACGAGGGAGATAAACTTCACTTTAATGATATGGTTGAAGGCGAAACGGATGAGGTGAGGCAGCGGTGTCTTGTAGCACACCACTTGTGGCACGCCGAAGAGCGCCGTTTCGAGCGTGGCCGTCCCACTGGTGACCAGAGCGGCCCTGGCATGGGCCAGCAAGGGATATGTGTCGTTTTCCACCAACTTGACCTGCGTGCCTTCGATAAACCGCGCATAGTCCTCTTTCGCCATCGACGGTGCTCCGGCCAAGACCATCTGGCAGTCGGAGAAAGACGATGCGGCCTGTATCATCGCCGGCAGATTGTCCTTGATTTCCTGTTGCCGGCTGCCGGCCAGCAAAGCGATGACCGGTCGGGCGGGGTCCAGTCCGTGACGGGCGCGGAACTGAGCGTCGCTTTCCTTGTAGCCGTCGAGGAAAGCCCTGACCTCATCGGCCGTGGGATTGCCCACGTAATGGATGGGATAATGGTGCTTCTTCTCAAAGAAATCCACCTCGAAAGGCAGAATGGAAAACAGTTCATCGACATCCCTGCGGATGTTTTTGATGCGGTATTCCTTCCAGGCCCAGATTTTGGGCGAGATATAATAATAGACAGGTATGCCGGTGTGCTTGTGGACATACTTGGCGATGCTCAGGTTGAATCCCGGATAATCCACCAGGATGACCACGTCGGGCCGCCACGCCACGATGTCTTTCTTGCAGAAGGCCATGTTGCGGAAGATGGTCGGCAAGTGCATGAGCACCGGAACAAATCCCATGTAGGCCAATTCCTTGTAGTGCCTGACCCGCGTACCGCCTTCGGCCGCCATCAGGTCGCCGCCGAAGAAACGGAATTCGGCTTGCGGGTCTTCTTTCTTGAGTGAGCGCATCAGGCGGGAGGCATGCAAATCGCCGCTCGCCTCGCCCGCTATCAGGTAGTATTTCATCGTGCGGGGGTATCTTGTTGACTTCTCAGTTGTTCGAGCAGGGCATAGTCGGTCACGTCCATGCGCGTGGGCGTCACGGCGATGTATCCGTGCGTGAGGGCCCAGTGGTCGGTGTCTTCGGCCTCGGGCTCGTCGTTGACATACCGTCCCACCATCCAGAAGTAGTCGTAGCCGCGCGGATGACGGCACTTGACGCACTCGCTGGTCCACGAACCGTAGGCCATGCGGCAATATCTGACGCCCTTGAAGGTCTCGTTCAAGGGGAAGTTGACGTTCAGGCAGACGCCCTTGGGCAGTCCGTGGGCCAACACCTTGCCGACCATGTCTCTTATGTAAGGCCTCAACGGCGAGAAATCAGCGTTGTCGCGGAAGTCGCACAGGGAGAAAGCGACGCTGGGAATGTATTTCATACAACCTTCCATCGTGACACCCATCGTACCGGAATAGTGGGTGTTGACCGAAGCGTTGTCGCCGTGATTGATGCCGCCGATGATCATGTCGGGCCGGCGGTCGGGACACAGTTGGTCAAGCGCGATTTTGACACAGTCGACAGGGGTGCCGTTGCACGACCACACCTGTGCGCCGGCTATGGGTTTGCGCTGTTTGAGCCGGAGTGGTTCGGCCGCCGAAAAGGCGCAGGCATAACCGCTGCGGGCGGATTCGGGAGCGCAGACAAGGACATCGGCCATGTCGGCAATCATCTCCACCAGCGAACGGATGCCCTTGGCATGGTAGCCGTCGTCGTTGGAGACCAGTATCAGAGGTTTTTTCATCGGTTGCATATTTCTTCGGTTTGCCTGCAAAAATACTAAAAAATGCTTTAATTCTAATGTTTCTCATATTAATTTCGTACCTTTGCCCCATTATTGCACAAAAGAAATGGGAAAAATAATCGCACTGGCCAACCAGAAAGGCGGTGTGGGCAAGACCACGACCGCCATCAACCTGGCCGCCTCATTGGCCACATTGGAAAAGAATGTGCTTATCATCGACGCCGATCCGCAGGCCAACGCCTCCAGCGGACTGGGCGTGGACATCCAGGAAATCGACTGCTCCTTATATGAATGTATCATCTCCGGCGACGATGTGCGCGACGCGGTCTACACCACCGACATAGACGGTCTGGACATCATTCCGAGCCATATCGACCTGGTGGGTGCCGAAATCGAGATGCTCAACATGGACAACCGCGAGAAAATCATCCGCAACCTGCTCAAGCCCGTCGTGGACGACTACGACTATATCCTCATCGACTGTTCGCCGTCGCTGGGCCTTATCACGGTCAACGCCCTCACGGCGGCCGATTCGGTCATCATCCCCGTGCAGTGCGAGTACTTCGCCCTGGAGGGAATCAGCAAACTGCTGAACACAATCAAGATTATCAAGAGCAAGCTCAACCCGAAATTGGAAATCGAAGGATTCCTGCTGACCATGTACGACTCGCGCCTGCGCCTGGCCAATCAGATTTACGACGAGGTGAAACGCCACTTCCAGGAGTTGGTGTTCAAGACCGTCATCCAGCGGAATGTCAAGCTCAGCGAGAGTCCGAGTCACGGTCTGCCGGCCATCCTCTACGATGCCGATTCCACGGGCAGCAGAAACTATTTGGCCTTGGCCAAGGAAATCATCAACAAAAATTAAGAACATGGCCGTCAAGAAGAAATACAACACCACGGGCAAAAGTCATGCTTTGGGCAGAGGACTCGACGCCCTGATTTCCACCGATGACATCCGTCAGGGTGGCGGTTCCACCATCGGGGAAATCGACATTGACCAGATTGAGCGCAATGCCAACCAACCGCGAAAGGAATTCGACGAGAACGCCTTGCAGGAATTGGCTGCAAGCATCCGCGAAATCGGTATTATCCAGCCCATCACCGTTCATAAAATCGCCGACGACCGCTATCAGATCATCGCCGGAGAGCGCCGCTGGCGCGCCTCGCAAATCGCGGGTCTGAAGACGATGCCGGCCTATATCCGTACCGGAAGCGACGAGGATGTCATGGAAATGGCGCTGGTGGAGAACATCCAGCGCGAGGACCTCAACGCCATCGAAATCGCCCTGGCCTACGAACGCCTCATGACCGCCACGGGCATGACCCAGGAAAAGGTATCGTCGCGCGTGGGCAAGAGCCGCACGGCGGTGGCCAACTACCTGCGTCTGCTGAAATTGCCCGCCGAAGTGCAGATGGCGCTGGAGAAAAAGAGCATCGACATGGGTCATGCGCGCGCCATCCTGTCCATCGACGACACGGCGACGCAAATCAAACTGTTCCGCAACGTGCTCAAGCACGGGTATTCCGTGAGGAAGGTGGAGACCATCGTGCAGAATCTGAAGAAAGGTCTCAGTCTGGAGGAAAGCGAGCGCAGCGGCAAGAACGCGACGCTTCCGGAAGAGTTCAACCTGCTCAGGAAGCGCCTGTCACAATTCCTGCACACGCCCGTGCAGATGACCTGTTCGCCCAAAGGCAAGGGAAAAATCAGTATTCCGTTTGCCAATGAGGAGGAATTGGAGCACATCATGACCGTGTTCGACCAGTTGAAGGATAAATAAACCATGTCCCGTATCAGTCATCGACTCATCCGCCGCATCGCCCTCACGGCACTGTTGCCGGTCCTGACGGCCGGCCATCAGGCATGGGCAGCAGGCATTTGTCCCGCAGACACGGCGGAGGCGCGCATCCTTTTCGCCGACACCACGGCCATCAGGGCGGCAGACGCCCTGACGCGCGAGGACAGTCTGGAACTGGCTTCCACCGACTCGCTGGCGAAAAAGCGCCGCAAGCGCGACTGGTCCACGTGGCGGCCCGATACGAAAAAGGCCCTGTGGCTGGCCATCGTCATTCCCGGCGGCGGTCAGATATACAACCGCAAATACTGGAAACTGCCGATTGTGTATGGCGGATTCGTGGGTTGCGCGTATGCCATGACGTGGAACAACCAGATGTATCACGACTATGCCCAGGCGTATCTGGATCTGATGGACGATGACCCCACGACGGAGAGTTACAATCAGTTCATGCACTTGGGCGCGTCGATTACCTCGGCCAACCAGTCGCGCTACGAGACTTTGTTCAAAAAACGCAAGGACCGCTACCGCAAATGGCGCGATTTGAGTTTCTTCTGCCTGGTGGGCGTCTATGCCCTGTCGGTCATCGACGCCTATGTGGACGCCTCGCTGTCGGAGTTTGACATCTCGCCCGACCTGAGTCTGAGGGTCGCTCCCACCGTATTGGACAGCCACCTGGAGAAGAATCCCGTGAAATCAAGCGCCGTAGGCGTGAGTTGCAGTCTGAATTTTTAAAGTTACCTGTTGACAATGAAAAAATTTTATATTCTCATCCTCGCTTTGTTTCTTGTCGGTAATTGTGGCGTAATGGCCCAGAATCCCGTCGTTCCCGCCACGGAAGACGTGGAGGACGAGGGCGATGAAGGCGAGGACGATGAGGACGATGAGGACGATGAAGAGGGCGACGACGGGGAGGAAGACTTCCCCGACGGCGGCCTGACCGAAGACGCTGAGATTACCGTCACCGACGCCGAAGGCCGTCAGGAGATCATCGACATGCCGGAGACCATGACCTACGAGGTGGACAGTCTGCTGCATCTCTACAACAACGCCACATACCTCCAACCGGATACGACCTGCCACGCGCAAGACTACAATCCCACGTTCGACCAGGACGTGTATGTGGACCGGCTGCGGCGCCTGCCCACCATCATGGAGATGCCGTACAACGAGGTGGTGCGCAAATTCATCGACCAGTATACGGGCCGGTTGCGACGGTCGGTAAGTTATATGCTGGGGGCGTCCAACTTCTACATGCCCATTTTCGAAGAGGCGCTCGAAGCCTACGGACTGCCGCTCGAACTGCGCTACCTGCCCGTCATCGAGTCGGCGCTCAACCCGAAAGCGGTGTCGCGCGTGGGCGCCACCGGCCTGTGGCAGTTCATGCTCACCACGGGCAAGCAGTACGGACTGAAGGTCAACTCGCTCGTGGACGAGCGCCGCGACCCTATCAAGTCGTCGTATGCCGCCGCGCGTTACCTGAGCGACCTGTACCGGATATTCAAGGACTGGAACCTGGTGATTGCCGCCTACAACTGCGGGCCAGCCAAGGTCAATCAGGCCATCCACAGGGCCGGAGGCTCGTCCGACTACTGGCACATTTATCCTTACCTGCCGAAAGAGACGCGCGGATATGTGCCGGCATTCATCGCGGCCAATTATGCAATGACGTATTATTGCGACCACAACATCTGTCCCATGCTGGCCGACCTGCCGGCCAAGTCGGACACCATCATGGTGAGCGAGGACATTCACTTCGACCAAATCGCGCATTTCACGGGCGTGAGTACGGAACAGTTGCGCGCGCTCAATCCGCAATACCGCCGCGACATCGTCAACGGTCTCAACGAACCCATGATTCTCCGGTTGCCCACCGAGGCCCTGACCGCCTACGTGGACCACGAACAGGATATTTTCTCTTACAAGAGAGACGAGTATATGGCCAAACGGACCGTCGTCGACGTCAACGACGAAGTGCCGACCTACCAGCGTTACCAGGCCCGCTACGGCACCAGGAAACCGGCTTACCGCAAGAGCGGTAAATCCACTTGGCGCAAGGGCAAGGGAAAGAGTTACGGTAAAGGCAAGGGCAAGCGTTCCAAGGGCAAGTCGTCGAGAGGCAAAGGGCGCAAGAAAGGCAAGAACACGTCGAGAAGCGTGACGGTGAAAAACGGAGACACGCTGTCGAAAATCGCCGCCAAGAACGGAACGACCGTGGCCAAACTCAAAAAACTGAACGGTATCAAGGGAAGTACCATTCAGAAAGGCAAGAAAATCCGCGTGAAATAATCCCCGTCTCTTTCTATCGTCAAACGTATGAGTGAACAGCAGCAGAACAATCAGGACGAACAGATGATAGAAGATGCCTTCCAGCATCTGCTCGATACCTATCTGGCGTCGAACCACCGTAAGAAAACGGATATCATCACCAAGGCGTTCAACTTTGCCCGTCAGGCGCACAAAGGCGTCAGGCGGTTGTCGGGCGAGCCTTATATCATGCACCCCATCGCCGTGGCGCAAATCGCCAGTGAGGAGATGGGCCTCGGTTCGACGAGCATCTGTTCGGCTTTGCTCCACGACGTGGTGGAAGACACCGACTATACCGTAGAGGACATCCGCAATATCTTCGGTGAGAAAATCGCCCAAATCGTGGACGGTCTGACCAAAATCTCAGGCGGCATCTTCGGTGAACAGGCGTCGGCACAGGCGGAAAACTTCAAGAAACTCCTCTTGACGATGAGCGACGACATCCGCGTCATCCTCATCAAAATCTGCGACCGCCTGCACAACATGCGGACACTGGCCAGTCAACCGGCCAACAAACAGTATAAAATCGCGGGTGAGACACTTTACATCTATGCGCCGCTGGCCAACCGGCTCGGTCTGAACAAGATCAAGACCGAACTGGAGGATTTGAGTTTCCGGTACGACCATCCCGACGATTACGAGAGCATCGAACAGAAACTGAAACTCACCGAGGCACAGCGCGAGACCCTCTTCTCGGAGTTTACGGCCCCCATTCGGGAACAGTTGGACAAGATGGGCATCGACTACACCATCAAGGCCCGCGTGAAAAGTCCCTACTCCATCTGGAAAAAGATGCAGACCAAGCATGTCACCTTTGATGAGATCTACGACATCCTGGCCGTCCGCATCATCTTCACGCCCAAGAGCAGGGAGAAGGAAATCAGTGAATGTTTCGACATCTACGTGGCCATCACCCAGATATACAAGTCGCATCCCGACCGCTTGCGCGACTGGATCAACCATCCCAAGGCCAACGGATATCAGGCGCTTCATGTGACGCTGATGAGCAAACAGGGCCGATGGATAGAGGTGCAAATCCGAAGTGACCACATGGACGAGGTAGCCGAACAGGGATTTGCCGCACACTGGAAATACAAAGACGGCAAACAGGGAGCCGACGACGAGACGGAACTCAACGACTGGTTGGCCACCATCAAGGAAATCCTGGACGACCCCCAACCGGACGCCATGGATTTTCTGGACACCATCAAACTGAACCTGTTTGCCTCGGAAATCTTTGTCTTCACGCCCAAGGGTGAAATCAAGACCATGCCGGCAGGATGTACGTGCCTCGACTTCGCCTTCCAGATACACACCTTCCTCGGCAGTCACTGCATCGGTGCGAAAGTCAACCACAGACTGGTGCCGCTCAGTCACAAACTGCAAAGCGGCGACCAGGTGGAAATCATCACGAGCAATTCCCAGCACGTCCAGCCCTCCTGGGTCAACTTCGTCTCCACGGCCAAGGCCAAGGGCAAGATTCAGGCCATTCTCAGGCGCAACAACCGCGAGATACAGAAGAAGGGCGAAGCCACCCTGCAGGAATGGTTGAAGAAAAACTCGCTCGAGATGTCCACGCAAGTGCTCGACAAACTCTGTTCGTTCCACAACGTGCAGAAGCACGAGGACCTCTTGCTGGCCTTGGGCAACAAGACCATCATTCCGGGCGACAGCGACTTGGACTTGCTCCTGGGCAAGACGAAGACGTCGTCGGGCGGCTGGCGCAAGTATGTGCCGTTTATCAAGACCGCCAAAAAGAAAATCAAGGAAGACCAGCAGACAAGCGGTCCCATCGTCGTGGGAAAGGATTTCAACAAGAAAAAACCGGTCAACATCTCCGAGACCAACATCGGACAATACATCTTCCCCCACTGCTGTCACCCGATTCCGGGCGACGACATCCTGGGATACATCGACAATAAGAACCATATTGAAATCCACAAGCGCACCTGTCCGGTGGCCGAAAAACTCAAATCGAGTTTCGGCAATCGCATCCTGGACGCCAAATGGGAGATGCACCGGCAACTCTTCTTCGACGCCACCATCGAAATCCGGGGCATCGACCGCAAGGGCATGCTCCACGACGTGGCCGAAGTCATCTCCCACCTGTTGGATGTCAACATCCACCGCATGACCATCAACAGTGACGAGGGCATCTTTGACGGCAGCATCGAACTGCGCGTGCACGACCGCAAGGAGGTGAGCGTCATCATGAAGAAGCTCAAGAGCATCGACGGTCTGCAGGAAGTGCAGCAAATCATGTAAGCCATATATATGAAAGGTATGAGAAATCTGATTTCAGTTTTGTTGCTGGCCCTGCCGCTTGCCGCAGTGGCAGCCAACCCTTACGACAATCCCGACACGCTTGTGGTGGCCCGCGACGGTACGGGACAGTTTCGCACGGTGGACGAAGCCATTGAGGTGTGCCGCGCCTTCATGGATTACCACAAGGTGATTTTTGTGAAAAACGGCACCTACAAGGAAAAACTCGTCATTCCCTCGTGGCTAAGTCATATCGAGATTTGCGGTGAAGACCGTGACAAGACCGTCATCACCTACGATGACCACGCCAACATCAAACTCCCCGGTACGGACAAGGGCATGGGTACTTTCCGCACGTATACCCTCAAGATTCAAGGTAATGACATCACCTTGAAGAACATCACCATAGAGAACAACTCCGCCCGTCTGGGCCAGGCCGTGGCGCTCCACACGGAAGGCGACCGCCTGAAGTTTGTCAACTGCCGTTTCCTGGGTCATCAGGACACGGTCTATACCGGTGTGGCCGGAACGCGTCTGTACTTCAAGAACTGCTATATCGAGGGAACGACCGACTTTATCTTCGGACCCTCCACGGCGTGGTTTGAAGACTGTGAGATACACAGCAAAATCAATTCCTACGTCACGGCCGCCTCAACGCCGCAAGACCAGCCCTACGGCTACGTCTTCAACCATTGCCGGCTCACGGCCGGAGAGGGTGCGGTGAAAGTGTACCTGGGCCGTCCTTGGCGCCCCTACGCCTACACGTTGTTCATGAATTGCGAATTGGGCGGACACATCCGGCCCGAAGGGTGGCACAACTGGGGCAACGAGGCCAATGAGAAGACCGCGCGCTATGCCGAGTACAACAATACGGGGGCAGGCGCCGACACGAAGGGCCGCGCTCCGTGGAGCCGTCAGCTCACCCGGAAGGAAGCGGCACGCGTCACGCCCAAGACGGTGTTTGCCCGCCAGGACAATTGGAATGTGGAAGAGTAAGTATTCTTAAACGACTATTATATGAAGAAAATCAGAGCCGCCGTAGTGGGTTACGGCAACATCGGGCGCTTCACGGTAGAAGCCTTGGAAGCCGCCGAGGATTTTGAAATCGCCGGCATCGTACGCCGGAAGGGCGCGGAAGACAAACCCGCCGAACTCAGCGCTTACGAGGTGGTGAGCGACATCCGCCAACTCAAGGACGTGGACGTGGCCATTCTCGCCACCCCGACCCGCAGTTGTGAGGAATATGCCCGGCAGATTCTGCCCTTGGGCATCAATACGGTGGACAGTTTTGACATCCACACCAACATCCGTCAGTACCGCGCCAACCTGATGGAAATCTGCAAGAAGACCGGTACGGTGAGCATCATTGCCGCCGGTTGGGACCCGGGAAGCGACTCCATCGTGCGCACCCTGATGCAGGGCTTGGCCCCCAAAGGTCTGTCCTACACCAATTTCGGTCCGGGCATGTCGATGGGCCATTCCGTTTGCGTACGCAGCAAACAGGGCGTGAAAGACGCGCTTTCCATGACCATTCCCTTGGGTGAGGGCATCCATCGCCGCATGGTCTATGTGGAACTGGAGGAGGGCGCCTCTCTCGAACAGGTGACCAAGGACATCAAGGCCGACCCCTACTTCGCCAATGACGAGACACACGTCTTCGCCGTGGCCAGCGTCGATGACGTGAAAGACATGGGACACGGTGTCCACATGGTGCGCAAGGGCGTGAGCGGCAAGACACAAAACCAGCGTCTGGAGTTCAACATGAGCATCAACAACCCCGCGCTCACCGGTCAGGTGCTCGTCAACGTGGCCCGCGCTTCCCTGCGTCAGCAACCGGGTTGCTACACGATGATTGAGATTCCCGTCATCGACATGTTGCCGGGAGAGCGGGAAGACCTCGTGGAGCATTTGGTATAAATAAGAAAAGCGGCCCCGAAGAGGCCGCTTTTCTTTTATTTTCTTTTCTTCAATTCCCGCTGCTTACTTGTTGTCGGAAGGAATCTCATCCAGGGCGGAAGGCGTTTCCCACTTCACGTCACCGAAGAAACTCTCTTCCTCCTCGGTATCAGAGGGCTTGGCCAACTGCTTGCCACCTATTTGGGAATTGGTTCCCAAACAGAAATCCTCGGTCTCAATCAGGCGGGTGAGCGGTGTCTTATATATCTTTTTCATCTTTCTTGTCGTTTATTTTACCGGCATGGGTGCCGTCACATTATTTATTGATAAATTTCTTTCCGTTCTTGATGTAAATGCCGGCCGGCAGTTGACTGCCGCTGACGCGAACGCCGCTCAACGTATAGACGGCGTCATTCTCCACGGCTGTGGCCGTCTGCACTGTCTGAATACCGTCGGTCAGACCCTCGTCGGAGAACAAGAACTTCTTGGCGCCGGCAGCCTGCTCTCTCTCCACGGGCAGATAGGCTCTGTGAGCTGCGTTTGTGAAAGCGCCACCGCCATTTGCGCCCCAATAGAATCCTACGGAACCTGCCGTCTCATTGGCGTCTTGAGAGAGCTTGTAGAACAGGTATTTCTTCGTCTCGTCCGGTCCTACCGTCTCTGTATCTTCATCAGTACCCATCAGGATATTGTTTTCGTCGGGCTCAGATTCGGTTTCAATGTTGACAAACTGATACTTACCCTCATCGCCCTTCAACACGACAGCCTCGCCGGCAGGGATAATCTTGCGGGAAGAATAGGTCTTGCTCTCCTCCACCACACCGTCGTTAACATCCTTATAGGTGATGGCCTTCACATCATTCGGTACCATCAGGTCTAAGTCGCTATAGTAAAGCGTAGCGTAACCGGCAGAGGTAATCTCAATATCGTAAGCCTTGCCATAGGTTACTACGATACTGTCAACACTAACGTAGCTATTTGAAGTGCCGCTCCACTCAATCGTTACATCCTGAGAAAAACCTGCCCAATTTAAAGCAACCTGAGCTGTAGTTCCACCGCTTGTGGTGCCAGTGCCACTTTGCTCAATTTTCATAGAACTGGTTGTTCCGCCTATTGTGAGATCGGTGATCAGATAGCCGTCCGGTGCCTTCACCGTAACGTAACCCGACGTTCCGTCTTTAAGACCACCACTTGGACCACACAGACTGAGTTTGTAATTACTTTTATAATATCGATAAAAGTAGTTGTAACCAGTGAGTGTGATGTTGTTGTCGTCGGAAGTCCAAACAACGTCGGTTGTATAGCAATATTCTGGGGGTGCTGATGTTTGTGCTTTCACTGCTTCTCCTTTATACTGGGCGCCATAAGTATTGACAACGCCGTTCTTTTTATTGAACATGAATGTTGTCTGCAAAGCAAACATGTCACCCGCCGATGCCAACAGCAACAGCGTGCATAAAATTCGTAAAGTTTTTTTCATTGTTAAAATGTATTTGTTATTCAATTTGCAATCTTTTTGCCGTCCGCAAGTTATCGCTGCCGGCTTCCTTTAAGCGGGAGCAGACACTCACAGCCTGATAAGGCGAATGCAAAGGTACGTGCGCGAGGATTTTTTAATGGATTTTTTTTTTGTTAAAAAACTGAAACGGACATTTTATTTTTCCACAAACTTGACAATAATTTCAACCAAACATGCCGTTTTGGCATATAAACAAAGCAAAATGGAAGGATTGATTCACACCGGAAAGATGCTGCCGCCATACCTGAATGTCGGTATTTTCACCTGATTTCTTGGCGGTTTTTGATTTTTTCGTATCTTTGCACCGCAAAAATCAATCCAAAATGAAAAAGAGTTTGAGCATCATTCTCATCGGTCTGGCGGCAGTGGTCCTCACGGCTTTCATGCCTGCCGGGAAAACCGTCACGAAAGAAGGCGACATGACGGTGGTCAACACGACGGAAATCGGCAAGGACATCGAAGGTTTCAACGGTGCGACGCCCGTCAGGATTTATATTCGGAAAAACAAGATTGTGAAGATTGAGGCCCTGCCCAACCAGGAGACGCCGCAATACTTCGGTCTGGCCAAAACCCTGTTGAAGAAATTCGCCGGCAAGAACGTCAGCAAGGCCCGCCAGATGAAAGTCGACGGCATCACCGGCGCCACGTATTCTTCCGACGCGCTCCTGGAGAATGTCTCCCGCGGTCTGAAGTATTACGAGGGACTCGGGCGAAAAAAATAATAAAAGAAACAAGGGTGTATCAAAGGGGTGTGTCAGCACTGACACACCCTCTTGTTTTTCAGTCGGCCCCGAAGAGCGGATCATCCGGCGTCAGCATGGTCGGCCGCTGTTCAAATTCCTTGAGCAACTGCTCCGGCACATACCGTTTGTCGACGACCAGACGGAACATGTACTCACGAAACCAGCGGTCGGTCATAATCATGCAGCCCTTCTGACCGTTGTCCTTGCCCCAACTGTTTTCCACTTTCCACTTGACGGCCTTACCGTTTGTGTCCAAATCCACGGCCGTCAGGGTCATGGCGTGCGTACTGCCGCTGTCGAACGTCATGATGCGCTCTGCCTTATTCATGGGAAAATCGGTGGAGAACAGACTGCCGTAATCGTAATTGTCCAGGTCCAGATAGCCCCTGCTGCGGTCCAACTGTTTGCCCACGTCATAACTGCTGTACATCTTCCGGCCGTCTTTCAGGCAGGTAATGGCCATCTGTTCGATGTCGTCCATGGGCAGGTTCAGGTATTTCCAGTTGTGTCCGTCGTAGGTATGGCGGTCGTATTCCACCTCATACGTCTTGTGATAAGGCCGTCGGGGGTCGTTCATCACCATGATGAAAGAACCGTTGAGCGGTCCGCCCACCGTCTCCTCGTAGAAGGATTTCGGCGTGTAGGTACGCGCCTCGCCTTTCTGTTTGCCGTCCTTGTCGCGGAAGGCATAAGAAAACTCCTTCACCGGTTCACCGAGCGTGAGGGAAAGAATGTGGTAAACCGTACCGAGCATCTCGGTCTTGCGGTCTGCAATGGCCTGGGATTTCTTGCCGTCGTTGACCATCTGCCGGAGTTCCAGGCCGTATTCCCGGAGTTTGGAGGCCACCAGACGGCTCATGCGCGACGTGTTGTCGGAAGAATAGGTCTCGGGGACGACGCTCTTGGGGACGAGTCCGTATTTCTCGGCCAGGTCGGCCACACCGCAGAACGTACCGCCGTCGTTGACCGGATGCTTGAAGAAAAACTGCAGATCGAGGTCTTCCATGTCCTTCCAGGCATTGTCGATGACGCCCTGAAGCATCAGATTGGCCTTCTCCAACTGGTCCCAGAAGAAGAGATAGCCCTGCGAGAACTCCACGCGGAGCGTGTCCTCGTGCTTTTTGGCAAAGTCGGCACGGAGCACGTTCAGACCGGAAAACATCCAGCAGCGGCCGCTGCTCTTCTGGTCCATGATACTCTGTTCGGGCGTCTCCACACTGAAATGGGTGTCGACAGGCCCCTGATTGGCGTAATTCTTGGACAGGTTATCGATGGAATTCGACGCGATGGCGTTGAACAAAGCCTTGTTGGCGGGCGCCGCTGCTTGCGATTTCTGGATTTTCTGCAACATCGCCGGCGAGATGCCGCCGGCGTTTTTCTGCGCCTGGCAGGGTGAGATGCCCGCAAGTGCGGAAAGCATCAATACCGGAATGATTTTTCTCATATTTCTTGGTTGAATTTGGATTTTGGGCGTAAAGTTAACGCTTTTTTGTAAAATATTAAAATATTTCTTTATCTTTGCACCGTATCCGCCAAGCGGACGCAAACATCTTTACCTAAGACAACCAAAGATTGAATATGAGTGACCAAGAAACGCATACTCACCAGCACACGCACGACACCGGGTCGGACGGCAACCGTCATTCGGGCAGCAGCCGTCATTCGGGCAGCAGCCATCATCGGCATCATTCCCATGACGACTCGCACGAGATGAGTTTCAGTAAAATCAAGAAGAAAAGAGACAAGGAAAAACTGTTGCTGAAAATCTTCAAGGCAGTAGTGTGGCTGTTGGCCATCGGTCTGACGGCCTTTGTCATTTTGATCTATTTTATCCTGTAGCGATGAATTCGGAAAAATTCCGACTGCTCAGTCAGATTAAGTTTCCGCAAGACCTCCGCCGCCTGAAGGAGGACGACTTGCCCGAAGTGTGCCGCGAACTCAGGGAGGACATCGTGGAGGAACTCTCCGTCAATCCCGGTCATCTGGCCTCTTCCCTGGGCGTCGTCGAACTGACGGTGGCCTTGCACTATGTTTTCAATACGCCCGAAGACCGCATCGTATGGGATGTCGGTCATCAGGCTTACGGTCATAAAATCCTGACCGGAAGGCGCGACGCCTTCTGCACCAACCGCAAACTGCACGGTTTGCGGCCTTTTCCCTCCCCTCAGGAAAGCGAGTACGACACGTTTACCTGCGGCCATGCGTCGAATTCCATCTCAGCCGCGCTCGGTATGGCGGTGGCCGCCAAACTGACGCATCAGGACAAGCGGCGCGTCGTGGCCGTCATCGGCGACGGCGCGATGAGCGGCGGTCTGGCCTTCGAGGGCCTCAACAATGTATCTTCCAGTCCCAACGACCTGTTGATTATCCTCAACGACAACGACATGTCCATCGATCGGGCCGTAGGCGGCATGGAGAAATACCTGTTGCAACTGGACACCAACGAGACGTACAACCGCCTTCGCTTCAAGGCGTCGAAGTGGCTCAGCAGGAAAGGTTACTTGAGCGACAACCGCAAGAAGGGCATCATCCGCATGACCAACGCCTTCAAGTCGGCGCTGAGTCATCAACAGAACATCTTCGAGGGAATGAACATCCGCTACTTCGGACCGTTCGACGGACACGACATCAAGGAAGTGGTGCGCATTCTCAGACAGCTCAAGGACATGACCGGTCCGAAACTCCTCCACCTGCACACGGTGAAAGGCAAGGGATACAAGCCCGCCGAGGAAAGCGCCACCATCTGGCATGCGCCGGGAAGGTTTGACGCCGAGACGGGAAAGCGTCTCACCGGCGATGCCGGCACGCCCCGTCCGCCTAAGTTTCAGGACGTCTTCGGCAACACGCTCCTGGAACTGGCCCGTCAGAACGACCGCATCGTGGGCGTGACACCCGCCATGCCCACCGGTTGTTCGATGAACATCATGATGAAGGCCTTGCCCGAAAGAACTTTCGACGTGGGCATCGCGGAAGGCCACGCCGTGACGTTCTCCGCCGGAATGGCCAAGGACGGACTGATTCCCTTCTGCAATATCTACAGCGCTTTCGCCCAACGGGCCTACGACAACATCATTCACGACACGGCCATTCAGGGTCTGCCCGTCATCATTTGCCTTGACCGGGCCGGACTGGTGGGCGAAGACGGACCGACACATCACGGCGCATTCGACATGGCGGCGCTCCGTCCTGTTCCCCACCTGACCATCGCCTCGCCCATGGACGAACATGAATTGCGGCGTCTGATGTACACCGCCCAACTGCCCGGCAAAGGAACGTTCGTCATCCGTTATCCGCGCGGACGCGGCAGTCTTATCGACTGGCAATGCCCTCTGGAGGAAATCACCGTCGGAACGGGACGCTGCCTGCATGAGGGCAACCGGGCCGCGATACTGTCTATAGGTCCGACGGGTACTGACGTTGAGCAGGTATTGCAGGACGAGGCGTTCCGGGACGTGGCCCATTACGACATGCGTTTCGTCAAACCGCTTGACGGGAACATCCTGGAGGAAGTGGCCCGCAAGCGTTGTCCGGTGCTGACCGTAGAGGACGGCGTGAGGAACGGCGGTCTGGGCAGTGCCGTCCTGGAATGGATGGACGACCACGGCTACACGCCCCGCATCGTCCGTCTGGGTCTGCCCGACGAGTTCGTGGAGCACGGCACCGTCGACGAGTTAAAGGAAATCACGGGTATCGGTGCCGCCGGTATCCGGAAAGCGCTTCAACAAGTATTAAACGAGAAGTCATGAAAATCATCATTGCCGGCGCATACGCCATCGGAACACATCTGGCCCAACTGCTCTCGCGCGACAAGGAGACCATCGTTCTCATCGACGAGGACGAGGAACGGCTGGCCAATATCGGCAACAATTATGACTTGCTGACCATCAACGCCTCTCCCGTGAGCATCAAGGCGCTCAAGGAAGCGGGTGCCGAAGATGCCGACCTGGTCATCGCCGTCACGCCCGATGAGAGTCAGAACATTTCCTGTTGTATCTTCGCGGCCAAATTGGGCGCCAAAAAGACCGTGGCCAAAATCGACAGTCCCGAATACGTCGACCCCAAACTGAAGGAGTTTTTTACCGACTTGGGCGTCAGTTCCCTGATTTATCCGGAAATGCTGGCCGCCAAGGACATCAACAACGGACTGAAGATGTCGTGGGTAAGACAGCGCTGGGACGTACACGACGGCGCCCTGGTCATGCTGGGCATCAAACTCCGTGAGACTTGCGAGATACTCAACATGCCGCTCAAGGAACTGTCCAAGGAGGACGCGCCCTATCACATCGTGGCCGTCAAGCGCGGAGAGGACACCATCATCCCCAGAGGCGACGACGCGCTCCAGCTCAATGACCTGGCGTATTTCATGACCACCAAGAACTATATTCCCTATATCCGCAAGATCGTGGGCAAGGAACACTACGTGGACGTGAAGAACGTGATGATCATGGGCGGCGGACAAACGGCCGTCAGGGCCATCAAGACCATGCCGGAATACATGGACGTGACGGTCATTGAGAAAGGAGAAGAGCGCTGCGAGCAACTCAATGAGCTCCTGGACGAGAGCGTCATGGTCATCAACGGTGACGGCCGGGACATTCCGCTGCTCGTGGAAGAGGGCATCGGCAACACGCAAGCGTTCGTGGCCCTGACCGGTAACGCCGAGACCAACATCCTCGCCTGTCTGACCGCCAAACGGATGGGCGTGAGAAAGACGGTGGCCATGGTGGAGAATCTGGACTATGTGAAGATGGCCGAAAGTCTGGACATCGGTACCATCATCAACAAAAAAGCGATTGCCGCCAGTTATATCTATCAGATGATGCTCGACGCCAACGTGCAGAACGTGACGTTCATCATGACGGCCAACGCCGACGTGGCCGAGTTTATCCCCAAGGAAGGTTCCAAGGTGACGCAAAAACCGGTGAAGGACTTGGGACTTCCCGCCGGCATGACCATCGGCGGACTCGTGCGCGGCAGCGAGGGCATGCTGGTCGACGGCAACACGCGCATCAAGGCGGGCGACGAAGTGATGGTGTTCTGCCACAACATCAACATGAAAAAGGTGGAGAAATTTTTCCTCTGACAAGAAGATGATCAACTGGAAAATCATATTCAAGATACTCGGTTCACTGCTGTTCCTGGAAGTGACCATGATGCTGGTGTGCCTGGGGCTGTCGGCTTTCTACGGCGAAGACGACCTGACGGCCTTCATCATCTCCGCAGCCGTTACCCTCCTGGGCGGTATGGTCTTTCATTTCATGGGCCGCGGCAGCGAAAACTCACTTTCCCGACGGGACGCTTACCTCGTGGTCACGCTGGTCTGGATAGTCTACAGTCTGTTCGGTACGATTCCGTTCATGGCCGGAGGCTATCTCAATCATTTCACCGATGCCTACTTTGAGATGATGTCGGGCTTCACCACGACGGGCGCGACCATCATCGACGACGTGGAACGGTTGCCCCACGGCATTCTCTTCTGGCGCACGCTCAGTCAGTGGATCGGCGGTCTGGGCATCGTCTTCTTCACCATCGCCCTGCTTCCGTCCATGGTGGGCGGAAGCGTCCGCGTGTTCGCGGCCGAGGCCACCGGTCCCATCCGCACCAAACTGCACCCTAAACTCTCCACCAACGCGCAGTGGCTTTGGATTATCTACATCCTGCTCACCGTGGCCTGTACGGCCGCTTACATGGCCTGCGGCATCGACTGGTTTGACGGCATCAATTACGCCATGACCTCTACGGCCACCGGCGGATTCTCCACCCACAACGACGCGGCGCTCTTCATGCACTCGCCCTCGGTGGAATATGTCTGCACGCTGTTCTGTTTTCTCTCCGGCGTCAACTTCACCCTCCTGTATCTGCTGTTTGTCAGGTTCCGGATCAAGGACTTTTTCAATAATGCCGAACTGCGCCTGTACTTGGGTATGACTCTGGGTGCCGCCCTCATCATCATGGGCGTCCTGTTCTTCATGCGGGGCTACGACCTGGAGCACGCCTTCCGATGCGGCATTTTCCAGTCGGTCTCCCTGCTCACCACCACCGGACTCTACAACGACAACGTGGGCACCTGGCCGCACATCCTGTGGGGCATCCTCCTCATCTGCATGTTCACGGGTGCCTGTTCGGGCAGTACGAGCGGCGGATTCAAGTGCGTGCGCATCGCCATGATTGCCCGAATCGTCAAAAACGAGTTCCGGCAAATCCTGCATCCCAACGCCGTACTGCCGCTCAAGGTCAACGGCGCCAACGTGCCTTACGCCAAACGCGTGACGCTCGTGGCTTACCTGTCGGTCTATCTTCTGCTGTGCGTGGTGATGATGCTGATTCTGACCATAGGAAACGTGGACGCGGCCAACGCCCTTTCCATGACATTGGGGTGTATGAGCAACGTCGGACCGGCCTTGAGCAACGGCATCGGCCCCGACATCACCTGGAGCGGACTGCCGCTTTGGGTCAAATGGTTCTGTTCGCTGATGATGCTCATCGGCCGTTTGGAAGTGTTCTCCGTCCTGATTATCTTCACGCCCGCCTTCTGGAAAGAGCGGTAAACGGTATCAGTCAGGCGATTTTTTATAAGAAAACGATATGTTCATCAAATTTCAGCCCTTACTTAAACAGACGATTTGGGGCGGTGAGAAAATCATCCCCTTCAAACAGTTGGACAGCCGGCTCGACCATGTGGGCGAGAGTTGGGAAATCTCAGGAGTGAAAGACAATGAGACCGTCGTCAGGGAAGGTCCCTACGCCGGTATGACGCTCGGCGCCCTCACGGCACAGATGGAAGCCTCGCTCGTGGGAGCGGCCAACTTCCGCCGTTTCGGAACGGAATTCCCCCTGCTGATTAAGTTTATTGACGCTTGCGACGACCTCTCCATTCAGGTGCATCCCACCGATGAAATCGCGCGCCGTCAGGGCAAACCGAGGGGCAAGACCGAAATGTGGTACATCATGAAATCGGATGAGGGCGCCAGGCTCTACAGCGGTCTGAGGCGCGAAATCACGCCCGAGGAATACAAGAAGATGGTGGAAAACGACACCATCACCGACGCACTGGCCCAATATGAGGTGAAGGAAGGCGATGTCTTCTTCCTTCCCGCCGGCAGGATACACGCCATCGGTTCGGGTTGTTTCCTGGCCGAAATCCAACAGACCTCCGACGTGACCTACCGCATCTACGACTACGGCCGGCGCGACAAGGACGGCCGGCAGCGCCAGTTGCACACCAAGGAGGCCGCCGAATGCATCAATTATCAGGTGGAAAATGATTACCGTACCCACTATGCGGAGAAGAAAGACCAGGGCGTAACCCTCGTGAAGTGTCCTTATTTCTCCACCACGGTCTATGACCTGACGCGCGAGATGACCATAGACTACAGTGCCCTCGACAGTTTTGTCATCCTCATCGGCATGAGCGGAAGCGCCCTGCTCACCGACGAAGACGGGGAAACGACGACGCTCAAGGCCGGAGAGACCGTGCTTGTTCCCGCCACCACGCGCCGCATCCGCGTCACCGGTCAGGTGAAGATGCTTGAGACGTTTGTTGAGAGCTAGTCTGCAGGAATTTTCCGATATCTTCGCGGATGCGCTTCACGGGTTCCGACATCACATAGCTCACGTTCTTTTTCAGGATGGAGGGAATGTCGCTCACGCTGTTGGTGTAACACGAGAGTTCGTTACGCCGCTGCGTGTTGTGCAGACTTTGCCGCTGAATCTCGTTCTCACGCTCTCTGACCAACTGGTCACAAATCTTCGTGAGCATCGGAACGACCACCTTTTCAAACAGGTGATGGCCCTGTATATATAAATAGGTGGTGTCGGCCGTCACGCCGAGTTGCTTCAGACTCTCCTTGGTCTTGAGGTAATTTTCCTTGCCGTCGGGATGCTGCTGTTGCAACTGCTGGATTTTCTTGCCCACCTTGCGGCGCACGTTCTGGATGATTTCCTCCGCATGAGCCACAGAGAAATTGCCCGTTTCGATGATACGGAGAAAATCCGTCATGGTAAACTGCTTGTAATCGGGCGTGCGGTAATACCACACATTCCAGATGAACAGGGGGAAAATGGCTTGCGAGAACTGCCTGAGATACTCTTGTATGTCGAAGAATGAGCGGTCGTTGAGCGTCACGGCCACACACACGTCGCGAAGCGAGGGCGCGTAGCACTGCAGGTTCTCTATCGAATAAGCGTAGGTGTGGAAGATATACGGATTCTCCAGTATGTTTTGCGACGTCGGCGTGGCGCCCTGTATCAGGTAATCATAATCGGCGTCCACACAGGCTATCATGTCTTGTCCCACATGATGGGCGAGTTGCATGATGACGGCCTTCTTTCCTCTTTCCAAATGTTCGGTACGCGCGGGCAACATCACCTCGAAACAGAGTTTGTCGCTTTCGAACGCGCTCAATATCGAACGCCAGAAGAAGACGTCATCGTAACTTTCCACGTAAGCCACGATTCTGCGCTTGGCTTTCTTCGACCGGAGTCTGTTGGCCGCCTCGAAGTAGCCCGATGACACGTTGTCCTTGAGTTTCTTACTCATTGTCGATAATGTCGCTCACTTCCGTCACACGGTCCATCCATCCGTTCATAATCACGGCCGGCGAATGGGTGGTCAGGATAATCTGTACGTTGGGATTCAGTTCGAGTATCAGGTCGATGAGCCGCTGTTGCCAGTCGATGTGAAGACTCACTTCCGGTTCGTCCATAAACAGGACATACGGCAGATTGTCCTCCACCAGGACGGTCAGGAGGATGGCCAACATCTGTTTCTCACCGCTCGACAACTGGTACGGATAGAGTGTCTCGCCGATTTGGGTGAAACGGATTTCATTTTCCGTCCTCACGATTTTCTTGCCCGTCTCCTGAAACAGGTCGTCGAGCAAGTCCTGGAATTTCTTCTTGGGTGCGGATATGGCCTGCGCCTTTTCAGCCGCATCCGGTTCTCCGCTTTGCAAGACCGAAATGATGCGGTTGCCCACATTCACCTGATAATCCAGGTATTTGCGCTGCAACTGGAACAGTTGGATGTCCAGTTCGGTATGCAGGTTGATGTCCATCCGTTTCACCGTTTCGGTATCGAATACCGGACGGTCCATCGAACGGATCAGGTCGTAGCGTATCCATTTGGCCTCAGCGGGCACCACCTTCAGGCGGACGCCTTTCAACAGATGACTGGGGAATTCGCCTCCCTGGGCCAGTCCTTTCACCACCTTATTGAGAATGGTGCTCTTGCCCACGCCGTTGATACCGCTCAGGATATTCACCCTGCGGTCCAAGTCCCACTTCACATGATGCTTACCGCTCCATAGGGAATCGATTTCTATCTGTTCGATATAGTCAGCATACTTTTGCATACCATCAGATTTTTAGTTTCCGCAAATATACTCATTTTTACACGATTCCCAAATTTTCAACCGGTATTTTCCACTTTTTCCGACATGCGGGACAATTTAACCGGACGGGGAGCTCCACGTTACACGTTAATTTCCCGTTCCACGAAAATATACCACAATCGTGGTATGCGAATCCCATAAAAGTGGGATTGTCCGTACCGCCAGACCACCGTACCTTTGCAGACAGAAAATCAAACAAGAAGAATGAAACAGAATAAAGCTCTTTTCGCCCACCTCTGCATGTTTACCGCCTGTGCCATATGGGGACTCATGTCGCCCGTGGGCAAAGACGCCATGCAACACGGCATCAGCGGTATCGCGATGGTCTCCTTTCGTGTGGCGGGCGGTGCGCTGCTCTTTTGGATTGCCTCCCTTTTCGCCCCGAAAGAACACGTGACGGTCCGGGACAGATTCATCTTTGCGGCCGCCGCCGTCTTCGGACTGGTCTGCAACCAGTGTTGCTTTACCATCGGACTGAGTCTCACGTCGCCCGTCAACGCCAGCATCATCACCACGTCGATGCCCATCTTCGCCATGATACTGTCGTTTCTCATCCTCCGCGAACCCCTCACCTGGAAGAAGGTGGGCGGCGTTCTCATCGGTTGTGCGGGCGCCGTCACCCTCATTCTGACAAGTGCTTCGGCCGACAGTCATCTGGTAGGCAATATCCGCGGCGACGTCATGGTGCTCGGAGCGCAGTGCTCTTACGCCCTGTTTCTGGCCCTGTTCAATAAGTTTATCAAGAAGTACAGCGTCATTACGGTCAACAAATGGATGTTTCTTTGGGCCACCGTCCTCATCTGGCCGTTCACCTTCGGACATGTGGCCGAGATTCCCTGGACCGCAGTCACGGCGAAGACCTGGGCGGAAACGGCCTATGTGGTGGTCTTCGGCACCTTTATCGGGTATATCCTGATTGTCAACGCGCAGAAAATCCTGCGTCCCACCGTGGTCGCCATATATAATAATGTGCAACCGCTCGTGGCCGTCACCGTGTCCGTCCTGACCGGCATCGGCGTCTTCAAGTGGTCGCAGGGCCTGGCCGTCATCCTCATCTTCACCGGCGTATGGCTCGTGATGAAGTCGAAATCCAAACGGGACATAGAGGGAGAGACGAATTCAACAGACAATAACAATAAAGAATAAAGCACAACGTCAACGATTTGGAAGCCCTGGAACAGGCATTTCAACAGATATAATTCAACTAAACAATAAAGACTTATGAGCAAAATCGCAAAACAGCTTACCCAACTGATCGGTCAGACACCGCTCTTGGAACTGGGTAAATTCTCCGCCTTTAAAGGACTGGAAACGCCCGTCATCGCCAAAGTGGAATTCTTCAATCCCGGCGGAAGTGTCAAAGACCGCATCGCCCTCGCCATGATAGAGGACGCGGAACAGAAAGGCATTCTCCAGCCCGGCGCCACCATCATCGAACCCACCAGCGGCAATACGGGTGTCGGTCTGGCGCTCGTGTCGGCCGTCAAGGGTTATCACCTCATCCTCACCATGCCCGAAACGATGAGCGTGGAGCGTCGCAACCTGGTCAAAGCCTACGGCGCGCAAGTGAAACTCACGCCGGGTAAAGACGGCATGAAAGGCGCCATCGACGCCGCCGAAGCCTTGCGCGACAGTATTCCCGGCAGTGTCATTCTCCAGCAGTTTGAGAATCCGGCCAACCCCCAACGGCATTACGAGACCACGGGACAGGAAATCTGGGACGCCACCGACGGACAAGTGGACATCTTCGTGGCCGGCGTGGGTACGGGCGGCACCGTCTCGGGCGTGGCCAAACGGTTGAAAGAGCACAATCCCCAGGTGAAAGTCGTGGCCGTGGAACCCGCCACCTCTCCCGTCCTCAACGGCGGTCAGAGCGGTCCGCACAAGATTCAGGGCATCGGTGCCGGTTTTGTGCCCAAGACTTACGACGCCTCGCTCATTGACGAAGTGTTCGACGTGGAGAATGACGCGGCCATTCTGGCGGGCCGTCAACTCGCACAACAAGAGGGTTTGCTGGTAGGTATCTCTTCGGGTGCCGCCGCTTTCGCCGCCGCTGAGATAGCCAAGCGTCCTGAAAACAAAGGCAAGAAAATCGTCGTTCTCTTGCCCGATACGGGAGAGCGCTATCTCTCCACCGTCCTCTACGCCTTTGAGGAGTATCCTTTGTAAGCGTGGAGCGTGGAGCGTGGAGCGTGTAACGAGATTACTTTCATCGTTTAAGGTCTTCTCGCTCCACGCTCCACGTTCCACGTTCCACGTTATAAGTTAATCCGCTTCCGGAATCCTCCGGTTGGGATTCTCCTTGGCGCCCAAGTCAATCATGCGGCGCGCCGTCTTATAGACACTCTGGTTGCCGCTGATAAGTTTGTTGCCCGTCTCCTCGTAAGCCTGCGAGGCCTTCCGAAGTTTTTCGCCCAAGTCCTCATACCGCTTGTTGAAGTCGCCCAAACGGTCCAGGAGTTGTTCGGCCAGCGAGAACACCTTCTTCTGATTCTCCGTCTGTTGGTGCTGTATCCATGCCACCTGTACGATATGGATGATGGCCGACAGGTTTTGTTCGGAGGTGATGAACACTTTCCTCTCAAAAGCGTCGCGCCACAAGCGGGCGTCATTGGCCAAGGCCAACTGCAATGACGACTCGAACGGCACGAACATCACCACGAAGTCGACCGCCTCGCGCGGCGCCTGCACATATTTGCTGTAGTCTTTCCTGGCCAGTTCCGCGACGTGACGGCGCACACTGTTGATGTGTTCCTTCAGGAATTGCGCCTTCTGCTGCCCGTCATCCGTATTGACATACCGCTCATAGGCGGTCATTGACACCTTGGAATCGATGATGATGTCCTGTCCTTGCGGATAATGCAGGATGACGTCCGGTTGCATTTCCGACCCCGTGTCGTCATTGCGGACGGCCTGTCCGCCCGCGTTTCTTATCCGGGGCTGGACGTCATACTGCACGCCCTCGGTGAGTCCCTGCGCCTTGAGCAAGTCGCCGAGGATGATTTCCCCCATGTTGCCCGCCAGTTTGTTGTCCCGGCGCAATACGTTGATCAGCGATTCCGCTTTCTCTCCCACCATCGCCGACGTCTCCATCATGCGCTGAATCTGTTCTTTGATGGCGGCCGACTGCTCCGCTGCCGTCTTGGCATTGTCGCCAAGCGCCTTGCGCATCTCACTGATGGCCTCTTTCAATGGAGTCGTGGCCTGTCCGATATCCTCCGCATTGACACTTTTCAGACGGGCGGCCTGCTGTTCCAGCACCTGTTGGGCCATCAGGCGGATTTGGTCTTGCGCCGCCTTGAGTTGGCGGTCAAACCGCTCCTGTCTTTCTTTTTCCTCCGCTTTATAGGCTTCCGCCTGCCGCAGCGCCTCTCCGCGAAGCATTTCTACGGTCGCTGCCCGCCGCTCACTCTCCGCCATCAGGGCCGCATGACTTTGCCGCAAGTCTTTCAGATCGTCATTGGCAATGTCGAGTTCGCCCATGATTTCCCTCGTCTTTTCCTCATGGCGCGCGTTGTCATGGGCGTGAACCGTCGTCTCTTTCTCCAGGTCTTTCCTGACGGAAAACCACAGAAAGATCACCGCTGTCAGCGCCAGCGCCATGAGGGCGACAAGGATATACAGGTAAGTGACGGGCATGCTCTACCGCGAATCAGAAGATATAAGTACGGAGCAACCAGTAGCACACGATACCGGCCAGATAACCCACGAAGGCAATCCACGTCACTTTCTTCATGTACCAGCCGAAAGTGAGTTTCTCCAGACCCATGACCACCACGCCGGCGGCACTTCCGATGATGAGCATCGAACCGCCCACGCCGGCGCAATAGGCCAGGAGTTGCCAGAAAATACCGTCCACGGCCATGTCGCCCGTGGCGGCTACGGGATACATTCCCATACAACCGGCCACCAGAGGCACGTTGTCCACAATACTGGAAAGCACGCCGATGATGCCCGTCACCAGGTAATGGTTGCCGTTGAAGGCCACGTCCAGTCCGTGTCCGAGGGCCGTCAGCACGCCGATGGTCTCGAGACAGGCCACGGCCATCAGGATACCGAGGAAGAAGAGGATGGTGCTCATGTCGATGCGTGAGAGCATATTGGTCACACGCTTCTGCATGGCGCCCTTTTCCTCCTTATGACGCAGATTGCGGTAGAAGATTTCCGTCACCGTCCAGAGCACGCCCAAGACCAGCAGGATACCGACAAACGGCGGCAGATGCGTGATGGTCTTGAAGATGGGGACGAAGATTAGACCGCCCACGCCGAGGAAAAAGACCGTCTTGCGCTGACCGGAAGTGAGTTCCTGAGCCACCGTCGTCACGCCGCCCGTGTCCTCCGTAGCCAGTTCGCCCTTGAGCGACAGGGACAGAATCCAGGCCGGCAAGACCATGGAAATCACCGAAGGCAGGAAGATTTCCTTGATGACGCCGCCCGCCGTGATGAGTCCTTTGTTCCAAAGCATGATGGTGGTCACGTCGCCGATGGGCGAAAACGCGCCGCCCGAATTGGCGGCAATCACCACGAGCGCCGCATAAATCATGCGGTCCTTCTTGTCCTGCACCAGTTTGCGGAGAATCATAATCATCACGATACTCGTGGTCAGATTGTCCAGAATGGCTGAAAGGAAGAACGTCATAAAGGCGATGCGCCACAAAAGGGCTTTCTTGCTCTTGGTCTTCATCGTGTCGCGCACGAAGTTGAAACCGCCGTTCTGGTCGACGAGTTCCACGATGGTCATCGCACCCATCAGGAAGAACAGGGTGGTGGCCGTAGAACCCAAATGTTTCTCAATGACCTCGCTCACGGCGGAAGCCACGTTGTCGCCTACGGCACCCGACACATAACTGCCCGGGTCAATCATGAACAACGTCCAACAGGCCACAAACATCAACAGGGCTACGGCGGCCTTGTTGACCTTGGTCACGCTCTCTATCGCGATACAGAAGTATCCGACGACGAACACGATGATAATTGCAATTGTTAAAGTTGACATTTTCTAAGAAATTTGATTTGTATTTAAATTTCCTGCAAAAGTAATTTATTTTTTCTTATCCCCGAACAAGGCGGGGCGTTTTTCCTAAATTAAATCAAAAAATGCGCGATTTCTTGGTTATTCCTCATCCTTTCGTTATCTTTGTGGCTCGGAAAACATGGAGATAAAAGATACTTTTACACCAGAGAAAGGTGCCGAAAACGTCATTCTCGTCGACGGCGACTTCGCCGACAAGGTGGCTTTCGACCTGACGGTCAACTTTGAGCGCATCATCGGGCGGCGCATTCCCAAGGCCGATCTGGCCCGTTGGGCCGACTGCCTGGCGCTCGACGGCGGACTGCGTGAAGGTCAGCACGACGTGAGTCTTGTCATTATCCATGACAAGCAGCGACAGGGCCTGGACAATTTCACCCCGGGCCGGTATGCGGACGAGCTCAACGGACAGGCGTTCCGCGACCATCTGGGCGAGTTTTCCATCATGACCCTGCCCGTGGAAGAGACGCTGACCGACAAGGCCGCGTTTTTCCGGCACCTCACCGAGACGCTGGTCAGCAGTCAAGAGACGCGCCGCCTGATGCTCGTGCCCGACGAATCCTACTTCGACGAGGTGAGACAGGCGCTGCGGCATGCCGATGAGGACAAGCACGTCACGGTGTTCAGTATGCAACCCATGGCCGGCGGCGCCTTCCGGCAGGAGATTCTGGGATACTCCCTGATGTGCGCCCTGGGTATAGAATCCAAGGAAATTCCCACTGATTAAACAATAAAACCGACAAAGACTATGAATCGAGTACTGATGATTGGTGCGGGAGGCGTAGCGACGGTAGCCGCCTTCAAAATCGCACAGAATGCCGACGTGTTCAATGAGTTCATGATTGTCAGCCGGCGCAAGGAGAAATGCGACCGCATCGTGGAGGCCATTCACGCCAAAGGCTACGACATGCCTATACGGACGGCGCAAGTGGATGCCGACGACGTGGAGCAGCTCAAGGCGCTTTTCAATGATTTCCGCCCTGAACTGGTCATCAATCTGGCCCTGCCCTATCAGGACCTCACCATCATGGAGGCCTGCCTGGCCTCAGGATGCCACTACCTGGACACGGCCAATTATGAGCCGAAGGACGAGGCCCACTTCGAATATTCCTGGCAATGGGCCTACAAGGAGCGTTTCGAGCAGGCCGGCCTGACCGCCATTCTCGGTTGCGGTTTCGACCCGGGCGTGAGCGGTGTCTACACGGCGTATGCCGCCAAGCATCATTTCGATGAAATCCAATACCTGGATATCGTGGATTGCAACGCGGGCAATCACCACAAGGCGTTCGCGACCAACTTCAATCCGGAAATCAATATCCGCGAAATCACGCAGAAGGGTCTTTATTATAAAGACGGCCAGTGGCTGGAGACCGACCCGCTTTCCGTTCACAAGGCCCTGACCTACCCCAATATCGGTCCGCGCGAGAGTTATCTCATGCATCACGAAGAGTTGGAGTCGCTTGTCAAGAACTACCCCACCATCCGTCAGGCCCGCTTCTGGATGACGTTCGGCCAACAGTATCTCACCTATCTCGACGTCATTCAGAACATCGGCATGAGCCGCATCGACGAAATCGAATACGAGGCACCGCTGGCCGACGGCAGCGGAAAGACGGTCCGCGTGAAGATCGTCCCGCTCCAGTTTCTTAAGGCCGTCCTGCCCAATCCGCAAGACCTGGGCGAGAATTACGACGGCGAGACGTCCATCGGATGCCGTATCCGCGGAATCAAGGACGGAAAAGAGCGCACCTACTACGTCTACAACAACTGCAAACACCAGGAGGCCTACGAGGAAACGGGCATGCAGGGCGTGAGCTACACCACGGGCGTGCCCGCCATGATCGGTGCGATGATGTTCTTCAAGGGACTGTGGCGCAAACCGGGTGTATGGAACGTGGAAGATTTCGACCCGGATCCGTTTATGGAACAGCTCAACAAGCAAGGTCTGCCGTGGCATGAAGTGTTCGACGGCGACCTGGAACTCTAATCCCACCGATTTAAAACATTATTATATATTATGGCAAAAAACGAAGAAGAAATGAAGGCCGCACAGGAAGGCAAACTGAAAGCGCTTCAGGCGGCCATGTCAAAGATAGAGAAAGACTTTGGCAAAGGCAGTATCATGAAACTCGGCGATGAGCAGATCGAGAACGTGGACGTCATTCCCACGGGCAGTATCGGACTTGACGCCGCTCTCGGCGTGGGCGGTTATCCCAAAGGCCGCATCATCGAAATCTACGGTCCGGAGTCGTCAGGCAAGACCACATTGGCCATCCACGCCATCGCAGAGGCGCAAAAGGCAGGCGGCATCGCCGCGTTCATCGACGCCGAACACGCCTTCGACCGTTTCTATGCGGCCAAGTTGGGCGTAGACGTGGAGAATCTTTGGATATCCCAACCCGACAACGGAGAACAGGCTTTGGAGATTGCCGACCAACTCATCCGGTCATCGGCCATCGACATCATCGTCATCGACTCTGTGGCAGCGCTGACGCCCAAGAAGGAAATCGACGGTGAGATGGGCGACAACGTCGTCGGTCTCCAGGCCCGCCTGATGAGTCAGGCGCTCCGCAAGCTCACGTCCACCATCAGCAAGACCAACACCACCTGTATTTTCATCAACCAGCTCCGTGAGAAAATCGGTATCATGTTCGGCAATCCCGAGACCACCACGGGCGGAAACGCCCTGAAGTTCTACTCCTCCGTGCGCCTCGACATCCGTCGCGTGACCGCCATCAAGGACGGCGACCAGGTGCTCGGCAATCAGGTGCGCGTCAAGGTGGTGAAAAACAAGGTGGCGCCGCCTTTCCGTAAGGCTGAGTTTGAAATCACTTTCGGCGAGGGTATCAGTAAGGTGGGCGAAATCGTCGACCTCGGCGTGGAATACGGCATCATCCAGAAGAGCGGTTCGTGGTTCTCGTACGGCGGCAGCAAACTGGCTCAGGGCCGTGACGCCACCAAGACCTTGCTGAAAGACAATCCCGAACTTTGCGAGGAACTGGAGGCCAAAATCAAACAAGCCATCTCTGACAAAGTAGAGCCGTAAGGTCCGGAATCTTTCCCTTTAATGTGCCAACTTGTCACGCGCTGTCACCGTGCGGATAAGTTGGCACATCGTTTGTTGTCGCCCTATCGGATGCGTTTGACATCCGGATATTCTGAAAGTATAACAAATAAATAATAAAGATTATGGGAAAGATTATTGGAATTGACTTGGGTACTACCAACAGTTGCGTAGCCGTTTTTGAGGGCAACGAACCGGTAGTGATTGCCAACAGCGAGGGAAAGCGCACCACGCCTTCCGTCGTGGGATTCGTGAAAGACGGTGAGCGTAAGGTGGGCGACCCTGCCAAGCGTCAGGCCATCACCAATCCGAAGAACACCGTTTACTCCATCAAGCGTTTCATGGGTGAGACTTACGACCAGGCCCGCAAGGAAGCCGAGCGCGTACCGTTCACCGTCGTCAATGAGGGCGGATATCCCCGCGTGGACATTGACGGCCGGAAATACACGCCGCAGGAGATTTCGGCCATGATTCTGCAGAAGATGAAAAAGACCGCTGAAGACTATCTCGGTCAGGAAGTGACCGACGCCGTCATCACCGTTCCGGCCTATTTCTCCGACTCGCAGCGTCAGGCCACGAAGGAAGCCGGACAGATTGCCGGTCTCAACGTGCAGCGTATTGTCAACGAACCGACGGCTGCCGCGCTGGCATACGGCGTGGACAAGGCCAACAAAGACATGAAGATTGCCGTGTTCGACTTGGGCGGAGGTACGTTTGATATCTCCATCCTAGAATTCGGCGGCGGTGTCTTCGAGGTACTTTCCACCAACGGTGACACCCACCTGGGCGGTGACGACTTCGACCAGGTCATCATCGACTGGCTGGTCAACGACTTCAAGGCCAACGAGGGCATCGACCTGTCCAAAGACCCGATGGCCATGCAGCGTCTGAAGGAAGCCGCAGAGAAAGCCAAGATTGAATTGTCCAGCACCACGAGCACCGAAATCAACCTGCCGTACATCACGGCCGAGGGCGGCGTGCCGAAGCACTTGGTCAAGACGCTGACCCGTGCCCAGTTTGAGCAGTTGGCCCACGACCTGATTCAGGCTTGTCTCGTACCTTGCCAGAATGCCGTTCGCGACGCCAAACTGTCTACGTCCGACATCGACGAAGTCATCCTCGTGGGCGGTTCCAGCCGTATTCCCGCCGTGCAGACTTTGGTCAAGAACTATTTCGGCAAAGAGCCCTCCAAGGGTGTCAACCCCGACGAAGTGGTGGCCGTAGGCGCCAGCATTCAGGGCGCCATCCTCAACAAGGAAGGCGGTGTGGGCGACATCGTATTGCTCGACGTCACTCCGCTGACCCTCGGTATTGAGACCATGGGCGGCGTGATGACCAAACTGATTGACGCCAACACGACCATACCGTGCAAGAAGAGCGAAATCTTCTCCACGGCCGTCGACAACCAGACTGCCGTAACGGTGCACGTCCTGCAGGGCGAGCGTCCGATGGCCGCACAAAACAAGAGTATCGGCCAGTTTAATCTCGAGGGTATCGCTCCGGCACGCCGTGGCGTTCCTCAGATTGAGGTGACATTCGATATCGATGCCAACGGTATTCTTAACGTGAGCGCCAAAGACAAGGCCACCGGTAAGGAACAGGCCATCCGCATCGAGGCTTCCAGCGGTCTGAGCGAGGAAGAAATCAAACGGATGAAGGCTGAAGCCGAGCAGAACGCCGAGAACGACAAGAAGGAACGTGAGCGCGTGGACAAGCTCAATCAGGCCGACTCCATGATATTCACCACGGAAAACTTCCTCAAGGACAACGGCGACAAGATTCCCGCCGACCAGAAACCGGCCATTGAAAGCGCCCTTCAGACACTGAAAGACGCCCACAAGAACGGTGACGTGGCAGGTATCGACAACGCCATCAACAACCTGAACCAAGTGATGCAGGCCGCCAGCGCCGCCATGTACTCACAGGCAGGTGCCCAACCCGGTCCCGATGCAGGATTCCAGGGCGGCAACCAGCAGCAGGAAGGTCCCAAGACCGATGACAACATTCAGGATGCCGACTTNGANGAAGTCAAGTAATAAACGTTCAGACAATAGAGAGACAATGAAAACCTCCGCACGATATTCCTCGTGCGGAGGTTTTTTGAATACCGTATAACACTTAAGTTCCTTCAGTTCAAGATAGAAGTGCAATTTTCTGCACGGAAGTCTTCCCCAACAAAACCCCTAGGGGTTTTCGCGAACTTTCAGGTAAACGAT
>Ga0065708_1006515_pt1 | contig 38603 bp, 25 predicted proteins | sample Hoacrofraction12_2_FD_59095 | JGI IMG/M metagenome (GOLD analysis project Ga0065708, IMG submission 59095) | Hoatzin crop microbial communities from Cojedes, Venezuela, sample from fiber fraction 12 v1 | ecosystem: Host-associated > Birds > Digestive system > Esophagus > Crop | place: Venezuela... | reverse complement strand
ATGTATGGATTCTCTATGATAGCCTGTATGGTTTCCTCATCACTAAGGCGCTGAAGATGTTTGATTATCAGAGCACCGACCATTCTGCGAGCTGGCTTATTTCCAGCACCCGATTGTGGTTCTGAATGTCGACGGTTCGAGTCCGTCCGGGCACCCAAGCAAGAAAACAAACGAAATCTTCCGAGAATCCCGTAAATAAAGGGTTTCTCGGAATTTCAATTTAAAGGGGGACGAGTTCCAACTTTTTGGTCTGAGACCAACTTTTAGAGTCGAAAATCGGCGCAAAATCGGCGCAAAATTGCAAAATCGGCGCAAAATCGGCGCAAAAATTGGCGCAAGAATCGGTGCGAGATTCAAGCTGAATACAACGCTCTGTTTGTAACACTTTAAGATTTGCGTTATGGCAACAATTACAACAGAGTTTGGGAAGTTAAGTTCCAAAGGACAAAGAGCAGTTTATCTGCGAGTGAGAGACAAAAAGACAGAGAAGCGTATCGCTACTGGTGTCAAGGTGGATGAATCGGAGATCTCACCACGAACCAAGAAGATTAAGAACTTCGAAAAGGCGCAAGCTGTCGAGAAATTGAGGATGGAGCTGATGTACAAAATGACCAGCATCGCTCCAGAGATTAACTACAGTGCGAACATGGATGCAGCGCGTATTGTGTCCACGCTCGTCATGCAAGAGAAGACGGAATCACTGGATTTCTTCACTTTTGCTGAGGATTGGATTTCTAAGAACTCCTTGAAGAGTACGAAGAACTACAATTGCACTCTAAGCGCACTGGAGTCATATTTGGGTGTAAGAAAATTGGATTTCTCCCAAATCAACTACACTCTGCTGAAAAACTTCGAACTTTATCTAAGTGACCGACCCAGAGCAAAATCGATGTATCTGGGCTATATGCGTCACCTCTACCGCGAGGCCATGCTGGAGTACAACACCGATGAAGTGACTGTCATCAAGAATGACCCCTTCATACGTTACAAGGCACCCAAACAGGTATTGAAAAAGGGCGTGAGAGCTTTGTCGGTACAAGACATCCTGAAGGTTTACCATTACAAGGGCATCGACCCCAAAGGCCGTCCCCAATTGGCCCGCGACTGCTTTATCCTCTCGTTCTGCCTGATGGGAATGAATTCGGCAGACCTCTATAATGCCACCGTTCTCCAGAAAGGTGTTGTCAAGTACAACCGAACCAAGACGAAGGATCGCCGCAGCGATGATGCCTACATCGAGGTCAAGGTGCATCCGTTCATTAAACAGCTGATGAAGAAGTATGCTGGCAATACCCATGTCTTCAACTTCTACCAGCGTTATGCCGGATTCGAGGAGATGAACACAGCTCTGAATAAGGGCTTGAAGGAGGTCGGTAAAGCTATAGGCATTCCCAAGTTGCAGTTCTATCAGGCCCGACACACCTTCGCCACACTATCCCGCAATATGATGAAGTTCAGCAAGAGCGATGTGGACGAAGCCTTGAACCACGTTGGCAGCTACGATATTGCCGATGTCTATATCACCAAGGACTTCTCGATTATCAACGAGAACAACTTCAAGTTGATCGAGGAGGTCTTCAAGGACGAAATCGCTGGCAAGCCTACAGTTGCTGCTGAAGCTCCCAAGGCCAAACGTCCCTATCACAGAAAAGCTAAAACCACGACAAATGCGAAGAAGTAACTACTCTCAAATCCCCTGCAGAGCCTTATTCTGCGGGGGATTCACTGATTCTAGCATGAGTTTTAATCTGTGGGATATGCAGAGTTTTAAGTTGTGGGGATTTGGTTTTAAAGTGTGGGTTAATCCTGCCGACTCTTGGTTTTAAGTTGTGGGTTATTCAGTTTTAAGTTGTGGGATATGATTTACGGAACTGCCTGAGAATACGGCTTTTGCACAGCCCCCATAGAGCAAATAGACAGACCATGCCAAAAAACAGAGCATCCAGACGATGATTTCATGCTTGGCCAAGAATTAATTAAGTGGGTTGGGCTTCGCGCACGGTATAAAAATCGCGCGGTTTTAAATTGTGGGTTATTCCCTTCCGTCCCCGTGAGATAGGCACAAAAAAGAAGGCTACCCGACACGTTATTTCGTGCCAGGCAGCCCTTTCGCATCCCGTCGTATGCCATCGCATGCGGTCGCATCCCATCGCTTGCAATCGCATGCCGTCGCAGCTATTTATCCTTTTCCCATTCCTTGTAGAGCGAGGGCTGTTTCTCGGCTTCCTCTACCTCGCCCTTGATGGCCTGAATCACCCATCCGATGCCCATATATGAGCCATCCTCCTTGCGTCGCCGCCCTTGGATGTCGGCCAGTGTCCCGATGAAGTCCGGCAGCAACTGAGCCGCCTTGTTAATCAGCGATTTGTGGGGCTGGATGCTTTTCAAGGGGATTCCCATCCGCTGTTTCATGTACTCCACAGCCTTCGGAGCCATGAATCCTACTGAGGTCAGAGCCGTCAGTCGCGTCTTTTCCAGTTCCTGGTCTCGATACTTGTCCTGATACACCGGATAGAACTTGAATCCCACGGCCACGCTCTTGCCGTTATTCGGATTGGCCCGGATTTTCTCGTAAGTGAACGTGTACGGGCAGTTTTCGTCGAGCAATTTCTTCACTGGCCTCAGAATGCGGTCTTCGATGTGATCCACTCTGTCCTTGCCGCCCTTCTTGTACTTATCCGGCGAGATTCCAAGCCAACTCTTCAAGTCATCGATCATCAGCTGAAACGGCCTTTCCTGCCCGCTCAGCACCATGTAGAACTGGAGCGAGTACGACGTAGGCAGTGCCAGAGCCTTGTTCAGCTCGAACCTGCGGAAGCCCTCGCTGAAGTCCGTCAGCACCCGCCAGATCTTGTTGTCCACCTCCACCGTGATTTCCCCTGTGCCGTAAACATACGTCGCATTGTTGATGAAACCGCAGACCGTGTACCGCTCGTTGTCCTTGTACTCAAACGTCCTGCTGCGCAGGTTGTACAGCGCCTGCTCAATGTCCTTGTGCTTCATCTTCGTGTTGAAAAGCACCGCCGAGGCAGGCATCGTCAGCGTCACGTTCTTCAGTCCCAGGTCCAGCTGACACATGTAGTCGCGAATCTTCACGCCCTTCAACTTCATCGAAGCCCGCTCGATGATTCTCAGCACCACCCTTTGTTCCAGAATCGACATGTCCTTCTGCCTCGCCCAGCTGTAGATGAACGATGCCACTACGTCCTTGTTCGGAGTCCGGATGTCTATCAGTTCCCGCTTGCTCATGCCTCGTCCTCCACGCCGAACACCTCGCTTGCATTGCCCCGCTTTGCCTTCTTCACCCGAATCTCGCCGTTCTTCGCCTCATAGCTGCTGATGGCCATGCCCAGCCCCACGGCGAAGATGTCCTTCAGCGCGATTCCCTCCCGTTCGGCAATCGTCCTCACCTTCGCCATCTGCTCCACCGAAACCAGCGTACACACATGCTCCATCGGCTTCTTCCGCTTCACCGCCTGCGTCCTGCGCTCCGTCTGCGACTCCGATTCCTGCTCACCCGTCAGCCCGTTCACAAGCTGGCTCATATCAAACTCTTTCTTGTTCATAATTCGTCAGATTATTCAGTCCTACTTCAGTTTCTCTCCCAATAACTCACTTGTGAAGTCCAGATAGTCCATCGCCCCGTTGCTCTTCGGCGCATATGTCACAATGTCCGTCACCTCATACGGTGCCTCGGCCAGGCTCACGTTCTTGCGAATTTTCGTCTTGAACACTGTATCGCCAAGCGAATCTCTCAGTTGTCGCTCAACGCCGCGCCCCAGCTTCGTATTCTCCCATCGGGTAATCACGATGCCCGTCACGTGCGCCCTTCCGTTCAACTTCTTCTGAACCATGCGGATGAAGTTGTTCATCATGGCCAGACCCTTGAACGGCAGTACCTCGGCCACCAGTGGGATTATGATGTCCGTCGATGCCGTCAGCGCGTTCAACGTCAGCAGTCCGAGCGACGGCGGACAGTCTATCAATACGTATTCAAACTCCCCCTTAACCGGATCCAACAGCTCCGCTAATATCCGTTCTCTGGCCATGGCTGATGCCAATTCCAACTCTGCCATCGACAGTTGTAGCGATGCAGGCACCAAGAACAGGTTTTCACTCAGCGACACAATCGGCAGCCCCTCATTTCCCGTCAGAGCCGAATACACCGTAGATTCCGGCTCCCCGTTCAACAGGCTGCTTGTCAGGTTAGCCTGAGCATCCATGTCTATCATCAGCACCCGATGGCCCTGCGATGCCAATATACTCCCTACACTCGCAACTGTCGTTGTCTTACCTACGCCACCTTTATGGTTGGCTACAGAAATAATCTTTGTTTCCATACCTCTATATATAAATATGTATTATAGTATTGAATTATTTATTCAAATCTATATGCAAAGGTATAAATATTATAGAATATACACAAATAATTCTATATATATTAACGAACAATCAATAATATTTGATGTAAATCAATATTGTTTTATAGCATTATTGATATAAAGATACTAATACATCAATATGATAATATGGAAGAAAGATGCAAAAAAAATACCTCAATATTGACATATTGCCTCAGCTCAGCAACGGGCCCTCAACGTCATGGAAGCCCTCTCTGGAACCACAGCGACAGACTCCGGGGATGAAGGCCGTCCTGAAGAAGTATGACTGTGCCAAGAAGTTCCTCCTTGGCTGTAACCCCAGCGCACAGCTCATTGCCTGCCGTGATCCAGAGTACTGTTTCTTTGGGGTGTCGCCTACGCTAACCGAGCTGAACCTGGCATATGGCCCACGAACGGCAGAACAGTGGCTGGTACCACAGGTAACAGACGTAAGTCTCAACTGTGGCCTCAAAGAGGATGCCTCTGAGGAGCAGATTGCCACTGTTGCCGTCGGCATCGTCAGCCTGTGTGCCTGGCTCAAAATCGGTGAACTGCTGCTGTTCTTCTTCTACTTCAAGTGCGGCAAATACCTGAAGTTCTACAGCCGTTTCGACACGCAGATTTTCATGCAGAGCCTACGGCTGTTCCTCGACGAAAGAGCCGCCAAGTATGATGCCCACGACAGGCTTCTACGAGCCAAGAGGGACGAAGAGGACAGAGGAAAAGCCATTACATACGAGCAGTACCTCGAACTCAAAGGAAAAGGTAGTAGTCCGTAGGGAGCAAGTTTATGTTTTGAGTTACTCAAAACCACTTGCTCGCCTCTGTGCGAGAGGAAATAATCCCGTTGGTCTCATTCTAATTTATTGACAAAATATGACTGACAAAAACAATAGGAACATTGGTGGCCGCCCTCGTCTGAGTGCCACAGAGAAAAGGAAATACCTGCTGCCTCCTGTGCGACTGAACACCACCGAGTATTTCTCTGTGAAGGGTCTTGCTCGCCAAGCTGGTGTGTCGCTGACGGAGTATCAGCGGCAGTGCATCTTGAATGGCCGTGTGGTGGAACGTCTCCGTCCAGAGCACCTTGACCTCTACCGACAGTTGGTGGTATGGGCAACAACCAGAACCAGCTCGCTCACCAGGCCAACACCTACGGCTACTACAGGGACGCAGAGCTGTACCATGAGAATGCCCTGCATGTGAATAACCTCATCAACTGTATGCTCTATGATGGCGAAGATAACCAAGGGACGTAGCTTTGGCGGTGTCGTCCGCTATGTGATGCAGAAGGAGAAGGATGCTCGTCTGATTGACTCCAAGGACGTGCTGACGGACAGCCAGAAGTCCATCATCCGTTCCTTCTGGCTGCAGAGTCAGCTGAGGCCGAACGTGAAGGTGACGGTAGGGCATATCTCGCTCGACTTCTCGGCAGAGGATGCCGACCGTATTGACGACGACCTGATGCGAAACGTGGCCCAGGAGTACATGCAGCGCATGGGCATTCAGAACACACAGTACATCCTCGTTCGTCACTACGACCGTGAGCATCCGCACTGTCACCTCGTGTTCAACCGTGTCAACAACCGAGGTGAGGTCATCTCCGACAGGAACGACCGTGTGCGCAGTGCCAAGGTCTGTCGTGAACTGACGGAGAAGTATGGTCTGCATATCGCCCAGGGCAAAGACCATGTAAAGCGTGAGCGGCTGAAGGAGCCTGATGCCACCAAGTATCGCATCTATGATGCGATGATGAAGGTACTGCCCCGTTGTAAGAGCTGGCAGGAACTGGAGGCTAACCTGAAGAAGGAGGGCATCCGCATGTCCTACACCTACCGTGGGCACACCAACAACATTCAGGGCATCGTGTTCGAGATGGGCGGTTATCGTTACAAGGGTTCCAAGGTGGACAGGGCTTTTAGCTACTCCAAGATTGATGCCGTCCTGCGTGAAAACGCACGTCTCGAAAGCCAGCGCAGGTATTCGGGGCATGGCTACAGCGACCGTAAATCGTCCTCTCCGTTTGCATCCAATGGCAGGGGAAAGGATGCTTTTGCAGCAGGTGCTTCCTTCTCGTCAAATCGAGGGTCTGGCTTTGTCGAAACCGTATCATCAGCGTCTGGTGGCGCAGCGTCAGCAGTAGGTTCTATGGCATCCAGCATAGCCGCTGGTATTGGTCGCGTGATGGCAGCGCCTATAGCGCCAAGCACATCGCCTTCAGCTGGTGGCGGTGGTGGCGGTTCTGCCCCTGATGACCTTGCCGATGATGAGTATATCGATGAGTATGGTGTGCGTCGCAAGAAGCGTCGCGGCATGCACCGATAGTATTAACATTTAAACCGTAAAAAACATGAACAATGTGAATTCCCAAGAAGTAATGCTCGCCGAACTGATTGAGAGTAACGGCGAACTGTCGAAGGTCGTGACAGGTTTAGACAACCGCATGGCTGACGTACAGCAAAAAGTGACTAACCTTTGTGAAAACAAAGATCAGGCTAAAGTACCTGACTCTGAGAAGATTGAAGAACCATGGATTCCGCTTGCAACTCATGAGACGAGTATGCGTTCTGTCATCCAGGAGCTTCATGCCAAAGAAGAAGAGAACAAAAGCCTCAAAGCCCGTCTCGACAAGGCTATTGAGCTAAACCGTCTCACCGCTGGCTCGCAACATGCCAAGCATTTCATGCGTTGGGCATTCATGAAGCGACATCACCTCTGGTGGTACTACGTGACGATTATCAACCTGCTCTTTGCAGTCCTGCTGTTCAACCTTGTCAATCTTCACAAGGAGAACGCACGGCTGACTGACAACGACTGGAAGTGGCGTTATGTAGCAGCACAGGGCTTTGCCCAGCCAGAGTGGGTACAGGCTCTCGACGAAACCTTCAACCACAACGATGAAAGGCAAATCGACAAAGTGAAGCGTTTCGTCCTCAACCACGAGGAATCGCTTCGTCAGATGTCCGACAGCATCGTCCGAGCAGAGCGCGAGAAGCTACAGCGGATGGTAAAGTAACTCTTCATACCTGCACAAGTCCCTGCTAATATTGGCAGGGACTTTTTAGATGGCAAATGAATTTTGCGACTACTATCTATGGTAATTCCCCCAAAAGTACAATTTCTTGTTTGAAAAGATAATTAGAATTTGTAGAGATTGAAGTAACTTTGCAGCCAGAACAATCAATATNGCACAAAAACAAACATGAAGAGAATTTGTGTAGATTTCATTTTGATTTCCATCATGCTAATGACAACAGGTCAAATGATGGGACAACAAGCAATGAGGGCTGACTATCAAGTTGTCCCCATGCCCCAAAGTATAGAACTGCAGAAAGGGAAGCCCTTTGCGCTCCAAGGTTCGATAGAGAGTCTGGTGGGAACACCAGCCCTCAAAACATCTGTCTCGGACAGACTGCCTTCCGAAGGCTATCGCCTTACAGTGTCAAGGAAAGGTATCGAGATTGTTGGCGGCTCAGAGGCAGGTGTGTTCTATGGAATGCAGACACTCAGAAAGAGTCTGCCTGTTGGAACGCAACCAGCCATTGAGTTGCCTGCCGTCATCATCACCGATGAGCCGCGTTTCGCCTACCGTGGCATGCATCTCGACTGCGCCCGTCATTTCTTTACGGTCAATGAGGTGAAGAAGTATCTCGATATGATGGCACTGCACAACATGAACCGGTTCCATTGGCATCTTACCGATGACCAAGGTTGGCGCATAGAGATAAAGAAATACCCTCGGCTTACGGAATTTGGGAGTAAGCGGACGGGCACGGTTATCGGCTACAACAGCGACGTGGACGACCATTGCCCCTATGGAGGATTTTATACGCAGGAAGAAATAAAAAAGGTGATAGCCTACGCTCAGGAACGACATATCACAATTATCCCAGAGATAGACATGCCTGGCCATACATTGGCGGCACTGGCCTGCTTCCCAGAGCTTGGCTGCACGGGCGGTCCTTACGAGGTGGGCCACAAATGGGGCGCTGGCTATGAGGTGCTCTGTGTGGGCAATCCCCGTTCGCTGGAGTTTGCGAAAGATGTGCTTACCGAAGTGATGGCGTTATTCCCCTCGGAGGTAATTCATATCGGAGGCGACGAGACACCCACCAATCGATGGGGTGCGTGTGAGAAGTGCAAAGCACTGGGTGTTGCGTCGGTACAGGGCTACTTTACGCATGAACTGGAGGAGTTCCTCGCTGAGCATGGCCGGAAGGCGATAGGCTGGGACGAGATGCTGGAGCGTGGCGTGGATACCAGCACCATGATTATGAGTTGGCGCGGCTCAAAGCCCGGCTGTCAGGCCGCCGCAAAGGGACACGATGTGGTGATGTCGCCGTTGACACACTGCTATCTGGACTATTATCAGACCAGTGACACCCGCTATGAACCCAGCGTGACGGGCATGTGGCCCATCGACGTGGAGAAAGTCTATTCGTTTGACCCAGCCCCCGACTCCATACCTGTCGCTTCACGTGAGCATATCATCGGTGCACAGGGCAATATCTGGACCAAGCACATCGTGAACTTCGACGTAGTGGAGTATCAGGCTTTGCCCCGTATGTCGGCCCTCGCCGAGGTGCAGTGGACGATGCCAGAACGAAAGGACTGGGAGCTGTTCAAGGAAAGGTTGACCCGATTCACAAAAGTCTATGAACAGCGCGGATGGACGTATGCCAAGCATCTCTGGCCTGAGCGCATGGTTCAGGACAGATGGCATTTTTAAAGTTAAACATATATGATAAGCACAGAGACTGTAACCTATTCATCCATTTCGGCCAAGGGCCTGAAGATGGACATCTATCGGGCAGAACAGGCATCACAGGGTAACGAGCCATCGCCTGTCGTCATACACATTCCCAACGGCAACTTCCTCGGTGCGGAAAGGCGCAATGATGCCATCCACCAGCATGCCTGCCGCTATTTCGCCGGGAAGGGCTATCTGAGCGTGAGCATCGACTACCGTCAGGGACTGCGCGGCGCGGAGTTTCTGCCCCACACCATCCTCGAAGCCATCCACATGGGGATGGACGACCTGACTGCTGCTACCCGCTACATCATCAGCCATGCCAAGGAACTGAATGCCAATACAGAGAAGATTAGCCTGCTGGGCACTGGTGCAGGAGCCTGCATAGCGCTGACGGCAGAATATGAACGGGCCAACCATAGGCTGACGGCCCTCCCCGACGGGTTCCGCTATGCCTGTGTGGTAGCCCATTCTGGAGCGATGGCCACTGGTGAGCCTCAGTTCTCTTGGACGGAACTGCCATGCCCCATCATGCTTGTCCAAGGGAAACCGGCTGGCGACATACCATCGGGCCGATTCTTTGTGCCAGGACTGCTCTGGGTGGGCGGTGCCGACCTGCATGCCGAGCTGAACAGGGCTGGCGCAAAGAGCCTCTACTACGACGTGAGCGGCTTCGAACATCTGGCCATGAAAGGACAGCAAATGGACAGCGAGCGCATCACCGAGTATCTCGACCTGTTTGTCATGAGAGACATAGAGATGATGACCAAATGACTTTTCCCAATTCAAGAAGGAACTCCCCTGAAAGTCTGTGATGACTTTCTGGGGAGTTCCTATTATGTGGAGTTTCGTGTGGTTATTTCACAAGAGCGCTTGTACTCTTTAGAGCATACATACCTACGAGTGTACCAGTGAAGCTGCTGGCGGTGCCTTCGACGTTGGTAGCCGTGTAACTGGCGTCGAGACCATCGATGAGCGTGTGCCACTCGTGGCCGTCGTCTGTGGAATAGGCGAAAGCGAAGGTGTAGCCGTCGGCTGACGAGATGCGGAGCGTGATGGACTCCTGTTCGCCCAAGAAATGGTATGCCAGCGACTCTGTGCGACCTGCTTCCCCAACTCTCAGAGCCTCAACGACCGTACGACCATACTTCTTGCCCACAGCGAGGAAATACTGGTTTTGCTCGCTCTTCATCAGCAACAGGCCGGCACGTTCGTTGTCCTCTGGATGGAACGTCATCCGTGTGGTGGCAGTAAAACTGTGATGTTGCAAGCGGCGACCTACGAAGGCGGGTGTCTCGCTGGCATCCGATGCCGACGGACCGCACTTCAGCACGAGATTGCTGGGCTGCTCCGTGAGCGAATAGAGGTCGGAGGCCGACGAGCGGATGGTCATCCAATAGGGAGCAAGTTCTGGAGCGTCAAAGGTCTCGCAAACAGTAAAATTGCCGCGAGGGATGCTGTCATCACGCTTGGCACCAGGGATAGTCACTACGGCAGGCACCTGCTCGCCCTGACGGGTGATGACGGGCCAGCCGTCCTTCGTCCACTCCACGGGCATGAGGAAAGTCTCGCGCCCGAGGTTCTCTAACTGGCCGTCGATGCGTCGTGTGCCAAGGAACACGCTCCACCAGCGGCCTTTCTGGTCTTGGAAAATGTCGGCATGGCCAGTGCAGTAGATGCCGTCCTTGCGAGGGCCGAGGTCGCGCTGCGTCAGGATGGGGTTACTGGCGTAACTCACGTATTCGCCCCAGAGTTTTTTGCTGCGGAACACCACCTCAGAGTGCCGCAACTCCGTTCCACCCTCTGCGCACAGCAGATAGTACTGGCTGCGGATCTTATAGAGGTGAGGGCCTTCGAGACTGGTTGGTTTCTCCTCTGGCCGTGCGCCCTTGTCGGCAATCACGCGGGCTGTGCTGGTGATGACGGAGTCGCCCCTGAGATCGTACTCCTGCATGATGATGCTGTTGTGGCCGGGATATTCGCGGTTGTGCATACGGCAGTAGAGCACGTAGGCACGGTCGCGCTCGAAATACATCGAGGGGTCGATGCCGCCCATGTTCTCCAGCCAGATGGGGTCGCTCCACGGGCCTCGCGGGTCCTTGGCCTTCACGATGAAGTTGCCGGGCTTGCGATGCAGCGTCATGCGACCCATGTTGGTGGTAATCATGTAGTAGGTCTTGTTCCAGCGGTTGTAGAACATCGAGGCGGCGTAGATGCCACTCTTGCCGAAGTCCTGTCCCATCAGCGGCAACTGCTCTGGCCGGGTCAGGATGTTGCCCACCTGCCGCCAGTTCAAGAGGTCAGTGCTGTGGTAGAGTGGCACACCCGGCCAACCGCTGAAGGTCGAAGTGACGAGCCAGTAATTGCCCTGGTCGTCGGCACACACACTGGGGTCGCTGCTCCAGCCCTGCAGGATGGGGTTCCACGTCTGGTCATCAGCCGAGAGCGGATGCTCGTCGTAGAAGCTGTCGTGACCCTCGTAGGTGAACTCCGAGAATACGGCCTTCGGCTGGCCGAAAACAGAAGTCGACATCAACAAAGCCGCTATGAAGTGAAGAGTGAAGAGTGAAGAGTGAAGAATTTCCCGTCTCATTTCCGTCCGTATTTCTTAACACGTTCATCATTGATAACACCCTTCCAGTTGAGACCGAAAGCGAAGTCATAGACGTTGCCGTCCTGGTCTTTGTAGCACTGGAGGTCGAAGGGTACGTCCTCCTGATTCTGCTCCACGGTCAGCATATCTGCGGGCATCTGCATGGGCAGCAGTCCACGAGGGTTCTGCCTTGCCGCTGATGATGTCGAGCAAGGCCTGCTGCTGTGCGCCAAACGAGAGTAGGATGGCATCGACGGAGGGTTCCATCTCCCCTAACACCACAGGCTTGCTCACCTCAACGATGAGGACAACAGGCTTTTCGCCCATCTTTTCTCGCGTGTCGAGCACCATGCGCATGTGGTCGATGTTCTGGGCCGTGACGGTCTTGCCGCGATACGAGCGGTTCTTTGTATTCTCCAACGGGTCGCCGCCGGCCATGCTCTGTGAGCGTGCTGCCGTGGCGGTGTAGGGACCGTATTGCAGCGTGATGGGCACGTAGCCCTCTGCGTTGGAATGGCCCAATTGCAGGTAGGGCTCGCGGATGTGGCAGATGGCGAAGTCGGCCTCTTCGGGCGTGTCAACCACCTCGAAGTATTTGCCCACGAGTTCGCGGTTCATCGTGCAGATGGTGGTGTCGCCCGATACAGGTCCCCACGGACTCATCAGCGGCGCGTCGTGGCGCATGGGCAGCCACACCTTTTTGAGAGGTGAGTGGTTAGAGGTGAGAGGTAAGAGATTAGTGTGGTTCTTCAGCATCACGACTGACTTGAGCTGACAGTCATAGCCCTCCTGCATGAACTCCGGCTTGCCTACGGTGGCGGCGGTCTGTGCAGGGGCGAGGTAGGGATTCTCAAAGAGTCCTGTGCGGAAGATGTTCAGCAGCAGGCGGCGGGCACTCTGCTCGAAACGCTCACGGGCCGATGCCTCACCCCGGTCGCGACTCCACATCTGGTAAGCCTCCAGGATGGGTGCTATCTCGTTGTTGCCACCAAACTGGTCCACACCAGCCTGCAGGATTCGGTAGTGACGCTCGGCCACGGTGAGCTTCTCCACGCCCCAAGGTTTGCCGCCACCCATCGGTCCCAGGTCGGTGCAGTCGGCGGTGATGCCCCAGTCGGTGCATACCACGCCGTCGTACTTCGCCTCATCACGCAGTTGCTGCTGGATGAGCCATTTGCTGTAGCCACCAGCCACGTTCTCGCCCGACGGGTTCTGATTCCAAAGAATGCTATAGACAGGCATCACGGCAGCGGCCTTCTCCGTGCCTCCCTCGAGTCGGAAGGCACCCGCGGTGAACGGACGCTTGTGCATGGCGAGGTTGTTGCCTGGATAGACCGCGAATTTTCCGTTAGCAAAATGGCTGTCGCGCCCAGCCTCCTGGGCGCCATAGCCGTACCAGTGTTTCACCATCGCATTGACGCTCTGTCGGCCCCAACCAGCCTTGCCGTCGAGGGTCAGCGAGGCGGGCGTGGTCTGGAATCCGTCGCAGTAGGCGCGGGCCATGTCGATCGTCAGCTGCACATCCTCGCCGAAGTTGCCGTTGTAGCGCCACCAGCGGGGCTCGGTGGTGATGTCTATCTGAGGCGACAGGGCGGTGGTGATGCCCAATGCCCGATACTCCTCGGATGCTATCTCGCCGAAGCGGCGCACCAAGGCAGGGTCGAACGTGGCGGCCATACCCAGAGAACTCGGCCAGAGCGAGATCTGTCCGCCAGCACCGGCATTGAACTCCAGCGTGCCGCGCGTCTCATGACGTGGGTCGCTGCTGGTGTTCGAGGGGATGCCGTGGTCCACGCCCTCCACGAAGGCCTGCATGCGGTTGTTCCAGCGGGCGGCAGTCTCAGGGTTGGCCACACGCGTGATGAGCACGGCCCTCACATGGTCGTCGCTCAGGAAGCGCTGCTGTGCCTCGGTGAGGGAATCACCAAGCACCATCTGATGGCTCGAATAGAGCATCAGGCCCGCAATCTCCTCTACGGAGAGTTGCGTGGCCAGGTCGGCAGCACGCTCCTCTGCCGTCAGCCGCCAGTCCTCATAGCGGTCGAGCGAGTCGTTGCGGTTCAGGTCTTTGAACACATGTCCATCGACCGTCAACAGCTTTATTCCAGACACCGCAGAGTAGCCTAACGTAGGCCCCCCCTGTTGTGTCACCTCAATATAATTATCCACCTGTCGCTCCTGCACTTTTTCTCCGCAGGAACATACTGCGCAAGCCACGCCCACGAGGGTCATGGCCTTGCGCACTGAAATGATTGTCTTACAGTATTTCATCTTAATATACCACGTTTTGCGGTTTCTGAATATTGTTGAAATCAAGGTCTTTCAGATACTTGTCGTAGCCGAGGATGTAGAGCGGCACCCACTTGATCATCGCATTCACATCGGCCATGCCAGCGGGTTCTTCTGCCTGCCACTCGGTATAGACACAGGCGGGCTTTCCCTCGTTGACGAACTTGCGGATAAACTTGTCGGTCTCCTCCAGGTTGTCCGTCAGATGGCTCATCGCCACAACGTGGTCGGCCCCCTTCTCGATATAGGTCCAGTGGGGGAACTGCTTCTCGGAAAAGATCTTGTGGAGCGTCTCGGCACGGAACATCTTGATGCCCAACATCCAGCCGGCTTCTTCGCTGACAATCTTGTCCTCCGAGCCTTGCAGGAAGAAGATGGGGCACGGCTTGCGCTGGAACGTGAGCTCCTCGTCGGGCATCACATAGATGGAGCCTGCAGCCGAGATGATGCCGGCATAGTTGAAGTCCTTCGGCAGGTTTTCGAGAATGTAGNGGNCATTGTTGCAGATGTCATATTCTATCTGCAGGATAGTAAAGGCACCTGCACTACCGCCCGAAGTGAAAATCTTCTTTGCGTCAATCTGCGGGTAGTTCTTCAGCAGCCAGGCCGTAGCGTCGGCCATGTCGTGAGTGGCCACCTGTATCACCTCTGCCGTGCTCTTGCAACCGTATTTGCTGACGGGCTGTTCGGGTGTCATACCGGCCAGCCGATAGTCGATGCTCACGCCCATATAGCCTTGCTCGGCATAGTGTCGCAAAAAAGACCTCCTGTGCCGCATTGATGCGACTGCCGCCCACGAAACCGCCGCCATGCACATACATCATCACGGGCAGCTTCTGTTGGTCGGGATTTGAAATCCCGGCCTTCAGGTCCTCGCGCAGATAGATGTCGAGTTTCAGCGAGTCCTGCCCCTTCACGGCGTAGGTATAGGTTGTGATGTTTACATTCTTGCTCCCCGACTGAGCGTTCGCATTGTTGGCAAGCCCCATGCTGATGAGGGCGATGGCCGAAAGGATGATTCNCTTCATGTTCGTTGTATTTTTTTTGTTTCTGATTTCCGGCGGCAAAGTTCGCCATTTTTCCCCGATTGGCTGTTATCTAACAAGCAGCATTTCTGTACTTTCGGGCGANTCGGTCATACAGCAATTTAAGTTTTCGTCCAAAAGTACAAAAAGAGGAATTGAAAGGTGATGGTGGTCACGGATTTTATTGTTATCTTTGCACCAGATNTACAACTAAAACGAAATGATTATGATGAGAAGTATCAAGAAGATGATGGCTGCGGCTGCCTGTTTGGCATTTGTAGCTTGTGGCTCTGCCGACAGACAAGCGATGAAGGCGGAGCGTGCTGAGGCACTCGGTGCCGAGACATGGGAGCAGTCGGTGTGGATTTCGGCCAAGGATGCGCCTGTAGTGCCTGAACAGAGGGTTAACGACCGCGCTGCCGACGGTTCTAATTGGTTCCTCTCCGTGGTGAAGAACGACAAGCCGATCACTGAGGCCCGTTGGATGACGACGGCCTTGGGCGTGTACGAACTGTATGTAAACGGCCAACGCATCGGCGAGGAGATGCTGAAGCCCGGCTTTACACACCGCGAGAAGACACGCCGTTCCTTTACTTACGACATCACATCGCTGCTGCAGACAGAGGAGGGCAATGAAAACACGCTCTCAGCAGAGGTGACGCCCGGCTGGTGGGCCGACAAGATTATCACGCCTGGTGGATACAAGGGGATGTGGGGCAAGAAGTGCGCCTTCCGCAGTGTGCTCCAACTGACCTATGCCGACGGCACCACCCAACTTCTGGGCACCGACACCCTCACATGGCGGGCTGGCATAGCAGGGCCTGTGACCCACGCAGCCATCTTCGATGGTGAGGACTACGATGCCCGCATCCCTATGGGCTTCGAGACACCAGAGAAACTCTCAACGCCAGAGGTGAACGAGGAGTTCAAGGGCGAGATTCTGCTTTCCAATGGTGGCGAGATTTATCTGCGCGAAGACCTCGTGATGCAGCCCCAGCGGGCTTATGTCTGGAAGGACATCGAGCAGCCGAGCGACTCCGCTTTTGGACGCGTCATCATCGACCGCGAATACATGGCCGGCGAGGAGATGAAAATCGCTGCTGGCGAACACCTCGTCATCGACTTCGGACAGAACAGCGCAGCCCTGCCCCGCTTCACGTTCAGCGCCAAGGAGGGCACCGTGCTCACCTGTCTGCCCGCCGAACTGCTCAACGACAGCCTCGGTCTGAAGAGTCGTGGCATGGATGGCCCGCAGGGCAGCGTACACCGTCTGAACCTGCGTACCCCCGATGAGGGTATGATGATACACTATACCTTCGGAGCCTCCGACGGCTCTGTTACTTGGATGCCGCGCAAGACCTTCTTCGGCTATCGCTTCGTCGGCATCGAGGCTACGGGCGATGTCACGCTCTCACAGATAGAGTCCGTGCCACTGAGCAGCATTACCAAGAGCATGGAAACCGGCACGCTCACCACAGGCAACGAACTGGTGAACCGCGTCATCTCGAACACCATCTGGGGACAGCGCAGCAACTACCTGAGTGTGCCCACCGACTGTCCACAGCGCAACGAGCGGCTCGGCTGGACTGCCGACACGCAGGTGTTCTGCGAGACGGGCACGTTCTTCGCCAACACCCTGCAGTTCTTCCACAAGTGGCTGCGCGACCTGCGCGACACGCAGAACGAATACGGTGCCTACCCTGGCGTGGCTCCTGTCGCCCAATATGGTGCCACCGAGCATGAATACATGCGAGTGGGGTGGGCTGACTGCGGCATCATCGTGCCCTGGACGCTCTGGAAGCAGTTTGCCGACAAATCGATTGTCGAGGAATCGTGGGAGTCGATGGAGCGTTACATGCGGCACGTTGATGAGACCCGCTACCGTCACCAGACGCTCGCCCAGGAGAACGGCAACTACCAGTGGGGCGACTGGCTGAGCTACGAGCCGCTGGAGAGTGCCGGCGGCGGTGCTTTCAAGGGTGGCGGCGAGTTCGCCTCTGAGAACCCGCTGCCCGAAGCCATTGCCTACTGGAACTTCCTCTCGGCCTCCTACTGGGCCATCGACGCACAGATGATGGCCGACATGGCACCTGCCGTTGGTCGCGACAGCCGTCCTTACGAGGAGATGGCCGGGCGCGCCAAGGACTACCTGCGCACGGAGTTCCTCAATGCCGACGGCACATTCAAGATAGCGCTGCTGAACACCATGCAGACACCTGCCCTCTTTGTGCTGAAGAACAATCTCGTGGAGGGCGAGGCCAAGGCGAACACCATCAAGCGGCTGCGCGAAAACTTCGAGGCCCACGATAATTGCCTTCAGACCGGTTTCCTCGGCACCTCCATCCTCATGCAGACGCTCACCGACAACGGTCTGGCCGACATCGCCTACTCGCTGCTCCTGCAGCGCAAGAATCCCTCGTGGATTTACTCTGTTGACAACGGTGCCACCACGATGTGGGAACGCTGGAACAGCTACATGATCGAGAACGGCATGGGGCCGCGCGGCATGAACTCGTTCAATCACTACGCCTACGGCTGCGTCTGTCAGTGGCTCTGGGAGTCGGCAGCGGGCATCAATGCCGACGTGTGCCAACCTGGCTTCCGCCACATCATCCTGCGTCCCGTGCCCGACAAGCGCCTGGGCAGCATACAGGCCACCTACCAATCGGCAGCAGGTCTCATCAAGAGCGAGTGGCACTACAGCGGCGACGAATGCATCTGGACCTTCACCATCCCTGAGGGCNCAACGGCCACTGTCATCCTGCCCGGCTCTGGCGAACAGAAGGACTACGAGGCAGGCACCTATACTCTAAAGAGCACAAGTACCATCCAACTTTAACAACCCTATTCCGTATCAATATGAAACGTATCACAGTTTTTCTTTTTGCATTATGCGCCTCCGTGCTGACGGCATTTTGTCAGCCGCAGGTACATGTCACGGAGGGCATCCTCCAGGGTGTGGAACAGTCGGGCATCAAGATGTTTCTCGGTGTGCCGTTCGCCCAACCGCCCGTCGGCGACCTGCGCTGGAGGGCACCGCAGCCTGCCAGCCACTGGGAGGGCATCAGAAAGGCAGAGACCTTCAGCGACGACCCAGTACAGTGGAACATCTTTGGCGATATGGAACAGCGGGGGCCGCGCCAGAGCGAGGACTGCCTTTATCTGAACATCTGGACACCCGCACAGACGATGGACGAGCAACTGCCCGTGTTTATCTATTTCAATGGCGGCGGACTGCTGGCTGGCAGCGGTTCGGAGCCTCGCTACGACGGTCGCCAGATGGCACGCAGGGGCATCGTGAGCATCACGGCCAACTATCGTGAGGGCTACCTCGGCTATCTGGCCCATCCACAACTCACGAAGGAATCGCCCTATCAGGGCAGCGGCAACTACGGATTCCTTGACCAGGTGGCAGCCCTACAGTGGGTATATGACAACATCTCGCAGTTTGGCGGCGACCCACGACGCATCACCATCTGTGGCGAGTCGGCAGGTAGCATGTCGGTGAGCGCACTCTTGGCATCGCCCCTGAGCCGACATCTCATTCATCAGGCCATCGGCTCCAGCGGCACCGTCGTAGGTCAGCGCATCCTCACGCTCCGAGAGGCCGAGAAAGAGGGAGAGGAAATCATGAAGAAACTGGGAAAGAAGAACATCGCCGAACTGCGTTCCATGACTGCCNAACAGATAGTAAAGGCCCTGCCGATGAACAATATCCCCCACTACAACATCGACAACCACTTCTTCACCGAACAGCCCGACAACACCTACAGCAATGGTCGGCAGGCGCACGTCAACCTCCTTGTGGGCTGCAACGACATCGACATCCCCGGCTTTGACAAGGCGACCGAACTCTGGACTGACGTACACGTAAAGACATCCGGTCGTCGCGTGTACCGCTACTACTACACCCATCCCCGTCCCGCCATGCGCACCAGTGGCAAGATAGCCATGCTGGCAGGCGGCACGCGCGAGATGACCGACGAGGAGAAGGCCAACGTCGCCAAGCAGAACGAGAACCTGCCGAAGGGAGCCGTCCACTCTGCCGACATCGAATACTCAATGGGCACACTGCACACCAACCGCGTGTACGACTGGCAGCCCGACGATTTTGTCATGAGCGATATCTTCCTGTCCTACTTCGCCAACTTCGTCAAGACTGGCAACCCCAACGGCCTGGGACTGACGGAATGGCTCCCCGCCACGAAACAGCACCCCATGCGCTATCTGCATCTCGATGTGCTGTGCGAGATGCTGGATAACTGAAGAGCGGAAAAGATTACAAAAGTTGTATACAGCAAGCAAAATCCCCTGAGTCATCATTCTGGCTCAGGGGATTTTGCGTGTGGATACTAATCTGGAATTATCGTTGCAGGATAGGCAGACATTGCTCGGTCAGCCGGCCTTCAATGGTGACGGGCAGCGTACTTCGGACATCCTGACTATTAGCGGCGATGTGTAGCTGGTAGGTGCCAGATTCGAGTACCCAAGCATGGCGGGTGGTATCGTAGCTTGATAGGTCACGCTTGGCCACTTGCAGGCTGACCGTCTCGCTCTCGCCGGGTTGCAGCGTGCTGGTCTTTTCGAAGGCACGCAACTCTTTTGTTGGCTTGTCCATATCCTTGCCAGGAGCCGAGACGTAGAGCTGCACAACTTCTTTTCCGGCCATCTTGCCCGTGTTCTTCACCGTGACGCTGACCACGATGCTGTCGCCCCTCGTTTCTGCTTTCTCATTCCTCATTTCAAACGTGGTGTAGCTGAGACCATAGCCGAAGGGATAACTGACGGCCTGACCGCTTGTGTCGAAATGGCGGTAGCCCACGTAGATGCCCTCGTTGTAATAGCTGTCGTAGATGCCCGTGGAGCGGCCTACGGTATCTACCGGCAGGTGGCGCAGAAACTTGGCGTAGTCGTCGGCGGTGAGGCAATCGACATCGGGGAACGTCTTGCTCGACGGGATGTCGGCATAGTCGACAGGCCACGTCTGCGTGAGCCTGCCCGACGGCGACACCTTGCCTGTGAGCACGTCGACCACGGCGGCTGCGCCCTCCTGTCCGCCCATCCACGCCAACAGGATGGCATCGGGCAGGTGCTTCCACGAGGCTGTCTCGATGACACCAGGGATGTTCAGGATGACCACCACGGGCTTCTTCGCCTTGTGGAACGCGGTGCAGACGGTCTCTATCATCTGCCGCTCACCATCGGTGAGGTAGTATTCGTCGTGGGTGCGGTCGCGACCTTCGCCAGCCGATTTGCCTATCGTGACGATGGCCACGGCATTGCGCTCTGCGGCCTGCCGAGCCTGTTCTGCCGTGAGTGGCATTTCGGGCATCAGCGTCACCGTGCCAAGGAATCCGTCCTCCTTCTGCTCGCCCTTCTTCTCTGCCAGGTATCGGGTATAGCTGTCTGCCAGCGTTGGGTTGATAGTCAGCCCTGCGTTCTTCAAGGCCTCCGTCAGCGACACCACATAGGCATGGTTCACGTTGCCGCTGCCCGTACCGCCCGCCAGGAAGTCATAGCTGGTGCGGCCAAAGAGGGCGATGCTTGAAGATGTGCGAAGCGGCAATGTTGGCGCAGCCCATTTCTCATTTCTCATTTCTAATTTCTCATTTTTGAGTAGCACCATTCCCTCTGCCGCAGCCTCGCGTGCCACCTCGGCATGTGCCTTCAAGTCAGGGTCATTCGTAGCTTTGTAGCCCTGATAGCGCGGTGTCTTCATGATGTACTGCAGGATGCGTCGCACGTTGCGGTCAACGGCCTCCATCGGCAGCGTGCCCTGCTCGATGGCGGCCTTCACGGCCTTCACCTGCATGGGGTGGCCAGGCTGAATCATGTCGTTGCCCGCCAGCACCATCTGGGGGAAATTGCGCCCACCATACCAGTCGCTGGTCACCAGTCCCTCGTAGCCCCACTCACGGCGCAGCAGGTCGGTCAACAGTTCCTCGCTCTCTGCCGTGTAGGTACCGTTCAGTTTGTTGTATGAGGTCATCACCGTCCAGGGCCGACTCTTCCTGATGGCAATCTCGAAGGGCTTCAGATAGATTTCGCGCAGCGTACGCTCGTCCACAATCGAGTTGCTGCCCGTGCGGTTGGTCTCTTGGTTGTTGGCCACGAAGTGCTTCAGCGAGGTGCCGATGCCGTTCTGCTGCAGACCACTGATCATCGCTGCCGCCATCTCGCCCGACAGCAGCGGGTCTTCGCTGTAGTACTCGAAGTTGCGGCCACAGAGCGGGTTGCGCTGTATGTTGGCGGCAGGAGCCAGCACCACGTCAACGCCGTAGCGCCTCACCTCGTCGCCCATCGCCCTGCCCACCTGCTCCACCAACTCGCGGTTCCACGTGCAGCCGAGCAGCGTCTCTACGGGGAAGTGCGTGCAGTAATACGTCCGTTGGTCATCCCGTCGTGTCGCGTTGATGCGCAATCCGGCGGGGCCGTCGGCCAGCACCGTTGCGGGAATGCCCAGCCGAGGGATGGCGTTCGTCTGTCCGGCAGCGCCAGGCACCAGGTCGCCTGAGTTGCCGATGGCTGCGCTGTAGTTGGTGGTAAACGTGCTGCCGAAGCCGATAATCAGGTTCACCTTCTCGTCTGTGGTCATCGCCCTCGTCACCTCGTCGATGGTCGTCTGCCCCAGTTGTGGAGCCTCCTGTGCCTGCCCAGCCATGCTGCTGAAAGCCAGTACTGTTGCAAATAAGATTCTTTTCATATTCATCTGCTTTAATGGTTCACATTCCGCCGGCAAAATTAAACATTCTCCGCCATTCCAACATTAGCGAAAAGGTGGGAAAAACGTACTAAACAGATGGTCTTTCCCACGAGCCGGGATTATTCACCAGCAACATCCCCGCTATGGTAATGCCGCGCAATACGTCGAGTGCCAAAATCCGTTTACTTGTCTTTATATCTGTCATTATAAATGAGGTTTATTTATTCTCTATCTCATAAACAGCCGCAGACATAATATCTGCGGCCGTTCTGAAAGACTAACTACTTAATCGGCTCTAAGGCCACTTCGCTATACGAAGAACTATTAAAAAGATGCTTACCAGCCAGGATTCTGCGTCAGGTTGGGGTTGGTGTTCACGTCGCTGGCGGGAATGGGGAAAAGTTCGTTCTTGCCAGCCTTGAAGCCTTGACCGCCCGTCTGACTGCTCACCACGTCGGTGGTGTAGGTGGTGATGTCGCCCACACCGGGAATGGTCATCGTGGCGCCCTGCGAGATGTTGCAGGTGTAGGTCAGTTTGCCGCAGTCCTTCAGTTCGATGGCGGCATCGCCCCAGCGCACGAGGTCGATGAAGCGAACGCCCTCATTGTAGAGTTCGGCACGGCGCTCGGCCTTCACGCCATAGTCGGCATTGTCCATGTCGAGGGCGGGAGCGTCGGCCAGTCCTGCACGTCGGCGCACCATGTTGAGGGCTTCCAGTCCTGAGAGAGCACCGGCATTGCCACCCTGTGCTACAGCCTCGGCATAGTTGAGCAACACCTCGGCATAGCGCATATAGACGGTGTTGCGCTTGGAGTACCAGTAGGGGAACTCGCCCACGAGGTCGCCTGTGGTCACCATGTTCTTCACACGGTAGTAGCCCTGGCAGTTGGCGATGCTGTAGGGGTAGTTGTTGAACATGGCCACATAGGACATCAGTGCCGTGGGATAGTCGCCCAACGTGCCGGCATAGCGGCCGGAGGTGCCTGTTGCGGTGGCGTCGTGCGTCTGCATGAACTCTGCAAACTCCTTCGAGGGATAGGCGCCCATGCCGAACACCATCCAGAGCGAGCCGTAGGTGGTGCTATAGACACCCAGGTCGGGTGAGAAGCAGGCGAGGTCGAAGTTGCCGTCCTGCGACTTGGCCACGGAGGATTCGTCGCTGAAATTATACTCCCAGAGGTTCTCTGCCGAGAAGTCGTTGGCTGACGTGTTCAGTGTGTTGAAATCGCTGACGAGGTCGTACTTGCCCGTGGCGATGACCTTGTTGTAGAGCGTCTGAGCGGCCTCCGTGTACTTCTTCTGCCAGAGCTGCGCCTTGCCCAAGTAGGCGTAGGCTGCCTCGCGGGTGATGCGGCCTCCNATGGCAGCCTGTCCGTCCTGACCCGACTTTGTGGGCAGCGTCTCGGCAGCCTCGGTCAGTTCCTTCTCGATGAAGGTCCAGCTCTCGGCGACAGGCGTGTTGCCTTCCTCGCCCGTCATCACGTGGTCGGCCAGTGGCGGGTTGCCGTAGAGCTGCACGAGGTTCATCATGGCGATGGCACGCATGGCGCGGGCCTCGGCGATGACCTGCTGCTTCATGGTCTGGTTGCAGGTCTGGTTGGCGGGCAGTCGCTCGATAATCATCGAGCACCAGTATGCCAGTTTGTAGTAATACGACCATATATAACTGTATGTGTTGGCATCGGCAGCCTCGTTGTAGGCATAGCCTCCGGCACTCTCGCCCGACATGCGGGTCATCTCGTAGAGCACTGAGCGGTAGCTGGCATGTCCGCCGTTGAGCTGAGCCTCGAACGAGCTGCCGAGGGTCATGGCGTAGATGGCGGCGATGTATTCGTCCACCTGGTCATCGGTGGCGGTGGCGTAGGCATCAGAGGGTGTCACGCCCGGCTGCTCGATGTCGAGGCTATCGGTGGAGCAGGAGGTGAGCACTACGCTAAATGATAAATGACAAATGATAAATGATAAACCTATCAATGCCTTGCTGAATATATTCTTTTTCATAATGCTTGTCAATTCTATAAGGTAATCATAATTTCTAATTACTCATTCCTAATTACTAATTAATCAGAACGCTACATTAAGTCCGAACGAGAAACTCTTGGCCATCGGGTAGCCGCCCATGTCGAGGGCCAGATACTGCGAGCCGCCGGCGGAGCCGTTCACCTCTGGGTCGGTGCCAGGATAGCTGGTGAAGGTGAAGAAGTTGTCGAGCGAGACGTAGGCACGGACATTCTCCAACTGCACCTTGCTGATGAGTTTCTTCGGCAGCGAGTAGCCCAACTGAATCTGCTTGATCTTGAAGTAAGAGGCGTTGAACACGAAGGCCGACGAGTTGTAGAAGCGCGAGTCGTTGATTTGATAGACGGCGCTGGGCATCGAGGCCGTGGTGTGTGTGGATGTCCAGCGGTCGTCGTAGAGGAAGGTGGGGCGGTTCTGGTTGCTCTCAGGAGCCGTCGTGAGGATGCCATAGACGAGTTTGTTGCCGCTGGCTCCGCTGCCATAGACCATCACGTCGAAGCCCTTGTAGGCGGCATTCAGCGTCAGACCGTAGGTGAAGTCGGGCACTGCCGAGCCGAGGTTGGTACGGTCGTTCTCGGTGATGGAACCGTCGCCGTCGAAGTCGTGGTAGATAGGCTCACCTGTCTTGCTGTCGATGCCGTCGAGCTGGTAGCCACGGATGTACCACAGGGGGTAGCCCTCCTCGAAGTAGGTAAGCTTGGTAGAACTGGACATCAGGTTGGCACCGCCGATGCGCGTGCCCTCGCCCTTATACTCCTTCACCTTGTTCTTCACGGTGGCAATGTTGCCCTTGATGCCGTAGGAGAAATCGCCGATATTATCGCGCCACTCCAGTTCGAGTTCCAGACCGCTGTTGGTCACCTTGCCCAGGTTCTGATACTGCGTCTGCGTACCGGTGGTCAGCGGAGCCACAGAGGCCACGATGAGGCCATCGGTAATCTTGTGATAGTAGTCGATGGTGGCCGTCAGACGGCTGCGGAAGAAGCGCAGGTCGAGACCGATGTCCGTCTGCTTCGAGCGTTCCCAGCGCAGGCTGGGGTTGGGCAGCACGTNGCTGGGATAGGTGCCCTGCACGAGGTGGCCGTTGAGCCAGTAGGCGGTGTTGGCCGTGGCCTGCGACACGTTGTACTGACCGGTGTTCAGCGTCGAGCGGTACATATAGCCGCCGAGGTTGGAAATGGAGCCGTTGACACCATACGAGAGGCGCAGCTTACCAAACGTAAAGCCGTTGTCGCTGACAAGACCCTTGAAGAAGTCCTCGTTGGNAAACGTCCAACCGACAGACACCGAGGGGAAGTAGCCCCAGTTGTGGTCGAGGTCGAGGTAGGCAGCGTCGTAGGAGTCGGCACGGAAGTTGAACTGTGCGTTATAGCGGTCGAGGTAGCTCCAGGAGAGACGGCCGTAGTAGGCTATCTGTCGGCGGCGCGTGGTGATGCCAATCACATAGTCGTCAGCCGAGTTGGTGGAGTATTGCAGATAGCGGAAGTTCGATGTCTGCTTGCTCAACTCGTTGGTCTTGCCGCCGCTCGATGTCTGCAGGTAGTCGCTGTAGCTCATACCGGGCCATCAGCGAGAAGTCGCCGGCCTTGGTCTCGAGCATGTAGTTGGCAAAGTTCTCCCACTGGTAGTAGCGAGTGTTGTATGTGGCGGCATTCAGGTTCAACTGCGTGTCGGCGGTAGAGTTGTAGGCATCCATGTAGATGGGGTGATAGTCCTCCTTGTAGAGCGAGCCGAGGGTGTAGCCCAGGCGCGAGGTGAACACGAAGTTCTTGAACGGTGTCAGGTTGGCCGTGGTCATGCCGTTGATGAACTGCTTGCGCACGATGTTGGTGTTCTGGTAGATGCCAGCCACGGGGTTGGCGGTCTTCAGCCAGCTGTAGCCGAAATAGCGGCCGTCGGCATGTTGCAGGGGATGCAGACCGGCGTCAATCTGACTCTGGATGTAACTGGGCACGGTGGCGTAGTAGACAGGTGNCAGCGGGTCGGCCAGATAGACGTTCTTCAGCACACCATACTGCTGGTCTTCCGACACGGTGTTGCCTTTCGAGTAGGTGATGGTGTTGGCTGTCTGGATTTCCAACCAGGGACGAATCTTGTACGAAGCGTTAATCTGCGAGTTGATACGACGGTAGAAGTCCTTGTCGAGCTTGAGCATACCGTCGTTGTTCATGTAGCCGAGCGTCAGGAAGAAATTTCCATTGTCGTTGCCACCCTGGAAGCCCACGTTGTATTTCTGCAACTTGCCCGTCTCGAAGCTCTCCTCCTGCCAGTCGGTGTCGGTGCCTGCGATGTTGTAGCTGTTGTAGAGCGTGGTGAAGGCATCGCCGCGGCCCTCGGTGTAGAACTGCTTATATTGCTCGGCATTCAGCAGGTCGGCTTTCTTGGCCAGTGAGGAGAACGTCCACGAGGCATCGAAGGTGATCTTCGTCTTGCCCTTGTCGCCGTTCTTCGTGGTGATGAGGATTACGCCGTTGCCGGCCTCAGCACCGTAGATNGCTGCCGAGGCAGCATCCTTGAGCACCTCCATCGACTTGATGCTCGATGGGTCGAGATAGCTGATGTCCGAGACCTTCAGACCATCCACGATGTAGAGCGGGTCGCTCTTGCCGTTCGACGAGTAGCCACGCACGCGGATGGTGGGTGTGGCACCAGGGGCACCTGTGTTGTTCACCACCTGCACACCGCTCACACGACCCTGCAGTGCACTCGATGCGTCGGCAATGGGTGTGTTCAGCAGGTCATCGCTCTTCACGCTCGAGATGGCTCCCGTCACGTTGCTCTTCTTCTGCACACCGTAGCCGATGACCACCACTTCTTCCAGCAGTTCGTTGTCGGGCTTCATGGTCAGTTGGAAGGTTGTCTTTCCTGCCACTGCTACCTCCAGGTCCTTATAGCCCATGTAGGTGAGATGGAGCGTGGCATCCACGGGCACATCCTTGATGGTGAAGTTTCCGTCGAAGTCGGTCACGGCTCCCGTCACCTTAAAATCGCTGGCTCCGTGGGTCATCACGGCAACGGTAGCACCGATGAGAGGTTCGCCNGTCTCGTCAACGACCTGACCGGTCACTGTCTTTGTCTGCTGTGCAAAGGCGATGGTACTCACGAGTGCCATCATGCACGTCAAGGCAATCTTCTGCAATCTTCTTTTCATACGAATTACGCTTTTATCTGTTAGTGAATATTTAATCATGCTGCAAATTTCGCATCTTTTTTGTTAATATCCGCTAACGGAAAGGTTGGCTTTTTGTACTTTTTGGCGAATGGCCCTGATTTCGTACTTTTCGGATGTACGAAAGGGCGAATAANCTGTCCGAAAGGTTAAATATTCATAAGAAACGTGTGCGAAACGGCGAAAGCTCGCGCCTTTTTCGTAACTTTGCCCTCGATGGCAAAGATTCCATATATCAACGTGGGGCTGGAGACCCTGACCGAGCAACGCTATCGGGCCACCATCGAGGGCAAGATAACGCTGCACGACAACATCGGGCGGCATATCCCGCTCGATGACGACATCGCTCGCCGCTATCGCGACTTTCCCATCAAGGTGCAGGGTGTCACCGTATTCCTGTTCTGTCTGGAGGGCACCATCGATNTGAAGCTCTCGTTTCAGGAATACCACCTGGGCAAGAACGACATCTTCATTGTACAGAGCGGACAGTTGGGCGAGTTCAACGGCATGAGCCACGACGTGCAGTTCTTCCAGTTCTTTGTGAATAACGATTTCTCCAACCCGCTCACCCACATCAACGACTCGCAGAAGCTGCAAGACCTACTCTTCCGAGGTCCGCTCCACCACTGCGATGACCGCCAGATGCAGGAGTTCCGCGCCATCTACCAGGCCGTGCGCGAAAAGATTGACAGCCAGTGGGTCTATCGCGACGATGTCATCCGTGGCTACGTCTATGCCCTGCTCTACAGCATCTACTCGCTCTCCTATGCCGAGAGCCAGGAGCAGAAGTCTGCGCCGCAGCCACAGGGCACCACGGGACGTCAGACGGAACTCTACAACGACTTCATCGCCCTTGTACAGAAGCATGCAGGACAAGAGCACAAGACGGCCTTCTATGCCGACAAGCTTTGCATCACGCCAAAGTATCTCTCGCAGATTATATATAATGTCAGCGGGCGCTTCGCCAAGGAGTTTATCCACGAAGCCTTGGTCATGGAGTCGAAGGCCATGCTGAAGACCGGCCTCACCATCCAGCAGGTGTGCGACAAGCTCAACTTCAACAGTCCCTCCTTCTTCGGACGCTTCTTCAAAGAAGCCACTGGCATGACCCCGTTTGAGTATCAACAGCGAGGGTGAATAACACTCCTCTATAACGCGCCAAAACTCATTTTGAAAGCGAGTTTTGGCTAAATATAACGCTATATTTTTCCAAATCTCGCAAATTTTTCGAGTTTTGGAAGCGGATAAACGATTTTTTTTGTATCTTTGCACCCACAAATTGTGTTTGTTATGGACAAGAGCTTTATCGGGAGGACCAAGGAAATACAACAGTTGGATGACATCTGCGCATCCAATAAGGCAGAGTTCGTTGCCGTCTATGGACGTCGGCGTGTGGGTAAGACCTATCTCATACAACAGTATTTTGAGAACTCTTTCCTGTTCTCTGTTTCTGGCATCATTGAGGGGAAGATGACAGAAGAAATGTTCGCCTTCACCAATGCCCTCAGGGAAACAGGCTATGAGGGCAACAATCCAAAGACATGGCTGGAGGCCTTCTATGCCTTGGGGCAGACGCTGGACAAGAAACTGGCCAACATGAAGAAGCACCAGCTAAATCACAGACGAGCGGTGATATATATGGATGAATTGCCGTGCTTTGACACGCCACGGTCTGGATTTGTACGCGCCCTGGGACACTTCTGGAACACATGGGCTGCGCTGCACAAGGAAGTGGTGATGGTTGTGTGCGGTTCCGCCACCTCCTGGATGATAGACAACATCATCAATGCGAAAGGAGGACTACACAACCGCATCACCTCGTCCATCTATCTCCGTCAGTTCACGTTGCTGGAAACCGAGAGCTACCTAAAGAGCATCGGTATCAAATGGCCCCGGCACACCATCGTTGAGGCATATATGATGTTCGGCGGCATTCCTTTCTACCTCGGACTGCTTCGTCATCGCGAATCGCTGGCACAGAACATCGACCGGCTGTATTTCAGCAAGAACTCAGAACTCAGTAGTGAGTACGGGCGTCTTTATGCCTCGCTTTACAAGAAGCCTGAGATGTATATGAGAATCGTAGAGACTTTGGCAAATAGCCGGACGGGCATGACACGCAATGAGATTGCAGCAAAACTGAAGGTACAGTCGGGTGGATTGCTCACTAAACAACTGGAGAACCTATGCTCATGCGACATTATCCGCCAATATGTGACCAAAGTAAAGGGAAAACTGAAGCAGAAGGATGCCTACTATCAGGTCAGCGACCTTTTTACACGATTCCATCTGACTTTTTCGCANAAATTGAAGTCTGAAGACTATTGGGAACAGCGGCTGAACACGGGAGTCACCAATGCTTGGCAGGGGCTTGCGTATGAACATGTCTGCATGACTCACATCCAGCAGATTCGGCATGCCCTCGGACTTGATCGCATTGCCGTGGAATACTACTCTTGGAGAGGCGGAGAGCCTTTACGACAGATAGATATGATCATCGAGCGGGCAGACCATAACATTCACCTCTGTGAGATGAAATTCGTGAAAGCCAAATACTCCATTACAGCAAAAGATGACGAGGACATGCGCGAACGGGAGCAGCAGTTCAGGGTGCATACTGGTGCAGCTTCATACGGTATCTTCCCTACCTGGATAACCTCCTTCGGACTTGCCAAGGGTAAATACGCAGCAAGTATCAGTAACAGCGTCACAATGGAAGACTTGTTCTGCTTCTAATCCACTGTGATAACCTTCTTCAGAGTTTTGAGTCCTTTTCCCTTGATTGTTACCGTGACCTTGCCAGGCTTTTCGGCACGCAGGATGGCTTGCGAGCGTCCGTAGTAGGTGGTGTAGCGGCCCGTATGGAAGCGGTCGACGGTGCGAGGATTGGCACTGCCGAATGCGAGCAGTTCGGCATCCTCCACCTGCACTTGCAGCTTTTGGTCGGCGTTCGACTCGATGTGGCCGTCCTTGTCCGTCAGGTCGATGTTCAAGTAGATGAGGTCGCTTGGCTTGTAGTCAGAACGTTCGGCTTGGGCAGAAATCTGGAGTTTGCCTTTGGCGGAGCGCAGGATGCACTCTCCATTGTCTGTGACAGCCCTGAGTGTGCCAGGCTTATAGCGCAGCTCGAAAGTGGCGACACATTTGTCTGTCGATTTCTCGCCTATCATTCTGTCGTTCAGGAAGAGCTTCACGCTGGGCGCAGAAGTAAAAACCTCGACGGTGGCGGGAGTACCCTCTTCGCCTTGCCAACTCCAAGAGGGGATGCTGTTGGTGGCTCGCCAGGCAGACTTTATCAACGGCAACTTGCTCACGGGTCGGACGGCCATATAGGGTTTACCGTCACGTTGCCAGATGGCCTTTGTGCGCAGAGCCTCACCCGTGGGATGGCCGATGAGGTCGATGGCTCCCACGCCGCCCAGCAGACAGGGATATTGCTGGGTGTAGGCAGAGGGCGACTCCGTTGTGTTATACCATGCGCCCACGCTCACCTCACCGATGTAGTCCCATGCCGTCCACATGAAGTCGCCGATGAGCCAGGGCAGCCGCTCCACCTGCTCCCAACAGTCGGCCAACTGCCAGTAGTAGGTCTCCGAACCCACTACGATGCGACTGGGGTGCGCCTGGCCCTCTATCTCGTAGCGGGGCGAGGCATAGTTGTAGCCCGCAATGTCGAGGCAGTCGAGCACGGGTGTGGTCAGCGAGTCCACCTGTGGGCGCAGCGTGGCCTGCATCATGCGCGGTCCGGCAGAGTTCACCATCTTGTTGTATTCCTCGCTCGACATCTGTTGCTGCTGGGGATTGCCGCCACCACCCGTCATGTTGATACCCATGCTCTTCAGGTAGAGCAGCGTCAGGTTGATGCCTGCCGTCACGGGGCGCGATGGGTCCATCCGGTGCAGGCTCTCCACGAGCCTTCGGGCCGTCTCCACGCCACGCTCCTCAGCAGGTTCGGTCACCTCATTGCCTATCGAATACATAATGACCGAGGGGTGGGAGTAGTCCTTCCTGACCATCGCCTCGATGTCATGCTCATGGTATTGTTCCCACAGGTGGGCATAGTCGTAGGGGGTCTTCTTGAAATACCACATGTCCCAGAGTTCATCCATCACGTAGATGCCGAGTTCGTCGCACACCTCGAGCATGGTTTCCGAACAGGGGTTATGCGAAGAGCGGATGGCGTTGAAGCCGTATTCCTCCTTCATCATCTTCAGTTTGCGATACACAGCATCGCGGTACTCGCGGGCACCGAGGATGCCGTTGTCGTGATGCAGGCAGCCGCCTCGTAGCAATGTCGGCTTGCCGTTCACCAGCAGCCCCTCTGTATCCGTCCACTGCAGCGTGCGAATGCCGAAGTTCTTCACCTCTTGGTCAATGGTCTCACCATCTTTCAGCAGCTCCACTTTCACCTGATAGAGATTCGGCTCCACGTCCGACCACAGATGGGCATTCTTCACAGTGAGGTTCACATTGGTACCGAGACCTGTAGCCACCGTCTCGCCCTTCCACAACAGACTCACACGTACATTCTCGCCACCATGCTTCTGTGTGACAACATTAACGATGGCTCGTTCGTCACTGACATCTCGCGTTTGCGCACGCACCTCTTTTATATATTGCGTCTCCTGCACCTGCAACCTTACAGGCCGATAAATGCCCGCACCCGTGTACCACCGGCTGTTAGCCACCTGCGAATTGTCCACATCCACACGGATAGTGTTCACGCCCTCGCGGAGCAAACCGTCGGCACATACATCAAAGGGCAGATAGCCATAGACCATCCCGCCAGCTTTCTTGCCATTGATACTGACGGTGGACTGCTGATAGACACCCTCGAAATGGATGGTGACGTGCTTCGAGAGCCACTCCCGAGGCACCTGTAGCTGCTTCTCGTAGTGATAGACACCGCCAGGGAAGAATCCGTTGTGGCGACCGCCTTTCAAGGTGTCCGATCGTTCCTCCGTCTGCATCGCGTCGTGGGGAATGCTCACTGTTACCTTTTGCGGATTCTTTTCCGACCAGAAAATCCAGTCGCTGTCAAATCCGTTAGCTTGGGCATTTATCACCATTGGCATCAGGGCCAATGCGTAGGCTAATATCTTCTTCATTTTACTACTATTCTTACGCGGTCAAGATTCTCGATACGGGTATAGTGGTCACGCTGATTGCCTGTGCGCTGCGAAGAGATGCGGACGGCAGGGAAGTAGGTGCCGGGCTGGTCGTAGCTGACCGTCTCGGAGAACTCCACGTGGCCGCCATCGGTGCTGTACTTTGCTTTCGAGAGGTCTGTGTTATGGGTGAAGACTTTGTTGGCGGGAAGCATGTCGGGCTTGCCGTCCTTATTAAACGTCCACACGGCCTCCACCACACGGCCATAGCCCTGCGGCACGTCGGCACTGACGTGGATGGTGATGGGTTCGCCCACACGCACCTCTATCCGCTTCTGGCCGTCGGCCACCGTAGCGTGAGCCACCGGCTGGATGCCCTTGCGACTGTCGGCATCGGCGGGCAGAACCACTTGGCCGAGTTGTTCCAGATGGTAGCGGTGGGTCTCGGCAGGGGCGATGCCTCGCTCACACCAGTCGCTGATGTCGAGCAGGGCCTGGAAGAGGATGCCGCTGTAGCTGACGGTGCGCGAAGCGTCCATCAGGTTGCCGTGAACGCCGTGGTCGGTGAACCACAGGCGGAAGTTGTCGTCGGCCTTGTCGCCCAGATATTCCTCCACACGACGGCGATACCAGTCGCCCTGCCAAGGGAAGCACTCCGAGTCCATGAGCGACTCGCAGAGGATGACCTTGCCCCTGATGCGGCCCGTGGGCACCGTGCCGGCAGCACCGGCAGCGAAGAGCGGACCGAGCTGCATGGGGCGCTGGGGATAGAGCGGCTGGCCGTTGACATCGAGGAACTGGTCCCACACATAGTAGTCTCGCGAGGGCACCTGGTGGCGGTAGAGCGTCTGGCAGGCCAGGAAGTTGCCGTTGTCTATCAGCACGGTGTCGCCTGGCTGAATCTTTGCCAACAGCGCATCACTGTTGGTGGGAGCCAAGCCTGCCGCATGGCCACGGGTGTCCATCAATTGCACCACCTCGCCCTTGGCCTTGCCAGAGAGGATAACCATGTCGCCGCCGTTGAAGCCCACATCGGGGATGTCTGCTTCGAGACCGTAGGCCGCAGGCTTTTCTGAGCCTGTTCCCATCACTGCCCACGACTTATCCACAGAGCCACGATTCTCCTCGGAGATAGGCTCTGCGATGCCCAGGCGTGATGCCTCATCGTAGCCGATGAGCCGCGAGATGGTGGTCGTCACCTTCACATGGTCGCGCAAGAGCGACTGCGTGGGGTTGGCACCGAGATAGCCCTGCACCTGCCAGAAGTCGTGAGAGAAATAGGTGGGGTCCATCGCCACCACACTCTGATAGAGCACACGGAAGCCATGCACGCCCATCTTGTCCCAGGCATACCACGACTGCAGGGGAAAACCCATCTGCGTGGCCTCCTTCAGTGCCTCGTATTCCTCCTGCGTGAGATTCTTCCAGGGGTTACCGTCGCCACCGGCATCCATCGCATCGATGATTTGCGGGAACTTTTCACGAAGCACGCGCATGCAGTTCATCCTGACGGCAAACATATTGGGGATGGCCATCGGCGAACCCATCACGAAGGGCACGGCACCCTGCCACACATCCTCCGTATTTTCTATCGACCCCACCGTACGATAGGCACCGCCGCTGCCGCCATAGATATAGCCAAACGGACGACTGCCGCCAAACAGCCGCTGGGCCACGAGGCGTGAGAACTCGGCACAGGCAGCATTGGCGCGGTAGGCTCCGATGTCAGCCGGACGGCTCAGTCCTCCGTTGGCAAAGTCCATCTTGCCACCGCTGTTCGTCTCCACGAAGTAGGCCCCGTGGGTGACCGCAAAACCTATCGGACTCAGGCCCTCACCGTCCATGCCGTTCTGAGCCGATGTCTCGCTGTCGGGAAACGGTGAGGCATACTGGAAGAAACGGCCCTGATAGGCGCTCTTCTTCACTGGGAAATAGAACGAGAAGCGCGTGCCGTCAGCAAAGCCACCATGAATGTAGCGGTGTCGCTCAGGCTTCTGGCGCACCTCGTCGATGTCGATAAAGGGTTTCTGAAATACTGTGTCGCGGTAGTTCCACTCAAACTGCTGTCCCACGAGGCTCTTCTGAGCCGCCATCGGCAGCATACAGAAAAGGCAGAGGGCTACCACTGCGATAGTCCGCTGCCTGATGTTGCTGTTCTTGTCTGTCATATTGTTTGTCGTCTTTTTATTTCTGTCGGCAAAGTTCGGCATTTTCCACCAAACTGCCGATAACCGAAAGGCGGCAATGATGTACTTTTGGACGAGACAGCGGTAAAAGCAGGTTTTAATCTTCCTCTACTACGACTTCACCATCGTAGTCACGGCTGACGACAATCATCAGCAGTGGGCGCATGGAGTAGCCTGCGCTCTCGGCTGCAACCTCCTTGGTGTAAGTGAACACCAGTTGACCGTTCTTTTGCTGTAGGCTCTTGGCGGTGAGTGTGGTGGGATATTCAGTCAATTCGCCAGCAACGACGATGACGAACTGCTTGCTGAAGTCGATGGCCGTGGGCTGACCGCCCTCACCCATCGTGGCGGCTGCTCCGAAATAGCGGTCGAAGTCCTCCTGGGTGGTGATTTTTGCGGGCACATCGCCAGTGACGGTGTTGTTCACGAAATAGTTGTTTGCTACAGTGTAGGGGATGCCTTCCTCTACGACCTCTGTCTCTGCGACAGGCTCATTCTCTTGAGCCGACTGGTTTGACCTGTTGCCACATGCTGCCAGCACCAGGGCGACGGACATCATGCAGATGCAAAATGAAATCTTTTTCATAATTTGTTTGATGTATTATTTTGTAAAAGTAATCTTGTCGATACTGACGCGGCCCATCGAGAGTTGGTTCCAGTTGCGGTTCCAGCAGCGGATTTCCAAGCGGTTAATCTTCGTGGGCAGGGGGCGGCTGAGCGGGAGCCTTACTTCCTGATAGTCGGCTGAAGGAGCAGGCACATCGGCAGTGCCGAGCACCCCGCCCGTGTCGATGTTCTTCACCTCGATGAATGTGTTCACGGCATCGTGATTCCGCAGTGTGAGCGTCATGCCACTGATGCCACCTTCAATAGTGAGGTCGCAGAAGGCTATCATACCACCGTCGTGGGTGAAGGTGACATCCTGATTCTTGCCTTCCTTGTGGAGTGCCGACCATGAGCATTCGGCATTCCAACTGTGGTCGAACCACTCAGCCTCAAGGGTTGTACCAGCCTTTATGTCGCGGCTGAAGAGCGGACGCTGCTCAATCTGAATGTCATCGATATCGATGTAACCGCCCAGCCGTTTCGTTGCATAGTTGTAGAGGCCATAGCGGTTGCCGCAGAAGAACTTCGTGTCGAACAGCATCTTGAATGACGTACCTATCGGGGTGAAGGTTTTGCCGTCGGTGCTGTAGGAGAAGCGGACAAGGTCGGTGATGCCATCGACATCGGCGCGGAGCCACACCTGCTTTCCTTTCAGGCTGACGGTTTGCTTGACTTGCTCATGATTCATCATCGAGAGCGAGAAGCCCTTGGTCGTTCGTTCTATCTGCAGGGCAGCGTAGGGCCAGGCCAGCACACAAAGACCCGCACGGTCGCCCAGCTTCATGTGCGAGAAGTCAATCTTCGTTGTTGCCTGGCTGTAGGGGCCGATGATGCGCTGACAGAGGGTGTTGCGGGCTGTCCAGAGGGAGTCAGTGACGGTGGCAGCCTTCAGACGTAGCCAGCCCTTGCGCTCAGTGAGGGAATAGCGGCTGCGGTCAGGGTTGTGGTTCCACTGCCACATTGGGGCCAGTTGCTTCTGCGAGAAGTCGTCGCTGCCTGAGAGGGGGCTTGCCGTAACACTTTCACGGCCTACCAAACTGAGGGGAGCTTTCAGCGTCATGATGCCATCTGTAGGGTCGCCCATCAGCGGCCAGTCGTTCACCCAATAGATGGGTATGAGCCAGGGGATGCGCCCCAAGCCGCCACGGTCTTGGAATATCATGCCCCAGTAAGTGCCGTCTGAAAGCGGGATGATGCACGACTGGTGGAGCACATACTCCGCCATGTTGCCCCACTCAAACATCACCTCACGCTCCTCCCACGGGCCATAGAGCGAACGCGAGCGCAGACAAGTCTGGCCAGCATGCTCGCCGCCGTAGGTGCAGTAGATGTAATAGTAGTCGCCGATGTGGTAGCAGCGGTTGCCCTCCAGTCCACCGCGATGACTCTTGTATATCTGTCGGGCAGGACCGCGTTCCTGCAGGGTCACAGGGTCCATCTCAGTAACAAAAATGTCGGTGTTGCCATGCACCACATAGACCCGTCCGTCAGTATCTACAAACATGCCTGGGTCGTAGAGTTTGTGACCCTCGACCTTAGTCTTACGCCAAGGCCCCGCCATCGTCTTCGAGGAGTAGATGAACGAACCCTCGGTATTGGTGTTGAACAGCACATGGAACTCGCCGCCAAAGTAGCTCAGGCTTGTGGCCCACTGACCTTTGGCATAGCGCGTGCCGCCCTGCATGTCGTAGGCGGGATGCTCCTTGAACTCATCAACCACATTGGTGGCTATCTCCCAGTTCACCAAGTCCTTCGACTGTAGGATGGTCACACCAGGGAAGAAGTGCATGCTGGTGGACACGAAATAAAAAGTGTCGTCCACGCGGATGACATCAGGGTCTGGCAGATCTGCCCAGATGACGGGATTGCGAAAGTTTGAGGTTTGAAGTTTGAGGTTTGAAGTTTGCTTATCGTCCTCATAGTCTTCGATGCGCCATTCATCGCGCCACTCTATCTCTGGCTTATCCCCCTTCCAGACGATGGGCAGAAACACATAGCGGGCATTCGAGGTGACATCCCAGCCATGACGCTGTTGCTTGCTACGGTCAACAATCTTCACGGGCGCATCGGTGATGGGATTGGGCTGATGGTCGCGGTATTTCTCTATCATCTTCTGCTGCTCCTGCCGGGCGGCATCGGTGCCCACAATCTGCGGCATCCAGCGGTCGGCCACAGCCACATAGAGGTCTTTCCTCCCAGGAATCTTTATCACATCGGTAATCTGCGAGAAGAACGAGGTGTGGGTCGTGTCCGTGGAATGCGGATTGCCCAGGTCTTGATACTCGCCATGATAGTCTGAAAACATGCTCACCAACGACTCGTTGGGATAGTAACCCGAGGTGCCGCTGGTGAAAAGATAGTGCTTCCCGTTTCTGACGAAATGCGTAGGTGCCTCACGGGTGAATGGCGGACGACGGCCTACATAGTGATGGGATATGGTGGAGGGTGAAAGGCTACGGGTAGGCGCGTCAGCGGGAATTGGGTGGAGGGTGGAGGGAATAACACCCAGATAGTCATCGGAAAGTTCCATGCACATCAGCTCCCAGTGTGGACGCTCGAACCACACGTATGCCTTGTCTGTATCTTCGTCCACATATAGGTCGAAGTCACCGGCCTCGTAGCCATTCGGACGGAAGCCCGGCACCACCACCTTGTAAGGCCCCAGGAAGCGGTCGGCTGTGAGCACGGTGAAGAACTGCGTGTGGTCATCGAGGTTCTTAAACCAGCACACCCATTTCCCCGTCTTTTTATTATATATAGTGTGTGGACGGTCCAGCCCCTGAGAATAATGCGTGGGCGACAGCACGTTGGTGGTGTCAGGGAAGAGCAGATGACCGCAGTCCTCCCAGTTATAAAAGTCCTTCGAGCGATAGCAGCGGATGCCCCACGTCCACACGTGCGACCCCTCGGTGGTGTAGGTCTTGTCCTCTCCATACCAATAGTAGCACTGGTCCGCATGGTCGTAGACAACGGAAAAACCATGCGCCTGAATGGGCCGCCCGCTCGTGTCGAGCCATTCCTGCCCTGGGCGCACCGACGTGTTATGTGTCTGCGCCAGAGTCGGACACAAAGCGGGGAACGATGCTCCGCCGAGCATCATTCCCACAACTACTAACAATCTACTACTAACCATAACTAACAAAACTAACTAATATACATGAATCTATGTCTTAAGTTCTCGAATGCAAAGGTACACACTTTCCGCGAATAGTTTATTATCGTTTCGCACATAATAACACTCTTTTGGACGAAATCACAATAATTAGCAACAAATGACGGGTCAGTCGTAAAAGCCAGTTGTAAATTTTATCAGTAGATATCATTGAGTATCACTAACGGCAATGCGAGAATGCGTGTTCACCAGGTGTTCACTAATATGAATTTTGAATAAAGAAAAAGGAGTTGCGATTTCTGCAACTCCTTGATTTTCAACCCTTTTCTCCGGTAGCGGGAGTCGGGATTGAACCGGCGACCTCATGATAATGAATCATACGAAACCTATATTGATAAAGTTGCCCAAAACTTGCAGGGAAGAGACTATATGATTGATGCCCTTCGTGACAAGCTTAATATCGTATATAGATATAAAGAGTTGAAGGATGAAGATTTCGATAATCTTAGGAAATGGCTGAAAGCCTATCATAAACTTATGGATATACGGCTTTCCGAAATAAGAAATCTTAAGTTTCGCAAGTGAATATTAATTCACGCAGCGTTATATTTATACAATAGTAATAGTGTATGGAACTTCGGATTTTCATTAACAACAGCAG
>Ga0065708_1000229_pt1 | contig 38766 bp, 38 predicted proteins | sample Hoacrofraction12_2_FD_59095 | JGI IMG/M metagenome (GOLD analysis project Ga0065708, IMG submission 59095) | Hoatzin crop microbial communities from Cojedes, Venezuela, sample from fiber fraction 12 v1 | ecosystem: Host-associated > Birds > Digestive system > Esophagus > Crop | place: Venezuela... | reverse complement strand
TACGATCATCGTCTATACGGAAGAAATACGTAGAAATACACCTCCGACATCCATTGTCGGTTCCATGGATGCATATATGTCCAACTTATCCAAAAGTTCCGGATATGGTGGAAATATAGAAGGTAATATCGCCTTCTGAATTTCGCCGGCGATAGACAAATCGTTACGCAAAGAAGTAAGCTGTGAGTGCTCTGCCTGACTTGCCTTGATGAAATTAATCTGCTCTACAGCCTTCTCTATTGTACGAGACAGGTCATCCAGATCTATAGGCTTTGTTGCGAAGTCAAAAGCACCGTTATTCATTGCCGTACGGATATTTCCCATATCACCATACGCTGATACCATAATACACTTCAAAGAGGGATTTTGCAACTCATTTACTTTTGTAAGCAGAGTTAAACCGTCCATCTCCGGCATATTGATATCACTTAGGATGATATCTATATCTTTTACGTCAAGAAGTATCTTCAAAGCTTCTATTCCATTGTGTGCAAAATAGAATTTGTAAACCTCCTTACGTATTTGTCTTCGGAAATACTGAGTCAGCAGAATCTCTAAATCCTGCTCATCATCAACACTTAATATTTTTATTGGCATAGTATACCTTTACGTCAAATAATAGTAAACAAATTAAGAAAACCTGTCATCATGAACACTTTCTTAATTTCATCATTAATATTTTTTACTGATAATTTTCCACCTTTCACTCCCGATTCTTTCCTCAATTGAAGGAACAAGCGCAGACCACTACTTGAGATATACTCCAAGCCTGAGCAATCGAGAATTATCTCCTTATCGGCATTATCCAAAAGCTCTTTTATATCTTCCGACAACTTCGCTGCAGCAGGCGTATCAAGGCGTCCATTAAAATAAGCTGTCAACACGTTTCCTTCATTTTCAATTCTAAAGTCCATATTATTAAGTTTTAATTGTTATTGTAAACTACTTTTTATACATCTCACCGCAAAGGTAATAAATTATTGCAATAAAACAAAATTATATTCTTTTTTTTTAAAAAAAAACTGCGCATCACAAATATGTGACACGCAGCTTTTTTTATTTTTCAGTACCTTTTCTATCAATAGAACAGGCTATTACGAGCACTTTCTACCTCTTTGTTGAGATCATTCAACTGCTGACGCAATTGGTCTACAGTAAGTGCATCCAACTTGCTCAGAGGCTGTATCTGATTATACAGATTTAGAAGATCTGGATCATATTCTGACAAATCCTGGAATGCATTGATAAGTAATATTGTACGATAAGTAATATCTTCTGCATCCTTATCCGTGAAAGAAGCCAAGAATTTCTCGTCGTTCTTTGTTATAAGGAAGGTTTGCTCTATCAAACTTGTTGCTGCAACTTCCCAGAAACGGTTGGCACGTCCGTTCTCCTCTTCAATAGCGTAAGCTTTCTGATTCAATTCATCATAAGGCAGTTTATTACCATTCTTATAAATAAATTCAATTGCAGGGTCATTCAACTCACTAGCAAGCTCCTTCATAGGAAGTGTATAAATATCCTTCATATCATACAAGTTAGCTATCTCACGATCCACGAAGTATACAGTAATTGCGCGATACTTGCTTGACANTGTTTCCAGCTTGTCTGAAAGTTCTTTCGGATTAAACAGATAGTTTGGTTTAACCTTCTTCTCATCTTCTGACAAAACGATCTTGCCATCTTTTGTCGTTGTGTAAGCTGGAGAGGGTTTCAAACGAAGCCAGATAGATGTCAAACTATCAAGGTGCATATTCATTCCTGCCTTGATCTGTTTCACTTCAAAACTCTCTGTAGAGTCTACACCGTCTTGTGATTTTTTCTGTTTCTGACCGCAAGCAACAAAAGTCAACGCCAATGTTGCTGCCAACAAAATTGTAATTTTTCTCATCTTTCTTATTTTTAAAATTAATATTATTCGTTTGACTTTCTCATATATTTTCCAATGCAATCCGTGTAAATCAATACCCCACAAACTAAGCACATCATCAATAGTACACCGATATTAAACCACATCGTCTTGATATACCAATTTCCTACTACCTTATATGCACTATAGAAAGGTGCTCGACCATCATGCGTCACAGGATCAAAATATATTTGTCCCACACGACTTACTATAGTTCCGTCTATAATCTCGAATTGATCAGGTGCGGTCGCATTAGTCACTACATTTTCCAATTTCTCGTTGGAATGAGACATACGAAAATCGCGATATTCATCCAATCCCAACTCGTTTATTTTGTCACTCTTTATCTTGTCAATATCTAAAGTAGCCTTGTTACTCCTTTTAAGAAGAATACTATCAGCCGTCTTGATATAAGTTTTCAACGACATATAACTGCTATCACCACTATACGGCTCCATTTCGCATATCTCCGCCAAACGTGGCAACTCATTATACAACAACTGTCTGTGTATAGGATCCTCTTTATCTCCTTTTATTCGTTCATTATTAAGTGTTTCTAGTTGAGACTCTAATTCATACGTGTATGCTACACGATAATACTGATCTTGATAATGAATCCTGTGCTCTTCAAAAAGAGGCGCTTCGTATGCATTATCGGTAAATGTCGTAACAGCCAAGGCTTCGAAAGCCCAACGTGATGGTATAACATCACCGATAAAGGGAACATTACCCGTCTTACTTTTTCCATTCAAATCGTTAAAATCAACAACCACGCCACATAGCAATATCTGTGGTATCAATAGTAATGGTATTGATATGTATATCGCTACCACACTATTAAGACATTGTGACAACAATAAACCTGTAAGATTCGCTACAAATGCAGCTACAAACAATATCAACCACCACTGTAACAACAAATCATGGAATCCCATTATCTGTTGACCGACCAAGACAAACAACAGGGTTTGTATCAAGGATACTATGGCAAGAAGCACGATTTTTGACGAGATATAACTGCCATAGGAAAGATTCAGGAACTTTTCTCTTTTAAGTAGCGCCCTGTCACGTATTATCTCTTCAGCAGAACCGCTCATTCCAATAAATGTGGAAACGATAACTGCCATAAAGAGAAACGATACGAAATTCTTATTGTCATAGACGGTATATCCCTTCAACGGAGCATATCGCGTGAGCCACGAACAAATCAGTGCCAATAGAGGTGCCTCTAGCAATGTTATCAGAAGATACTGTTTATTCGTGATTTTTGTCATCACGTTTCTCTCTAACTGTATCAGGAATTGCTTAAATATCCCAGCCTTCTTTTGGTCTGATACCGGAACATCCGACACTTCAACTTTGGGTTGTTCCTTTCTCTCCGAGAGATACAAGTCATGCCATTCCTGTGGCGTCATCTTACGGTCACTACTGATGTTTCCCGTATTGTCTATAGCCTTCTCGTCAATGATATTCAATACTATCTCCGGATTGACATTTCCACATACAGGGCATGTACTAGTATCCGGATCTGCGTAATTCGCTTCGCCTTTGAAATATGTTATAGCATCGATAGGGTTACCGTCAAAAACGGGATAACCACCCTTGTCCAATATCCATAATCGATCGAAGAGTTTATATACATCACTCGAAGGTTGGTGGATATTCACGATTACTAACCTTCCTCTATATGTCTGTTCCTTCAACAAGCCCACAACATGTTCTGTATCTGCCGAAGAAAGACCGGAAGTCGGTTCGTCCAACATCAAAACAGCTGGTTCACGGATTAACTCCAATGCTATGTTCAGTCTCTTACGTTGACCGCCCGATATAGTTTTATTTATAGCGGAACCGACCTTCAAATCCTTTATCTGTTCGAGTCCTAAATTATGAAGGACTGTTATAACACGTCGATCTAATTCCTCCTTTGAAAGGTCATTAAAGCACAGACATGCTGTATAATAAAGGTTTTGATAAACGGTAAGTTCCTCTATCAGTAAGTCATCCTGCGGCACGAAACCGATAAGATCTTTCGCCTTGGGTTCATCTATGTTATGTCCATTTATCGTTAATGTTCCCTCTTGGGGTCGTAACGTTCCGTTTAAAATAGACAGTAGCGTTGTCTTTCCCGTACCGCTACCACCCATAATGGCTACAAGTTCACCGCTATATAGTGTAAAACTAAAATCATGCATACCGTTATCACTGTTTGGATAACGGAAATTAATATCGCGTCCACAGAATTCTACATTCGACTCGCTACCCTGTTCGTATGCCCTGTATACTGTAGAAAAATACAATGGCGCTCCCTTATGATTTTTCAATACACAGCTCTGTTGCCATACCTGGAAAATGCCTGATACCACAGGTACGTCGTTAAGCAGAACCTCATCGTTACCGATGTAGCTAAAAATCATTTTGTTGACATCAGCAATCCACAGAGTACGGATATAGCCGTCATAATTATCAAAATGCTGAAGCTTAACTAAATCGGTAGGATTGTCTGATACGAAATCGACAAAATCTCCATATAACTTGTCATTTACCCCGAAATGCCCTGCTATTGTCTTGAAAAGAGAGTCGTGCGGGTCAAACTTATTACCCGTGACACTACAAAACTCCATTAGACGCAACTGGAGCAGTTCCAGTTCCGATGACTCTATCTCATTCTTTATGTTAGAACATATAGACAAAGCTATCTCCTCTTTGTCTAAGTCGTCCTCTTCGTATAAAGAATACAAATCATCGTATAAACTGTCGTAAACCTCCTTATTCCTAACACCGAAATGCGCGCCGAGGTAATTATCGATAAGTTTTAATCCTTCCCCCTTATCGCACCCATTTCTTGCACTTAACAATGCAAAGAGATTTAACAGTCCCGATATTATAGTGTCATTTAGCATTTTAGAGCCTAATCATTTGGAGTCACACAAGTGCAAAGATACAACAAATTAACTCAATTGTTACACCAGCTACATTATTTTAAGGTTTTTTAATAATAGATGTAGACGGGCGAAATATGTGAGTATTCCGGCTATATCAATAGAGAGTATTATGAGTTACTTGATTACCCGATAGAAATCAGCCTTCCTTGGTTTTACAGTATGTGGAAAAGAGGAAGGATAACCGAGAGCCAACGCACCTATGCCGAGCATTCCGTCAGGTAAACCGAAGGATCGAAGCAGAGCCTTTCCTTCTTCTGTGGCAAACATTGCATCCTCACGATTAATCCAACAAGAGCCCAAACCTATTGAATGAGCAGCCAACATCATATTACCTAATATTAAGGAACCATCCTTCACGTTGTTGGCATAATCTTCAGGAGCCACAACAAGCACTATCGTCGGAGCTCCATAAAACGGGTCTGACGAAGAACCCATAATCTCTGCATTCATCTTACGCAGCTTGTCACAAATTTCCTTGTTCTGTACCGCAACAATCCACGACGCCTGTGCGCTATGACCTGTAGCAGCCCATGTTCCTGCTTCAAGAACCGTATTTAACTCTTCGTCGCTCACCTGTTCCGGTTTAAAGCGTCGTATACTTCTTCTCTCCTTAATGGCTTTAATTACTTCGTTTTCCATAATTATTCTTTTTTTTACTGCATTGCTACACCTGTACCTCCACAACCAGAGCATTTTCCTGTGCCATGGCAAGCCTGACAGGGTACCTCTTGTACTTTATCACCCAATTCTTCTTTCACGATGCCGCGACCATGACAATAAAAACATGTACCTGAGCCTTTACATGATTTACATTGCTTAGATGGAGATGAAACATCTTCCGAGCGCATATTGTTAATACCTCTACGTAAGCGTTCCAGTTCCTCATCTTGACTATCTTGTTTCAATGTCTTGTTTACATTAGTCTCTTTGGTAGAATTCAATAGCTCCTTTGCCTGTGATTCCTTTATAACAGTACCGTAGGAAGTCTTTCCCGTTGTCATGGCAACAACATGTATCCGCTCTGGATATACCACACTCATATTCTTCTCTGGTATAACCCACTTATCTGCATACAACGTATACGCACCCGACTTATCTTCGGTGTAGAATGTAACGGTATTGTTTTCATCTAGTTCATTCTCGTATGTTATCGACACGACCTTAGGCTCCTGTGCCCCTTTAGAGTCGATGACATACATGATACCTTGTTTCTCCCTGCCAAAATACAGAATCTGTGAATTTAACATCTCAGAATTATCATCAGCATTAATCAGATAATACATGTTCTCAATGAAATGCGTCGTTTCGTCGACATTCGACAACGAATCTTCTTTCATCTGTCTCTGCCATTCACGTATCTGTGCATCATAATTCTGTTTGTTTCCGCATGAAGAACAAGACACTTGCAACAGCATCAATGTCATTAATGCTATCGTCGTAGTTATAGTATATTTGTCTTTCTCAATGTAGTAAGAATTTTAATTGTTAAAGTTCCAACTCAAACCAAATCTGAACGTACTGTCATTAAGAGGATAATGAGGCGTATAAAAATAATTCTTTCCACCTGCCACATGACTCATCATAACGAAGAATCGACAATGTTTCAAGAAGAAATTAGCATATACATTTATTATAGGACAATCACCTATCTCTACATGATTGGTCTCATCCTGCGTAACATAATTTCCTACAGATGCATTATAGTCGGGTGCATAGTATTTTGTAAAGTACCTCATATCGCCACCGAGATCCACATCCAAGACTTTCGCAATTTTGAATCTAAGATACAAATTAGTATATATATTCCAATCAGGTACCGGCAATGCCGTCTGATCAGTAGATTTTTGGAATGTTACCACATTGTCCCAGTGTATTATACCTAATTTGAAATTCTGCATCAGTTGCAANGTAAGCAAACCTACATAACTAGCTTGATTAACCTTTACCGACATATTTCTACGCGTATAGTTTTCCACTCCGCTGACCGTCGTAGTATCTATCCTATAGCTGTTGCTCAGATATGTAAAGTTAGTCATATTGTCGAAAGCCACTCTCAAACGAGTATCCGTCTTGCGATAGTAAAGACTACCCTCTACACGTGTACGAATCTCTTTAGATAGATCTTCATTATCCCACCATATATGTTTTGACTGAAAATGTCTGAAAAGGAACGTAGGATTAACTCTATGGAAGAATCCATGTAAAGCCAAGGAAACAGAATCACCGAAGAGTCTGAAATTCAAATCTCCTGTAGCATCAATCTTCAACTGACCGGCATTTTCTCCTGCCAACCAGGCCTCAACCATTGCGTTGTAATGAAGAGTCTTTCCCTGTTGTTTTACCAATTGACCACCTATACTTATATCGTGCTCCGTCCATGTTGTACGAGCCGTTCCTGCACCAAGGGAATCCAATGCCGGCATCGACACACGTCTCAGTTCATGAGCTGCAAACAGTTTTATACCGGCTTTTGCCCACTTATTGAATCCTTCCAACATAGCAAGGGCAAAGGTGTTGCGCAGAGAGAGATATTTCATCTCATCATACGTAGAGTCTGCTTGGAGCACACCATTAGTGTAATACGTGTTGGCATAGTAGGAATTTAGAGTATCATAACCGATGTATGTACGTTTTGCACTAAGAAGCTCTGCCGTATGTATAAANCTCGTCACAGGAACATATACCTTNTTATACCATGACGTATCGGGGATTTTCCAAAGATTTTTCCAAGGCAGCNAGACTATCTCGCTGTTGCTGATTTTCAACCTTTATACGTTCATCNNGNNCTTCCAGGTTTGCCTTTCACTGGCATATCNCCGCGTATTTCTGCATCCTTAGGACGTGCTGATACTGATACGTCTTCATCTGGCTGATTCTTATCCTTCTTATTAAGATCTTCGCGTTTTTGTTTATCNTTCTCCGCTTCCAGAGCAAATTTCTTTGCCNTTATCTCCTCTTCCGTCATCTTCACCTTACGATAGAAACCNACGTTGTATCGGTGTGTCAAGAACGCAGAAAAATGTCTGTTTCTATTCCANTTGGAATATAATGATGTAGGTATTTCATCTGTTGCATACGANTCAGAGAATGTNTCAGGATGTGTAATATATCTGTCATCCGTGATACCGCCGTTCTCCATCACTTTTTGGTTATAAGTCTGAAAAATGAAGTGCATATTGTAACGCTCACCTAGATAAGAGGTGAAAAGCGAAGCATTCACATGACTCGTGCTTTGAGCGGAATAATATCCGCGGTTGTACATATAGTCAAACTTAAGACCTATTCCAAGTCTTTTTCCTGCGTTTATGGCGAAGAGTGCCTTAAAACGATCTTCACCGTTTGTCTTGTTTCCACACGAGAAATAACTCAGGTTGGTTATTGGCGAATATGTATTAGTGAAGTTTATCTCACCCGGCGTCTTGATAAAGAAATCGTACGGGTCGAGGAATGAAAATTGCGATGTCTCCTTTCTATCAATGAAAATACGAGCAATACGTGGAGATCCATTATTTCCCAAAGTGTTATATTCACCGCGCAAACCCGATGTAAAGACCGTGTTCATAAACATATACGGCAACGTATCAGGTACAGAACGTATGGTATCACCGAATCTGGGATCTACCTTCCATACACGCATACCTGTAAGAATCTCTTTCGATGTGCCTAACGAATCGGCAATCTTGCTCTGATCTACCATGTTACCCGTGGCATCCATCGTCATTTGCGCCTTCGCAGGTACAAAAAACAATAACAATAGTATTAGTTGTACGAAATATCTACTATTGATCCTCATTATTTTTTTCCTTTTTTCTGATAGCAAAACGAAGTATACATTCACACAATTTTATCGCTATTGCTATCATTATGACTATAACACCAACAAGATGTAAGTCATCATAATACTGAAACATCACGCATCCGGCAACCGCTAATACGATGAATACTATATTCAACGTATTACGCAATGCTAACATCGGCGGTTTTTGTCTACCTTGCTGTCCTCTCTGACGAATGTCCATCCTTTCAGTTACAAATTCTTTATCTCACTGTTTATTGCACGGAAAGTATAACGCATTCTATCTACTGTTTTCCTGCGGAATTTTCCAGACAGTGGGAAAAGTTTAGTGTTCTTCTTGTTAACAGCCTCTTCGTCACTAATCCATTCATCTGCCGTATAATGAACGGTNTTGTCATCTTCGTCGTAATCATACGACAGATTCTTAATCTTTAGATCNACCTGACCATCCTTACACTCAGCAATCATGGTATAGTTGAATTTTGTTCTGTCAAAAGAGAGCAGAGATTTGCTGAATACCAACCACTCCGTATATTTGGCAGCCACAATACCGTTTTCTTCTTCCTGAATGAGTACTTTACTCATATCATCCAACTGACCTTCTTCCGTTGTCTGCTCCGTAAAATATCTCAGCATAAACGCATACAGTTCCGCTTTCGTTTTACCNGGCACTATGTATGTTGTATCAAACTCTACATGACCGTCAACCTCGGGCACTGCTCCTTTCAGGTATCCTCTGTCCTTTTCTCTGATTTTCGNAGCCTCAACCTTTGGAGTAAACTTTGCTGTATCTTTAGAAAGTACCTTCTCGTTCTTTACCTTGTCAGCCTTCTTTTCTACATNTTTCTTCTGTTNGGGTTTTCCTCCTNCTTCCCANACATTCTGTGCATTTGCCAACAGTGGAGCGACAAACAGCAATATGCAAAATAAATTTCTCATACAGATAAACTTTTACAGTTTGCAAAGTTATAATTTTTTTCTTTAATATCNCAAAAACGTGNTGCGATTAACACTTTTTACTTCATTTCAAGCTCCTTTTCCAACCTCACGACTTCATCCCTGTATTGTGCCGCTTGGATAAAATCAAGATTCTTTGCGGCCTCCTTCATAAGAGCTATGGTGTTCTGTATACTCTTTTGCAACTGTTCCTTGGTCATCTGCTGTACTATAGGATCGGCAGCAAAAGCACCTTCCTCGATACCAGAATAGATCGACTTCGTATTAGCATCTTTCTCTTTCTTCGTATCCTGTGTATTGGTGGTTAGACCGCTCGTATTGATAGCCTTGACAATCTGTTTCGGAGTAATATGATGTTCCTCGTTGTATTTCAACTGTTTCTCTCTCCTGCGGTTCGTTTCGTCTATGGTCAACTGCATACTTTCAGTAATTCTGTCGGCATACATGATAACCTTTCCGTTCACGTTACGGGCAGCCCTNCCTGCNGTCTGCGTCAACGAACGGTGACTNCGCANGAATCCTTCTTTGTCGGCATCNAGNATAGCAACCAACGACACTTCGGGTAAGTCCAANCCCTCACGTAACAAGTTTACACCGACAATAACNTCGAAACTACCTTCTCTCAACTGATTCAGAATCTTTATTCTATCTAAGGTATCCACATCACTGTGTATATAACTCGCTGAGATATCGTGGTTTAACAGATATTCAGTCAGTTCCTCCGCCATACGTTTCGTCAGTGTTGTTAACAAGTATCCTCTCATTTCTCTCCTTTCTCTGAAGAACTCTCTTCCAAAAGGTCATCNATCTGNTTCTCTGTAGGACGCACCTCTATTATCGGATCNAGCAATCCTGTAGGACGTACCACCTGTTCCACGACAACACCCCCCGACTGATTCAGTTCATAGTCAGCAGGTGTAGCAGACACGTATATCACCTGATTCAACATACTTTCAAACTCCTCGAACTTCAAGGGTCTGTTATCAAAGGCTGCAGGCAATCTGAAACCATATTCCACGAGGTTTGTCTTTCGGGCTCTGTCACCACCGTACATCGCATTTATCTGCGGAACACTGACATGACTCTCATCTATGACCATAAGGAAATCTTTTGGAAAGAAATCCATCAGACAGTAAGGTCGTTCGCCTGCTTCCCTTCCATCGAAATACCTAGAGTAGTTTTCAATTCCGGAACATGTACCCAGTTCCTTTATCATCTCCATGTCGTATTCCACCCTCTCTTTCAGTCGCTCNGCCTTGATATTATCGCCAACCTCCTTAAACATGTCCACCTGTATCACAAGGTCATCTTGGATATGTCGTATCGCATCCATCTGCTGATCTTTGGACGTTACGAATAGATTCGCAGGATAAATTTGATATTCTGCAAATGTTGAAATGAGATGATAATCCACTGAATCCACTTCATCTATCTCATCGATATCGTCGCCCCAGAAAACTATTCGCAGAACATTGTCATTATAGGGCATAAAAACATCGATAGTATCACCTTTCACCCTAAAACAGCCTCGTTTTAGCTCTATATCATTCCTAACATACTGAGCCTCAATAAGTTTTCGTAGTAGTACATTTCTGTCTAATGTCTGTTCCCTTTGAAGTTTGATGATATTGTCTTTCATTGCCGACGGTCCGCCCATACCGTATATGCACGATACCGAAGACACCACTATCACATCCCTTCGTCCTGACAACAGGGCGGTAACGGCAGACAGTCGCAATTTGTCTATTTCCTCGTTTATAGCCAAATCCTTCTCGATATACAGGTCTGTCGAAGGAAGATAAGCCTCCGGTTGGTAATAGTCGTAATATGACACATAATATTCCACGGCATTTTCGGGGAAGAAACCCTTCATTTCCTCGTACAACTGTGCTGCAAGCGTCTTATTGTGACTGAGTATCAGCGTAGGACGTTGAACATTCTGTATAACATTAGCTATAGTAAATGTTTTTCCCGACCCCGTTACTCCCAATAAAACCTGACTTCTTTCACCATCATTTAACCCCTGTGTCAGTTGGGCTATAGCCTCCGGTTGGTCACCCGTCGGTTTGTATTTCGATGTAAGTTTAAATTCCGCCATAATCGATTGTGAGATGCAAAATTAAGTAAAAAACAATGACATCGGTCACTGAAATGCTAAAAATTATTATATCTCTTTGCCATATCTGGAAAAAATTGTAACTTTGCAGTCTGAATACGCGCCCGTCTGTCAATGGTCCATCGATATACGATTAGCTCTTGCTTTCGGGGATATTTTCAGTAACATTATGATTAAGATAGCTAAGATAAGTCTTATNGTCCTCCTGACACTCAGCAGTTGTGCTAATGAGTTCAATGCTGTGTATAAGATGACGGATAACGATTATAAGTATGAGTTCGCAAAACAGTGCTATGCAGANGGNAAGTTTGCCGCTGCCGCAACGTTGNTGAACGAACAGATTTTGGTTCAGAAGGGTACCGACAATGCAGAGGAGTGTTTGTATATGTATGCCATGTCGGAATATTGCAACGGCGATTATAGTGCTGCTTCTGAGGCATTCACCAAATATGTCAAGACCTACCCTACGGGCAAATATGTAGAGCAGGCCGCTTACAACAAGGGTGAAGGATTATTTATCAGTGCTCCGGAACCAAGATTGGATCAAACAGGTACATACAGTGCGATATCTGCATTCCAGGATTACCTGGACCGCTTTCCTTACGGTAAATACAANGAGAAAGCACAAAACAGACTGTTTGAGCTTCAGGACAAATTGGTAGAGAAAGAATATCTCAACGCCAAGATGTATTACACCTTGGGTAGTTATTTCGGAAATTGCACCAGTGGTGGTAACAACTATGAGGCTTGTATCGTGACAGCACAGAATGCGATAAAAGACTATCCATACAACAAACATAGAGAAGATCTCATGGTTTTGATTATGAAGAGTAAGTTCGGATTAGCAAAACAGAGTGTGGAAGCAAAGAGAACGGAAAGATACCGTGATGCCGAGGATGAGTGCTACGGTTTCATAAATGAATTCCCCGACAGCAAGAACGTGCAGTTGGCAAACGAGTACATAGATGCATGCAAGAAAGTTATTGCAAAGTCTAAAGTGCCTCTATACGACGAATAAAATTAAATAAACACAATACAATGGATTACAAAAAGTCAAAAGCGCCTACAAACACGGTTACGCGCAACATTATGAGTCTCTGCGAAGAAACAGGTAACATCTACGAGACTGTTGCTATTATTGCAAAAAGAGCAAATCANATNGCAGCNGAAATCAAGCAGGATCTGAGTAANAAACTCGCAGAGTTCGCTTCTTACAACGATACTTTGGAAGAGGTATTCGAAAATAGAGAGCAGATAGAAATCTCTCGCTACTATGAGAAATTAGCGAAACCTACACTCATGGCNACACAGGAGTTTATCGAGAACAGAGTGTATTGGCGTGATGCCAACAAACAGGCAGAGGAGGAAGAGCTATAATGATACAGCGCAAACAGACGATATTCCTTATANTGGCTATTATCTGCTCTGTGATATGCTTGTCACTTCCCTTAGGAACAATAGAGNANGATGAGGTTGTAGTAGGNAACTTCTACAACCTGTGGGCTGTGCGCGANGGAGTGAGGTCTTTTATCACATGGCCCCTNTTCGCNATACTNCTACGTTACCATACCTCTGGCGATTGTAGGCTATATTTGCATATAACAACCCGTCGTTTTCAGATACACCTGTGCAACTTGTGTATGTTACTGATTTTGGGATGGTACATCGTTACGATAGTAATACCTAAGTCAATGCTTACAGATATGCATTCTCTCAATAACATACTCTTACGGAGCAGCATTGCCNTTCATCAGTATGGTGATGTATTTTCTGGCTAAGAGAGGAGTTATAGCCGACGAGAAACTTATAAAATCAACAGAGCATTTCAGATAAAACAGAATTGTTCTGAATCATACAGAAAAAATATTACAACGTTATAAAAATCAAAACAATGTCAGAACTAAAATCATTAAACAAAAGGACAGCACCGAAGAGTGTGATGCCTGAGAAGATTATCCAGTTCGGNGAAGGAAATTTCCTCCGCGCTTTCGTGGATTGGATTATTTGGAATATGGATCAAAAGACTAACTTCAACGGTTCAGTCGTTGTAGTACAGCCAATAGAAAAAGGTATGGTTGATTGGCTCAATGGTCAGGATTGCCTTTACCACGTAAACCTCCAGGGACGTCTTAACGGCGAAGCTGTAAACTCACTCGAACGTATTGATGTTATCAGCAGNGCACTGAACCCATACACACAGAACCAGGCTTTCATGGCATTGGCAGAACAACCGGAAATACGTTTCGTTATCTCTAATACTACAGAAGCCGGTATAGCATACGATGATAGTTGTAAGTTTACCGATGCTCCTGCATCTTCTTATCCAGGAAAATTGGTACAGTTGCTCTTCCACCGTTTCAAATTCTTCAACGGTGATCCAAAGAAGGGTCTTATCATCATGCCTTGTGAGCTTATCTTCNTNAANGGTCATCACCTTAAGGAGTGCATATACAAGTACATCGAGTTGTGGAAGAACGACTTCGGAGGCGACTATGAGGCATTCAAAGAGTGGTTTACAAAATACTGCTACGTATGTGCTACTCTCGTAGACCGNATCGTACCNGGATTCCCACGTAAGGATATCGCAGACATACAACAGAAAGTTGGATATAAAGATAATCTCGTTGTTCAGGCNGAGATCTTCCACCTCTGGGTTATNGAGAAGGCAGAGAATATGACATGCGATGAACTGCGCGAAGAGTTCCCTGCAGAGAAGGCTGGCTTGCATGTGCTTATCGCTGAAAGCGAGAAACCNTACCACGAGAGAAAGGTTACACTGCTCAACGGTCCGCATACAGTACTCTCTCCTGTTGCATTCCTAAGTGGAGTGAACATAGTAAGAGATGCTTGCAACCACGAGGTAATAGGTAAATATATACATAAGGTGCAGTTCGAGGAGTTGATGGAAACCCTCAATCTACCTATGGACGAGCTCAAACAGTTTGCATCTGACGTGCTCGAGCGTTTCAACAACCCATACGTAGANCATCAGGTAACGAGCATCATGCTCAACTCTTTCCCGAAATTCTGTGCACGCGACCTTCCTGGCGTTAAGACATANCTNGAGCGTAAGGGTCAGTTGCCAGAGGGACTTGTATTCGGTCTTGCTGCAATTATCACATATTATAAAGGTGGTAAGCGTGCTGACGGTACAGAGATTGTTCCTAATGACGCACAGGATATAATGGATCTTCTGAAGAACCTTTGGGCTACAGGAGATACNCAGAANGTTGTTGACGGTGTACTCAGCGCAACAAATATATGGGAAGGTGAAGACCTGCATGACATCAAGGGACTTGCAGAACTTCTGAAGAAAGATCTCGATCTCATTCAGGAGAAAGGCATGTTAGAAGCNGTGAAGACCATTCTCTAAAAAAATGACACTAAATAGATGATTAAAAGTGAAGAGGATGGAGTTTATCTGTCCTCTTCTTTTTTTNATAAATAAGGTATGATATCTATATTCGAAAAGCATGGGGTTAAACCCACCGCCAACCGACTGCTTGTTGCCAAGGAACTGGAAACGAGNATGCGTCCNCTATCNCTGCCCGAACTGGAGAAACGGTTGTACACGATGGATAAGTCGAGCATTTTCAGAGCGCTCAATGTATTTCGGGAACACCACATGGTACATGTGATAGAAGACGGTGGCGATGGCGTAAGGTATGAGTTGTGTCATAGTCACGAAGGACACGACGATGACATTCATGCCCACTTTTTCTGTGAGCAGTGTCACCGCACGTTCTGTATAGATAATGTGACTATACCTTCCATCGAATTACCGGAAGGTTTCCANATGTCATCTGTCAACTATATGGTAAAAGGCATCTGTGCCGACTGNAGAGAAAGTTAACGTAAAGAANTCTTTACGCNAATAATTTCTTTACAATCTCTGAAATAACCTTACCATCGGCCTGACCAGCCAATTGTTTCGTTGCTGCACCCATAACTTTTCCCATATCTTTCATAGATGTTGCACCAACGCTGTCTATAATCTGTTTAACAACAGCTTCCACCTCTGAAGCNTCCATNTGCTTAGGCAGGTACTCCTCTATAACGCTGACCTGTGCCAATTCTGCATCAGCAAGATCTTTACGGTTCTGTCCTACAAAGACCTCTGCAGACTCTTTTCCCTGTTTGGCCAACTTTGCCAATATCTTCAGAGCATCAGCATCTTCCAACGTATCATTAGCACCGGGAGCCGTCTTAGCCTCCAAGAAAACTTTCTTAATATTGCGTAACGTTTCCAAACGTACCTTATCACGGGCCTTCATAGCCTCTTTGATATCCTCACTTACTTTATCAAACAAATTCATAACATTCTGTTTTAAACGTAGTGCAAAGTAAACAATAATTTCTCAAATAACAAAATTTTTGAGGAACCATTTCGTATCCTTTCTCCTGCTTATCGGTGCTGTATTTTTTGCTTTTATGGACAGGTAAAGCCCCTAGCTTTCAGATTTTTCTTCGAACTTATTCTGTTTCAGACTNTCGACATATTCGCTGATACGGTGCAACTCAACAGGAATCTTTATACGTTGAGGACAGCTNGGCATACATTTTCCGCAACCGATACAGTGGTCTGCCTGACGTAANTTAGGTACACTNCTGTCATACCCNACAAGGAAAGCCCGTCTGTTAGCCGCATAATTGGCATCTTGNGTCCCCTTCACAATCTGNTAGTTNTTCACACATTTGTTGTAATGCACAAAGATACCTGGGATATCGACACCATAAGGACANGGCATACANTATTTGCAGTCATTACANGGTATNGTNCCTCCNTGCATCATTAAATCGGCTATCGTCTTATCCAGNAAACGCATGTCATCATCTGACAGNGGTTCCANAGGACAGTATGTCTTCAGATTCTCACGAAGATGNTCCATATANGTCATACCACTCAAAACGGTCAACACNCCTTTGGGNGTACCNGCATATCGGAAAGCCCACGAAGCGATAGATTTCTCCGGGTCTTTCTTCCTTAACTCATCCTGTATATGCTGCGGCATATTAGCCAANCTNCCACCCAACAGCGGTTCCATTATCACTGCAGGTATATTCCTCTTTTCCAGCTCNTTATAGAGATATTCNGCATCTACATTAAACGCATTTATNTCATTTGCATACAACCAATCCAAATAGTTGAGCTCTATNTGNACGAAATCCCAATGNGCCTCTCCTTTGTCATGCATCTCAAGNGCATGGTCAAACACTTTCACGTCACCATGAAACGAGAAACCNAGATTACGTATCTTACCCTCTTCCTTACGTTTCTTCAACCANTCGAGCAGACCGTTGGTGATAAAACGTGCCTCGAAGAGCTCAATAGGATCATGACTATCATCCGAACCGCCTATGGCATGGAGAAGATAGTAGTCGATATAGTCGGTCTGAAGCTCCTTGAGGGAGTTGTTAAACATCTCCACGGAAAACTGGAAATCGTAGGTATGCATNTTCGACATCTTCGTGGCGATAAAATAAGAATCACGTTTATGTCGTTTCAGTGCGATACCTGTATGTTTCTCCGACATGCCCTGCGTATANACTGGTGACGTATCAAAATAGTTTAATCCATGCTCNAANGCGTAGTCCACCTGTTTATTTACCATATCCTGGTCTACCTCCTCGTCTCCAATCTGTCGTTCACCAAGTTTCTGACCTTTTGTCGGTAGCCTCATCATACCATATCCTAATATAGACACCTTGTCGTTGGTATTNGGATTAATACGATATGTCATCTGCCCNTTTGGCGGTTCCTGATCCGNNGTATCTTTTGTTTTACTTCCGCANCCCACAAGTGCTGTCGATGTGATTGCGGCCGTGGCTGCACCGATACGTTTTAAAAACGAACGACGGGATATATTTTTCTCTGTCATAATAATTCTTTTTACTTGTTTATATTGTCCTATGCATCTCGTGTCCTTCTACGTATATTGCAGGATACGGACGAGACGGACATACATACTCACAGGCTCCGCAACCGATACATACAGCTGCGTTCACGGTGGGAACCATAACCTTTTTGTCTCCGACATTATACGGCATCATCTTTATNGCTCCCGTAGGACAATGACGNGCNCAGTTGCCNCAATGAACNCCCTCNGTCACAGGTANACAGTTNTCNTTTACCCACACGGCATGACCGATCTGAATACTCGATTTCTCTGCCTTGTTGATAGGATTTATTGCACCGGCAGGACAAACCTGTGAACAACGGGTACACTCAGGACGACAGAAACCGTGTTCATAACTCATTGTCGGTTGCATCATCGTAAACAGTCCCGTAGAAGGACGTAACACCTGATTAGGACATTCTGCCACACANAACTGACANCCCGTACAGTGTTTTGCCATATTATTGGCACTGATAGAACCNGGAGGTGTGATAGGTGTAGTACGTTCGGGAGCTTTCTTCTCTGCAAGTTCCGCAAGACCACCGTCNACCTTCTTATGTGCNTGNGCTAAAGCAGAAGCCGACACTGCCGATGCGGNACCCAAGACAAAAGCTCTCCTACCCTTATCTATTGTCTCGTTATCTGAGTCATGAACATTAGCACTCTTGTTCTCTGAAACGTCTTTCTTCTTTCCNAAAGCCAACGTATAATGTAAGGCATCGAAATCACAATAACCCAAACAGTCTCCGCATACCACACATCGGCTATAGTCNACCGTCTGATTCTTAAAATCTATGCAGGCAGCCTTACAATGAGTACTGCACTTACTGCATTTCTTGCATTTCTCTGTNTCAAAAACGATTCTGAACAGAGAGAAACGAGAGAAGAAACTGAGAATAGTACCCACAGGACATATCGTGTTACAGTAAGTACGTCCGTTACGCCATGCCAAAACGACTATCACAACAAATGTAACTGCTGCAATAATGAANGTTGGCAGAGAACGAATCCAGATATCCGTATCGTGGAAATAATAACTGTCAAAACGGCTCTCCACAGAGGCNAGCAGATTATATATAAATGCATATATCGGTTGTAACAGATTGGTAGCTATACGTCCCCANGACGAGTATGGCGCAAGTAAAGCAACCAAACTTCCTATACCCATGACAAAAGCCAATATGAAAATCACGAGAACAGGGTATCTCAACCATTTCATCTCCTTNGAATANGAATANGGTNTCTTCTTCCCTCTNCGACCNATNCNGGCTACAANATCCTGGAATACTCCTAACGGACAAATTATACTGCAATATATTCGTCCCAACACNAGCGTCAACAGTATCAGGGCTATTANCACGATAATATTGACAGCTAATAATGCCGGTAGAAACTGTATTTTTGCCATCCATCCCACAAGGCNTCCCATGGTGCCTGTGAAATCCAGGAACAGCAACGTCACTCCTACGAATAGCACTAATGCTAGTACCGTTCTTATTTTCCTTAACATAATCTTAATATTTTCTCTTGCAATAAAAATCAGTCTTGCGACTTCTCTGTACTCCTTACGATAAGTATGCTCACCTCATACAATAACCATATCGGCAACGANACCGCAGTAAGCGTAAAAANATCCGTCGTGGGTGTTATCACCGCAGCCACTATCAGAATAACTACTATGGCATGTCTCCTGTATCTGCTCATCACCTGATGATGAAGCAGTCCCATNCGACCTANTATCCAACTCACTACAGGTAACTCAAAGACCACTCCCATGACGAGACTCATCGATATCAGTGTGTCGGTATACGACTGCAGCGTCAACANGTTAGTAACCTCGCTGCTCACCTGATAGGTTCCGAGAAATCTTACCGTCAGAGGGAAAATGATGAAGTAATTCACCAATGTGCCNACAATAAACATCANATACGCNGAAACNACNATCGCTGTGGCATATTTCCGCTCATTGTCNTANAGTCCCGGTGATACGAAACNGAANAGTAGNTANAANACGTATGGCGATGCTATCAACAGACCGGCATACAGCGATACCCGTAAGTGTATCATAAACTGCTCCGTCAGTCCTGTGTTCATCAGTTGGATGCTGAAATCCTCCGCTCCCATCAACCTATAACTGATGAAATCGCTCTTGTGTGGAGCAAGCACNACGTCAAAGAGCACATCTTTGAAACAGAATGCGACTACAGCACACGATACCACCACTACAACCATCTTGATGATACTACCGCGCAGTTCATCCAAGTGGTCCCAAAATGACATCGTACGATCTTCGTTACTCACCGTCTACAGAATCCTCTTTCTTATCCTCTTTTTTCTCGTCCTCTATACCGTTCATACCATCCTTAAAGCTTTTCACCCCTTTTCCGAGTCCTTTCATCAATTCTGGGATTTTCTTGCCACCAAAGAGTAGTAATATCACGAGTGCGATTACGAGAATCTCTTGCATTCCAAGTCCAAACATTTACGTAAGTTATAGTTTTGTCTGCAAAAATAAAATTAAAAATCAAAAGTTCCTAATCATTCGATATTAAAAGATGTTAAGTTGGTCGGTGTTTTTGGCTAATCAACTCGAAAGTGATATTTTTTTCGTACTTTTGCATTTCCTATTCAATAAAAACGAAAAAGACAATAAAAGTATAGAAAATGAANAAATTAGGACTCGGCATCATCACGATGCTTTGTTTGGTGGCAACATCTTTCACCTCATGTTTGGATTCAGACAATAATAACAACAGNGTTACNCCCAATAGTACCGCCGTACAAGGTACATATAGCGGTCGCATGACTGTGAATTGCAATGGTATGGCATACGTACGCGATGTAGACGTTGTAATAGGCACATACGCCCTAAGAATAGATTCTATTTCGTCAACAGACATTCTCGAAAATGCAATAAGCGATTCTGCTTTGCTTGCTGCTGCAAAAAATCAAATAGGGGGTAATATACCTCTGCTCCTCAGATGTTCATCTACAGCTACTTCTGGAATTATACCTATATCCCTAGATGATGAAATTGGGGGCATAAAGTTTAGTTCTTCTACAGGCTACNATTACTACGTCTATTCNTATTTTACGGGAGATTCGACATCTACTTCTACATATAATACAAGTACCAAGGAACTGAATCTTCATTTTAAAGTTTCTCAACTGTTGTTCAACACGGACGCAGTAAGTAATTTCAAAGGAATATACTACGATATCGTAGCTACGAAAAACGANTAATTTTTAGTAACTTTGCATACAAATAAAAACATATAAAATGGAAGAACAAGTAAAAAACAAGTATCTGAAAATATCATATAANTTATTTTCTATCGACGATAACGGTACTCCAACACTCGAGGAAGAGACTACTGATGACAGACCNTTCTTCTTTATCAGCGGTTTTGGTAGTGCATTACCTGCATTTGAGAATCGAGTAATAGCTATAGAATCAGGTAAAGAGTTTGATTTCAAACTTGAGCCTGCAGAGGCTTTCGGNGACTATGAACAGAGTCGTGTACTCGATTTGGAGAGGGAGATGTTTACTATAAACGGACACTTTGACCATGACAACGTGTTTGTAGATGCTATTATCCCTCTACAGAACGAGGATGGTAACAGATTTATGGGTAAAGTGCTCGAAATAACTGANGACCACGTAAAAGTGGATCTCAACCACCCCTTAGCAGGCAAGAAGCTGCAGTTCACCGGAACGGTTGACGAGAACAGAGATGCTACCGAAGAGGAAGTACAGAGAATGATACATATCCTCAGTGGGCATGAGCACGGNGANGGNTGCGGNTGNGGACANCANCACGANCATGAACANGGNGANGGTTGNGGATGTGGACANCANCACGATCATGAACANGGNGAAGGTTGCGGATGTGGACACCATCACGACCATGAGCACGGCGAGGGCTGTGGTTGCGGACATCACCACGAAGACTAATAGAATATCAGATGGGGAATATTTTCGGCAAGAAATTTACTCTAACGACCTTTGGTGAAAGTCACGGAGAAGCTGTAGGGGGTGTCGTAGACGGCATGCCTGCAGGTATCGCCATTGATATGGACTTCATTCAAAACGAGTTAGCGCGCCGTCGTCCGGGACAGAGCAAGATAACCACAAGCAGAAACGAGCCTGACAAGGTCGAGATTCTGAGTGGTGTCTTTGAAGGACGTTCCACAGGATGCCCCATCGGTTTTATCGTACGTAACACCAACCAACATTCTAAAGATTACGACAACATGCGTGAGCTGTTCCGACCGTCTCACGCNGACTATACCTATTTCAGTAAATACGGGATACGCGACCACNGAGGAGGCGGCAGATCATCTGCCCGCATCACTATATCGAGATGTGTGGGCGGAGCGTTAGCCAAACTGGTACTGAAAGAGAAAGGCATAGATATCAAAGCCTATACGTCACAGGTAGGCAATATCGCTTTGGATAACGACTACCATCGTTATGATTTAAGCAAAATCGAAGATAATATCGTAAGATGTCCAGATGCAGCCAAAGCTAAAGAGATGGAAGAACTCATAACACGGGTAAAAGCCGAAGGTGACACCATAGGAGGCGTTATAACGGGCGTTATAACAGGTTGTCCCGTCGGATTGGGTGAACCGGAGTTCGATAAGTTACATGCTGCCCTAGGAGCTGCCATGCTCTCTATCAATGCCGTAAAAGGTTTTGAATACGGAGAGGGCTTTAATGCTGCGAAATGCAGAGGTAGCGAAATCAACGATATCTTTGTTTCNGAAAACGGAAAGATCAGAACAGCCACGAATCATAGCGGCGGCATACAAGGAGGTATAAGCAACGGAGAAGAGATATATTTCCGTGTAGCCTTCAAACCCGTGGCAACACTGCTGAAAGAACAACATACCGTAGATATTANCGGTAAGGAGACCGTCTTAGAGGTTCAAGGGCGTCATGACCCTTGTGTANTACCTCGTGCGGTACCTATCGTNGANGCTATGGCTGCTATGACTATTTTAGATTTCTTACTTCAAGCCTAAAANAGTCANAACANTANCCCACNACACCTATTATCTCCTGNACAGAATGGCATCCATGACGTTCCAGCCATTCATCAATACCATGTATTATCTTAGGAGTAACAGCAGGATCAATGAAATTGGCTGTTCCAACCTCTACGGCCGTAGCACCTGCCATCATAAACTCTATAGCATCCTCTGCTGTCATAATACCGCCAAGTCCGATAACAGGAATCTTAACCGCCTTAGATACTTGCCATACCATTCTCACGGCTACNGGTTTTACGGCAGGACCGCTTAANCCACCCGTCTTGATGCTTAGTCTATGACAACGTTTCTCTATATCTATCGACATNCCCATAAGAGTATTGATAAGCGATAGACTGTCTGCTCCCTCATATTCNCAGGCACGGGCAATCTCGCTNACGTCAGTGACATTAGGTGATAGTTTTACGATAAGATGTTTGTCATATACCGCTCTCACGGCTCTTACTACCGAACTGGCTCCCTCGGTAGTGACTCCAAACACCATTCCGCCGTCCTTTACGTTAGGACAAGAGATATTAAGTTCTATGGCGTGTATATTATCGAGTTCGGCAACCTTTGCAGCNCAAGCGGCATAATCTTCAGGACTGCTACCGCTGACGTTTACGATGACCTCGGTACCCAGATCCTTGATTTTCGGATATATATTTTCACAGAAATATTCAACNCCCTTATTCTGTAACCCCACGCAGTTTAACATTCCATTCGGAGTCTCTGCCATACGAGGATANTCATTACCCTGTCGCTCATGAAGNGTAGTACCNTTTACGATAATACCTCCGAGCGTATCCAAAGGAAAGAAATCTGCGAACTCTATACCATAACCAAAAGTTCCTGATGCTGTAAGCACGGGATTTTTTAGGGCGATATCTCCTATCTTAACACCTAGACTTGCCATAATAACTTGTTTATATTCATTACCGGACCTTCCTTACATACGCACACGTTACCCGACGTGGTATTCTCTACACAACAGAGACATGCTCCTACGCCGCAGGCCATAAGGTTCTCTAGTGAGACCTCACATTCTGTACCCGTTTTACTAGCGTATGCGGCAACAGCCTTCATCATCGGTTTCGGACCGCATACCTGTATCATGTCGAAGACCTCCGACTGTAGAATACTATGATTGGTAACAAAACCTTTCTCGCCAACGGAACCATCTTCTGTGGTCAAGAAGACCTTGCCGTATTTCTCATATTCAGATATGAGGAGTAGATCNTTCTTGCTCCTTGCTCCTAATAGGAATGTAGGTGTTCCACCTTTNAAAGCTATCTGTTGACCTTGATAGAGTAAGGGTGCGATACCCACGCCACCGCCAACGAGNAGGAATTCTTGTACCTCAGGAGACGGTTCTGTGAACGAATTTCCCAANGGTAATACACAGTTGAGTTTATCCGAGGGTTTAAGATTGCCCAAAGCCCTCGTACCATCGCCTATCATAGCGACGAGTAACCATAACTCATTCTTTTTCCTGTCAACGAAGTTAATGGAAATCGGACGACGTAAGAAGGTGGATGGAGATTTCTCCACTTTTACCTGTACAAACTGTCCCGGTAACATCTCCGGCAGCTCCTCGTCGGAAGTCAATTTTAAATGAACATATTTGTCATTTAACCGCTTCACAGAGCTTACCACAAGGTCTAACACATACTTTTTCATGCAATAATCGACTCAAAAACAACAGCCATAACCATGCTGTATCAGAAATTACTGCAAAATTACATCAAAAAAACGAGTTCTCAAAGAAAATCAATGAAAACTAAATCACGAGAATATATAAGTAATGTGTATTACAATANAAAATNNATTTAGGAAGGAACAAACGACTCNAAAGTNTGGTCGTCATAAAAAACTCTTATCTCAGAAATCTTNCGTTCAGNTTTGTCAAGATTTTTCACAATAATATTTGTAGGAGTCTGAGATGGTATTTCCTGTCGTGACGAAGAACTAACTGTCGAACCTTCTTTATTCTCCACAACAAAATCCTCTAATGGGGTGGAGGAAGGAGAATCTGCAAACAGNTCNGGTTCCCGAACTTCAGAAGTCATAGATCCATTACCAAAAAGTAACCAGTCTGTATTTACATCCGGCATTTTATTTTTTATTGCATTTACAATATTTAGGGTAGGAGCAGTTCTTCCAGAAAAGATGCTACTCAATGAAGCAGGCGAAATATTTAAAAAATTCGCAAAATCNAACTGCGTCATATTTTTATCTTCCATTAACTTTCTAATTCTGTCCTTCATCGCTATTTGAGNCTATTTTTGTGATTTTTCTTAGATTTTACAAAGGTAAACAAAAAAAACGAGATAAATTCATAAATCTGAAAAAATTTAATTTTACAAAAGTNAGATTTNTAAATTTAGATTTTTACATNCGTGTTTAGTTTTGCNAATTCTTNATTTNGATTTATAAACATAAATAATTNATGATTTTATTTTGACAAAGTAAACATATAANTGAAATTTATAAAANGTTGGGTATTAATAAGTAAGATTNTACNAAACACCTTTATATACAGACAAATCGGGCACTTTGGGGGCATTTAGATGCAAAAANAAGAAAATTTTATAGCAAAAAAGCATATAAAGTACTGGTTTTTAATTATTTATAAATGTATANNGGGATTGAATAAATATAGATTTNCNAAATTNAAGNTNNAATTTACTTTTGTATTTNTNAATTTNNATTTNNAAAAGTNNTNATTTTATTTTGTTTTGTAAATTTAATACTGAAAAATGNGNGATTTTTACGTTCTTAAATTTTGTCCATATTTTAAAATTGTAATTGTTAAAAAATCTATATCTAACTTTCGGGCAACTTCTAATCGGTCAAAAAACAGCGTTTTTCAAGTATTTTGAACAGTCGTCAACAAAATATCAAAATATTCAAATTATGGAGATTACACNAATANGGGATANANACCTATTTATCGGCATTTATCCCCTATTTACTTTCTCCGCCGGAAANAAAAANTTCGTCAAATCTAGAAGTTAAAAAANATTTAATGAAAGATGAAGAAAATCAGCTCTTTTAGCAGCTGTCCCGCGTCTGTACTGGCATTGTCGAGACCTTTCATCTTTGCATCCGTCTCACGNATTTTATCTATAATTTGCATGACTTTTACACCAGAATAGTTCCTCATGCCGGTAGAATAATCTTTCGTTTGCCAACTGCTACGAAGTTCCAAAAAAGAGGCTAAACCATCTGGAGTTTTCTGTGGAGCATAGTAAGCCATCATCAGATTTCTAAAATAATTGAACAGGAGAGGAACTGTTGTATACAGATTTCCGCTCTTTGAATTCTCATCAAAATATTTTATTATCTGATTAGCTTTGTAAACATTTTTCGTAATAATAGCATCCTTCAATTCGAACGTGTTGAAGTCCTTGCTTACNCCNATAGTTTTTTCTACAGCCTCGGGAGTTATCGACTTGCTATCCCCTAACCCGATAAGAAGTTTATCCAGCTCACTCGTTATACGGTGTAGGTCACTTCCTATATGGTCAGCAATAATCTGCGTCGATTTTTCATCAATGGTCGCTCCCCTCTCCTTTACATATTTCTCTATAAAGGCAGGCAGTTGCCATTCTTTCAGTTTATTTCCTTCCATCACCACTCCCACATTGCTTATCGCCTTATAGATAGCCTGTCGCTTGTCCATAGTGGCGTTTTTAAAGCATAATACGATGATAGAACTGCTCTGTCCCATATTATTGAGATATTTGGTCAGAGGATCCCAGTTTTTCATTCCCTGCGCCTCNTTCACTATCACCACCCTACGATCAGCCATCATTGGGTACTGTCGCGCCATCTGGGCGATAAGAGCAGGGTCTGACGTGCTTTTCTCCGAACCATATACCACGTTNTGGTTGAAATCACGCTGTTCCGGAGTAAGCACGTTATTCTGGATATAGTCGCTTATCACATCCGTGTAATACGGTTCATCTCCCATCAAAAGATAGATGGGTGCATAACGTTTCGCACGTAAATCCTTCATTATATCACTGAAGGTATTTTTCGTTTTCTCTGCCATTTTCCTTATTTTCTGACCTAATCACCGACAATTAAAAGTAAAATTATTACCTTTGCAGTGGTGACAATCTCGTTTTCATCTGCAAAAATACAAAAATGCCGCAAGCAGACCAACAAAAAAGTGAAATAAAAATCATCGAACGTGATGGTAAGCGTCTNATTTATGATTTACTGCGCCGTAAATACGTCCGTCTTACCCCTGAAGAATGGGTACGACAGAATTTTGTGCATTTTTTGATAGAAAAGAGAAATTATCCCTTCGGACTGATGGCTAATGAGGTGGAACTGGAAATAGGCAATAAGAAGATGCGTGCNGATACGGTTCTGTATCACAGAGATCTCCGACCGCGCATGATAATAGAGTATAAGAGTCCCAATGTACAGATTACCAAAAAGGTTTTTGATCAGATAATGTCGTATAATATTCTGCTTAAAGCCGATTATCTGGTCGCNTGCAACGGTAAGACGTCACTATGCTGTCATATAAATTATGCTCTGCAGAAATATGAATTTCTACAGAGCATACCATACTATGAGGAACTTAAATAGTTTCCTTAATCTTCAGTCTTCTCTTCAGTCTTCTTTTTCCTTGTAGCGCGCTTTTTCTTGGGAGCCTCCTCTTTCGTCTCCTCTTTTACACCGGCCAACTCAGGATCAACAAGGATACGTCCGCAGTATTCGCAAACAATAACCTTCTTGTGCATCTTGATATCCAACTGTCTCTGTGGTGGAATCTTGTTGAAGCAACCGCCGCAGGCATCACGCTGAATATATACTACGCCTAAACCATTACGAGCATTCTTACGGATTCTCTTGAACGCNGTAAGAAGTCTCGGCTCGATAAGTGCTTCCAATTCTTTAGCTTTCTCTTTCAGCGCATCCTCATCAGCTTTTGTCTCCTCGATAATCTCATCCAGTTCGCTGCTCTTGACATTCAGGTCTTCGTTGCGCTCCTTCAGCTCGTTTTTGCTTCTTGCCAAATCAGAGATTTTCTGTTCTATGGTAGCCTGAGCCTCACCTATCTTCTTCTGACACAGTTCTATCTCCAGGTTCTGGAACTCTATCTCCTTAGAAAGAGTATCGTATTCACGATTGTTCTTTACCTGCTCCAACTGACTCTTATAACGGTCAACATTTATCTGTGCANTGGCTATCTCGCCCTGTTTCTGACTTACAGCCTGTTTGAGTTCCTGTATCTCCTGTTGTATCTTGTCAACTCTCATCTTCAGACCCTCGATCTCNTCTTCNAGGTCCTGTACTTCCAATGGCAGTTCACCGCGTACTGCTCTTTTCTTGTCTATTTCAGATAAGTAGTTCTGTAACTGATAAAGGTTTTTCAGTTTCTCCTCTACTGTAAAATCTGATGGATCTTTCTTTGCCATATTATAAATATATTATAGGGTTTGTATTTATCTTTGTCGTATATGTTCTCACCTCGGGGAAATTCTCTTTGATAATATCTCTGAATATCTCCGTTGTGAAATGTTCCGTTTCATAATGTCCCAGTACCACGATCTGTATCTGNTGNTCCTGNCCGAAATACTCGTGNTATCGCATNTCTCCCGTGATGAANGCATCNGCNCCGNCCGCTTTTGCCTCGTTCAACAGGAAAGCCCCTGCTCCACCGCATATCGCCACTTTNGATATTTTNCGTTTCAGGAGCTCGTTGCATGCCGCACTGTCTGCCTCCAACGACTGTTTTGACATCNTTACGAAATCGGCGGCATCCATAGGCGATGGCAACTCACCGATAACACCTTGTCCNCAGTCTACTCCNTCTACTGTCTTAGACGAGAAAAATTCTACGTTTTTCAAACCTAGCTTCTCTGCGATCTTAAAGTTCACACCGTTGAAAGCACTGTCCATATTGGTGTGCATAGACAGTACCGTGATACCNTTCTGTAGGGCGAGCATCACAGACTTCTCTACATCATTTCTNCCACCTATACACTTCAGTGCATGGAAGATTAAAGGGTGATGAGACACGATGAGATTACACTTCTCTTCTATCGCCTCTTTCACCACAGCAGGTGTCACGTCAAGACACAATAATACCCCTGATACTTCCGTCTCTGTTAATCCACATTGCAAGCCGGCATTATCAAAGCTCTCCTGCAAGGGCAGAGGCGCGAAACGTTCAAGGGCTAACTCTATTTCCCGTATTCTCACGCTCATAACAACTCGTTAAAAAGCAAGATGCAACTCTGTGAGTTGCATCGGGAGATTATAAACTCCTTTGCATCAACAATTTATCATTGTCGATGCAAAGGTACTATTTTTTTTCTGAACTTGCAACATTTTTAGCTTTTTTTTGCTACTATGTCCTTGAGTTCCATAGTGAAGATAAGTGCCGAAAACGGTTTAATTTTATCACCGGCGCCTCTTTCTCCGTAAGCGAGATTATAAGGGATATACACCTCCCACTTACTGCCTTTCGGCATCAACTGCAGAGCCTCGGTCCAACCCTTTATAACCTGTTTTACGCCAAACTCGCTTGTACCGTCACCGCGCTTGTATGAACTGTCGAATACCGTACCGTCAACAGTGCGTCCTTCGTATGCCACTTTCACTTTGTCTGAGGCTGTTGGTTTCTCGCCTTTTCCTTCTACCAANACCTTATACTGCAGTCCGCTAGGCAATGTCTTNACACCTTCNTTCTTTGCATTCTCTGCTAAGAAAGCCTCTCCCGCACGTCTGTTGGCACCATACTCCTTTTCTAGTTTTTCTTCTTTATACGCCGTTCTCTTAGTACTTACAAGTTTCTCTGCTTCAGCGAGTTGCATNATATCNTTTTTATCCTCCAAACCATCGATGAAACCTTGATAGAACAACGATTCATTAATAGAATCCGGAGTACCGGAGAAGTCTTTGCTTACCTGTGGCAAGAATCTGCCTGCCACCATATCGGCAATCAAGGTTCCTGCCACACGGGCACTGTAACTCTTATCGCCGCGGTTTGCAATTGCCTCCTTGAAACCTGNTACTACATCCGGAATGTTGGCAGAGTCAACGTCATACTGTTTCTTCAAGAAAGGCAACAGACCNTCCTTAAACTGCATTCCTGCAGCATAACTCAGGGTGTCACGAGATGTCTTCACCTCTGCCCTGCTCTCTTCTTTCGTCTTTTTTACTTTTCCNTCCGATGTTGTCACTCCTGCAATGAGTGCCAACGCAATAATTATATTTCTCTTCATATTTTTTATGATTTTCTTTCGAAATGCAAAGGTACTACTTTTTTCGCTTTTCAAAACATTATTTTCCAAAAGGATACAAAAATCACACCATCCTTCTGGATAACGTAAAAGAACTNATATACAACATTATCATCGTTATCAATCCGTTGATCATCAATAGCTCATATCCAAACTGATAGTCGAAATAATATGTCGACACCTGCTGNAGTATAAAACATAAAACNGGAGAGATTACGGCGATATAAGGCACCCACCTGTCTGCCGCTCCCCTTCTACAGAATATGCCGTATGCAAAGATGCCTAATAGAGGACCGTAGGTGTAGCTGCACAGAGTGTANATAGCATCTATCACATTCGTGGAGTTGACATACCGAAATGCCACTATCAATACTGTGAAAATCACGGCCATTAATAGATGTACCCTCTTTCTCAAAAAGATATCATACGGTCGTTCACGGATATTCAGACAGTAAGTTGTCGTCAACGCAGTAAGGGCTGAATCGGCACTACTGAAAGATGCTGCTACTATACCTATCGTGAATAGTATCACCACGGTCGTACCTAAACGACCTGAAGCGGCAAAATAAGGCAACAACATATCCGTACTACCTAATGTCGACACGTCGACCCCTACCCTTTGTGCATAGTGTAACAACAGTATTCCCAACATAAGAAAAAGGAAGTTGGCAGGAAGGAAGGCAAAACCATACGTACACATATCNTTCTGCGCATCCNTGAGGTTCTTACATGTCAGATTCTTCTGCATCATATCCTGATCCAAACCTGTCATCACTACCACGATAAAAACGCCACTGAGAAACTGTTTCCAGAAATTCTGACGAGATACCCAATCATCAAAGACGAATATACGACTNTGCGAATCGGAAACAAGCGTATTATAACATTCTCTCAGATCCATATCCATACCTGTCATCAGGTTATATATAATCAGAATCAGAGCCACGAAAATACAAAACGTCTGAAAGGTATCCGTTATAACAAGGGTACGTATACCGCCTTGATGCGTGTATAACCAGATACACAGAACCATCACCGACACCGTAGCAGGGAAAGGTATGCCAACATACTGAAACACAAACTGTTGCAACAGCATACATACGATATAGAAACGTACTACGGCACCCAACATCTTCGACAGTAGGAANAATGCTGCTCCCGTCTTATACGTATNTNTACCAAAACGATTCCTNAGATAAGTATATATCGTAGCACTGCCCAACTTATAGTATATAGGCAGNAGTAAAAAAGCCACCACGAAATATCCGAGGATAAATCCCATACACATCTGCAGATATGTCATATCGGAATGTATCACCATACCTGGCACACTGATGAATGTCACACCCGATATAGATGCCCCAATCATACCGAAAGCCACTAAGTACCANGGACTCCTTCTGTTGGCACTGAAAAAAGAATCATTATCATTACCCTTACGATTGGTGATACGACTGATACACACCAGTATGAAAAGATATAACAGAAGTGTTGCTACGATTATCATGTAAGTCGTAAATTTGGAACGCAAAGTTAGTAATAAAAAGTCAGATAATGCCGTGACAGACGGTAAAGTAGTGGTTAAATAATGTAAAATACNCGGTTGACGAAACCACCTTTTCTATATTTGTCGTATATTTGCAAGAGAGATAGAAATATCCACTTAAAACCATAAATAAAAAATATTATGAATATTCCAGGAGTGTTTTGGTTAGTACCGATAGCATCGGTAGTAGCGTTGTTGATGGCATGGTTTTTCTTCCGCAGTATGATGAGTGCAGAAGAAGGTACGCCNCGTATGATAGAAATCGCCCAGCATGTAAGAAAGGGCGCTATGGCTTATCTCAAACAGCAGTATAAGGTAGTACTCATCGTATTCCTTGTCCTTGCCGTGATCTTTGCCTTTATGGCCTACGGTCTTCATGTACAGAATCCATGGGTACCCTTCGCCTTCCTCACAGGCGGATTCTTCTCTGGATTGGCNGGTTTCTTCGGTATGAAGACAGCCACATACGCCAGTGCCCGTACAGCCAACGCNGCCCGAAAAGGTCTCGACGCGGGTCTCCGTATCGCCTTCCGAAGTGGTGCCGTCATGGGACTTGTCGTAGTAGGATTGGGATTGTTCGATATCGCAATATGGTTCCTGATACTTAGCTATTTCTATCACGGGAGCAGTATGGCACTGATTACCATCACTACCACGATGCTTACCTTTGGTATGGGAGCCTCAACACAAGCTCTCTTTGCACGTGTAGGAGGTGGTATATATACTAAAGCGGCCGACGTAGGAGCGGATATCGTGGGAAAAGTAGAAGCTGATATTCCCGAAGATGATCCTCGCAACCCCGCCACTATAGCTGATAACGTGGGTGACAACGTGGGTGATGTTGCGGGAATGGGTGCTGACCTGTACGAAAGTTACTGTGGTAGTATACTCTCTACGGCAGCATTAGGAGCCACCGCTTTCGCCATGAATGGTGAGATGCAGCTCAAGGCAGTCATCGCACCGATGATTATTGCGGCAGTAGGTATCTTCCTGTCTATCATCGGTATTTTCTTAGTCAGAACGAAAGAAGGTGCCACGATGCGCGATCTNCTGAAATCTCTGTCATTGGGAACCAATGTCAGCGCTGTTCTCATCGCCATCGCCACTTTCATCATATTATATCTCCTGAATATCGACAACTANATAGGTGTNTCGTTCTCTGTTATCACGGGTCTTGTNGCNGGAGTCATCATCGGACAGGCTACNGAATACTACACCTCTCATAGTTACAAACCTACGCAGAAGATAGCAGAGGCATCACAGACGGGTAGTGCCACCGTGATAATAAAAGGTATAGGAACAGGAATGATAAGTACTTGTATCCCTGTGGTAACTATCTCTATCGCCATTATGCTGTCATATATGTGTGCCAACGGTTTCGACCTTAGTATGAGTGCCGAGAGCATNTCAAAAGGTCTCTANGGTATAGGTATCGCGGCNGTAGGTATGTTGTCTACACTGGGTATAACACTCGCCACCGATGCCTACGGTCCTATTGCCGATAATGCGGGCGGTAATGCCGAAATGAGTCAGTTGGGAGAAGAGGTTCGTCANCGTACNGATGCCNTGGANGCNTTAGGTAACACCACCGCTGCTACAGGCAAAGGTTTTGCCATCGGTAGCGCTGCCCTCACAGCCTTAGCTCTTTTAGCATCGTACGTTGAAGAGGTGAAGATAGCTATGGTACGGGCGATGGAAGGTGGTAAACAGTTTATCGATACCACAGGACAGGTCTTCGATCCTTCCACAGCTACGATGAATGATTTTATGTCGTTCTTCCAGGTNACNCTTATGAACCCTAAGGTGTTGGTAGGTGCCTTCATCGGTGCTATGGCNGCNTTCCTTTTCTGCGGTCTTACCATGGGTGCCGTAGGTCGTGCCGCACAAGCTATGGTCGAAGAGGTTCGTCGCCAGTTCCGTGAGATAAAAGGGTATCCTGACAGGAGAGGCAACNCCTGATTATGGCAGTTGCGTAGAGATCAGTACNCGTGCCGCACAGAAAGAGATGATAATACCTTCTATCTTAGCTATACTCATACCTATTATCGTTGGNTGTATCCTTGGTGTTGCAGGAGTGTTAGGTCTCCTCGTTGGCGGTTTGGCAGCAGGATTCACTCTGGCTATCTTCATGGCTAATGCCGGTGGTGCCTGGGATAACGCTAAGAAGATGGTTGAGGAAGGAAACTTTGGCGGTAAGGGNTCTCCTTGTCATAAAGCTACTATCGTAGGTGATACCGTAGGCGATCCGTTCAAGGACACTTCNGGTCCATCACTTAATATCCTTATCAAACTGATGTCGATGGTAAGCATCGTTATGGCGGGTCTTACCGTAGCTTTCGCTTAGACTAGTTAAGACCACTCACAACATTAGCAGCGGCTATCTGCATGTTAGCCGTTGCTATATCATGCNTCATCGCCTGTTCCACACTTATCCCCGGTGGGTTTATCGATTGTACGCTTCTGAATCCTGCGTCCAACAGTTCCTNTTCGTCCGTCACAGATCCTGCCAAAGCNATAACGGGAACGTTGCANGCTTTTGCTTTATTCAGTACACCGATAGGCAGTTTTCCGTACAGTGTCTGTTTNTCTATCCTACCCTCGCCTGTGATAACTAAGTCGGCATCTCTGAGNTGTCTCTGCAGTCCCGACATGCTTATCACCACATCGATACCTTTAGACAATGTAGCTCCGATTATCTTCAATCCAAATCCCAATCCACCTGCAGCACCGCAACCTTGCGAAAANGCNTCCACAGGGAAGAAGGANGAGAAATGTCTGAGACCTTCATCCAAACTTGCTATCTCGGAAGAAGAAGCTCCTTTCTGACCCGCATAGATATATGCAGCACCGTTTTTACCGTACAGAGGGTTCTTGACATCACAGATAGCCACGATACTTATATCCTTAAAACGCATGGCACCCGTAACGTCAACCTTCGATACTTTTATCATTTCCTCACCAATAGGATTTACGGGTGTATCTGAGTCGGATAAGAACCTATAACCTAGAGCCGACAACATACCCATGCCTGCATCGTTGGTAGCACTACCGCCTACCCCGACATATATCGTCTTACATCTTCTGTGCACTGCATCACGTATCATCTCACCTACGCCGAATGACGTAGTCTTCATCGGGTTTTGTTCCATCGGGTTGAGCAAAGTCAGTCCTGCACATTCCGCCATCTCCATCACCGCCGTTTCGCCCGATACAGACACATAGTATCTCGCTTTTATCGACCTGAACAGAGGGTCGTGAGACGCACACTCCACCCAACGTCCTTTCATAAACCTGCACATCGCCTCCGTAGTACCCTCTCCGCCGTCGGCTAGAGGCAGTCCTACGATATTGGCATCGGGATACACACTACGTATCCCCTCCGTGGCAGCCTCCACAGCTTCAGATGCCGACATAGACCCNTTAAAAGAGTCAAAAGCNAGTANNATCTTACATTTATATAAAGATACTGTTTTAGGTTTTAGCATTATACCGTNTACCGACGATGTTATATTTATTTCTTCGGAAAGAGCAGNGCCTTATCACGTTCCAGTGCAGGTTGTGCCCATTCCGTAGGCACGAATTTCCAGTTATGTCCCGGTTCGGGAGATATAGTACCCGCCTTTTCNATCTCTTTCATAAGATAGTAGCGCAGGTCTCTCTCGCTCTCCCACAGGATACGACTAGTNAGACTGTCTTTCGGAATTCCNGCGCCCTTGGTAAGCAGTTCNCCGCCACCATTACCGCGGTAGCTGTTCATTGCCACCTTGTACCATGCCTTCTCGTCAAACGGTCTACCGTCACTCATCTGCAGTATACGNACCTTCTGTCCNTCGGGTTTCGTCACATCCACCTCGTAATCGATGCCCGAAGCCGAGTCGAAGTTGAATGTAAGNTTTCTGAAACCGTAACGTTGGTTATCNTTACGAGTCTGCAGATCGATATCTAAGATATGGTCATTCTTTGTCTTCATCGTGTTACACCACAGATCATAACTCATCTCCAGGTGTTTTCTTATCTCCTCACCCGTCATACGCATNGTATAGAGCTGATTCTCAAAACGATAAAGATTAAACATGTCNCTTACTTTCACATCTCCCTCCTTTATCACGGTATTCAATGACAGAGGAGCGTTAAACGAGATGTCTGCACCTGTTATCTGCAACTGCAACGAGTGAATAAAATCAGCGAAAGCAGAGTTGCCGAAGAAACAGTCACGCATATACATCGGTTTCAGGAACGTACCTATCTTCTTGCTCGTATACGTTGCCACGCTATCGATAAACGGTTGGAAATGAGCCACATAATCCTTATCTACCGGCATATCACAGATATTTACTGTGCTACCCTTAATCTGCTTGTCCACCACCTTTCCGTCGTTTACAGTAAATGTTATCTCTGCATCAGCGATGTATCGTGCATTGTTCGTAGGATCCAACATCAGCACCTTTTTACCTGTTGCCGATGTTATCTCTCCATCAAAACGTGTATGGTCATGACCGTAGAAAACGATGTCTAGTCCATCCACCTGTCGTGCCGTCTCCAAGGAAGTGTTCTCCACGTACGACTCCGTTTTTATGCCACCCTCCTTACCGCTGTGGAAGAGACCGATTATCACGTCGGGATTCTCATGTTCTTTCAGATATTTCACCCACTGTTGGGTACTGCTTATCATCTCCTGAAATTCCAGANCGCTCCACAGCGATTGTTTGAGCCAGTTGGGTATAGCGGGTGTAAGCATTCCCAACACTGCTATCTTCACACCCTCTCTATTAAACATGACGTAGGGTTTTACATACGGTTTACCCGTTTTNGTATCTATTATATTCGCCCCCACCACAGGACATTTCAGTTCACTTATCCATTTGTCATATACCTTATGTCCCGTTTCCACGTCATGGTTGCCTATACCCTGTACATCGTATTTCAGATAGTTTATTATCTCTGCGGCAATATTCTTGTCGGATGTCTTGATATAATTAGAGTAATAGTTTACAGGTGTACCCTGCAGTATATCACCGTTATCCATCACGATAAGATTCTTTCCGTATATCTGTCTAAGTGAGTCTATATACGAGCTTATCCTAGCCATGGTACCCTGTTCCTCATGTTGCCCTGTAGCTTCCATCGGGAAGAATTTACCATGTACGTCACTTGTCTCTAACAGTCTTATCTTTACAGTCTTCGTTTTCGCGTTCATCGGCATCATTCCCATCGCCAATGCCACAGCGCAAAGAATATATTTTCCTTTCATCATATCTTTAGGTTTATCGTTTTTATATTAATCGTCATTATCATCAAAGTCTTCATCCATCTCCATATCCAGCGCCTTGTTCCATAGGTATTTACGCGTCTCCTTGACGATAACACCACTAAGGAACAACAGTGACAGAAGATTAGGTATAGCCATAAGCGCATTCATGCAGTCGGCGACGTTCCATACTAACGGTAGACTTACGATACTACCAAAGAATATCGCCACCACAAATGTTATACGATAGGCATGTATGCTTACCCTCGTCGATCTCAGATATTCCATAGCCCTCTCTCCGTAATAGCTCCATCCTAATATCGTGGAGAAAGCAAAGGTCAACAGACTTACAGAAAGCAGAGGAGCACCGATATACGGTATCTTACAGAAAGCCACCTTTGTCAGCGTGCCACCATCGGAATAGCTGATATCAGGATAAGCGATAATACTGCTTACTATCACAAGACCCGTGAGTGCACATATCACCACCGTATCCCAGAATGTACCTGTGGAGGATACCAACGCCTGACGGACAGGATTCTTCGTCTTTGCAGCAGCCGCCACTATAGGTGCACTACCCAGACCGCTCTCGTTACTGAAAAGACCGCGTGCTATACCATAGCGAGCAGCCATGATAACCGAGGCACCCACGAATCCGCCGCCCGCTGCCTGAGGACGGAAAGCGCTCTCTCCTATTAGTTTTATCGCCTCCCAAAGATAGGCATGGTTGAAACATAGGATAACGATACATCCCACTACATAGAATATCGCCATAAAAGGAACGAGAATCACGCATACACGGGTGATAGCCTTTACACCGCCTAATATCACCAGTCCTGTAAGTATAGCCACGAAAGCTCCCGTTATCCACGTAGGAATGCCATACGTCTCAAAAGTCAGAGTAGATATAGCGTTCGCCTGTACCGTGTTACCGATACCGAAACTTGCCAATACGGTAAATATCGAGAAGAGTATCGCCATTTTCTTCCATCCTAGCCCTTTTTCTAAGGCGTACATCGGTCCACCGAGCATTCNCCCTTTAGNNGTNTTCTGTCTGTATTCAATAGCAAGCAGTCCCTCACCGTATTTAGTAGCAATACCGAAGACACCCGTAAGCCAGCACCACAGTACCGCNCCAGGACCGCCTAAGGCCACAGCCGTNGCAACGCCCACGATATTACCTGTACCCACCGTAGCNGCAAGAGCCGTAGCCAGTGCNCCAAACTGTGACACATCACCCGTACTGTTCTTATCCCTTTTTACACTCAGTTTTATCGCCTTACCGATATATCGTTGNGGTANACGCANNCGAAATGTCAGGAACAGATGCGTTCCCAACAATAATATTATCATTGGCCAGCCCCACAGAAAACTGCTTATCTGGGAAAAAATCTCATTTANTGTATCCATAGATCTTTACACTTTCGTATGTAGCAGTAATAACCACCTCATACAACATCAATAGCGAGTGCAAAGTTAGTAATTTTTTCTTAATTAAACATATAATCCACCATCTCCTTTGTTTNAAGTGAGAATATGATTTATAAAATAAANATGTATANGCAAAGAGGCAAAATACCCTGATAAGTATTCTGCCTCTTAACAAAGCTTATTCCTTAGACCTTATTTTACGCCTTTAAGAGCATAAACCATGCCTTCGCCAACACTGATGGCAGACATTGGATTTTGGCCAGTTACCAGTCGTTGGTCAACTACTACGTGAACCTGCCATGGGTCGGATTTCTCATAGATGGCGCCATGCTCGCGCAATTTTGTTTCCAACATGAACGGGAGAATCTCCGTACCGCCAACAATGTTCTCCTCGGCATCGGTAAAACTGTTTACCTTCTTGCCGTCAACGAGATACCTGCCATTGGAGAGCTTGATGTTTACAAGTCCTGAAGGGCCGTGGCATACTGCTCCTACAACACCGCCATTCTCATAGATGNTAGCGGCAATCTTTGCGATGGTTTCGTTTTGCGGGAAATCCCACATAGTTCCGTGACCTCCAGCATAGTAGATTCCTTTGTATTTTGAAGGATCCACTTCTTCG
>Ga0065708_1006513_pt1 | contig 38967 bp, 19 predicted proteins | sample Hoacrofraction12_2_FD_59095 | JGI IMG/M metagenome (GOLD analysis project Ga0065708, IMG submission 59095) | Hoatzin crop microbial communities from Cojedes, Venezuela, sample from fiber fraction 12 v1 | ecosystem: Host-associated > Birds > Digestive system > Esophagus > Crop | place: Venezuela... | reverse complement strand
GTGCGACGTCCTCGCCATGGCAGACACCAAGCAAGCTTGGTCTGCTCATTTGGCTCGTCAGTCGTTGATAATTGATAGTTAAAAAGCCGCAGTTGCGGCTTTTTTTATCCGAATACGTTCCAGAAGACAATAATAACAGTTGAGGAGGAGCGGAATGCATGAAGACACGAGCAATGATGATATCTTGAAGGAACTGTTTCGGCAGCTGCGCTATAATACCTCGGTGGTGTACGATGATGACTATGTGACACGACGGGCGAGAGGTGTGGCACTGAGTGCGGCGCGACAGATAATACAGGTTATGGATATACGGAAATATAACCTGCGCGTTGCCCGACGGTTACAGGAGAGAGATGAAAGGACGGAAGAAAGAAAGGAAGAGATACAAAAGTGCGTAAAACAGATAAAGGATTACTGTTATGGACATTCCGATAACAGTAATACCGAATCCAAAGACGCACCCGCTTACAGCACGTTGATACTGAGATGTCTAAAGATACTGACGGATATCGCTGACGTACCGCAGATATTGACTGCCGACACCCTCGATACCATCAGTATCCAAATCGAAGAATAGTATCTAGAATAACCTAATTGTATTATGTTTCCTATTCAGGAATAAAATATTTTCTTTTCCTGCTGATAACTAGACCCTTACTGTCTTTAGGAACTTCCTGTCCCATGATATTATACCTCTTTACCTGTAGACCGTTTTTATCTGCACCCTCCACCTCGTCAACGTCGGTGAGTGCTTCCTGCCTCTTCTCTTCCAATCGCTGTTTAGAGATGGAATCGATATTTATCAGGTAACTGTTTACGGCATCGTTATGCATCTCCTCAAAAATCATTTTCAGGGAGTCGAGTTTTTCATTCTCTCCGTTTAGAGAGTCTATCCTTGCCGTTATAGTTCTTAATAAAGAGTCTAAGTACTCTTCTTCGACTCTCAGTCTTGCGTTTATCTTACTTCGCAACCTGTTTAAGGAATCGATATTGTATTTCACGTACTTGGTTATCGAATCTAATTTTATCAGTTCTGCTCTTGCTGCCGAGTCATTGGCCAACGTATCGTCGATAATCACCGAAGGAATATCTATCACAGGGGTGTCTACGGAGAGAGTATCCTGTTTCTGTATTATAGAATCTTGCTTGATGCTATCTTGTTTAATAGAATCTTGTTTAATAGAATCTTGTTTAATAGAATCTTGTTTGATACTATCTTGTTTAATAGAATCTTGTTTGATACTATCTTGCTTAACAGAATCCTGTTTTGTTCTGTCATCTGTCAATTCCGCTGTTGCCGCCTCGTCATATTCATACAGATAGGGATATTTGCTGCCTTCTTTCTGTTCTTTCAGACACTTAAAGGCGTAGTCTTTCAAGAAGATTATTCGCCCTTCTTCATGTTGAATAACGAAAGTACTGTCTTCCGTATTCTCGGTGATTTTCCAGTACGGGGATACCTCATCAGGATCTTGTCTTACCACGAACGACTCTTTATTTTCTATACTGCAGTAGTAGCGTTGTGCCTCTGTGCAGTCCTGAATAGTAAAATAACTGCCGTTGGCATTAAAGAGAAATTCGATGTTCCTGTCTTTCTTTTTAAGCATATACTCTCCGTATTCTACTAATGTCCTAGGGCTGATAGTGTGCACGGTGTCGGTTTCAAAGACGTCCATACTACGCGGTTTCCCATCCCAATATGCCACGATAAGGTATTTATGCCCATCCTCCACTTTCGTTACGCGTCGATAGGCGTTATACTTACTGTAGTCGATATCGTCATCAGCAAAAATATTACATGTGATAACAGCAACAATAATAAAAGCGATAATTTTTTTCATAGTATTGTGTTTTTGGTATTAAACATAAAACTTGTATCGGGTGCAAAGATAGTAATAAAATCTTTACGTCCAAATTTTTTCCCGTTTTTTTTTAGAAAAACGACAACTTTTCCATAAAATGTAAAGTTAACACTTTTAGAAGCAATAAATGCCATCTGAAGTCGTTATTCCTTTGTTGTGTGAAAGAATTTTGAGTATTCAAACATTGAAGAGAGAAAAGACTATTTTCTTTTTCTTTCTCGTTGTGCTGTTTTTCTGCGGACCGTTGAGCACTAATGCTCAGAATACGCGGGATACGCGTAGTGTCCAAGAGAGACGCTTCCAGCAGAGGAGGACGAGTACGGCCGATAAAAAGACGGGTACAACCACTAAAGAGACTGGTACAACCGCTCAACGAGGAAGAAATGTTGCTAAAAATAATAAGAAAAAGGACGACAAGAGAATGTTGCCCAACGACTCGGCGCAGCTCCGTTGGGATGTGCAGAAGACGGTACCTGTGACGGTCTCAGACTTGGATGAGAAGTCTACAGACCTGAAGAGACCGGATAACCTGCAGAATAACGTGTATTATAACGATTCCCTGAATTTCTATTATATCGGAAGTAAGTTGGGTGACTCGTATATAAATGCTCCTATCATCATGACACCTGAAGAATATCTGGAATGGAGTACCAAGAAAGGCATGTATAAATACTTCAGGACGCAGAACCAGGAACAGAGGGAGACGAAGGGAAAAGAGAAATTTGATTTCACCGATATGCATTTCGACCTCGGACCGGCAGAGAAGATCTTCGGTCCCGGAGGTGTGAGAGTGAAGACACAGGGATCGGCGGAACTGAAATTCGGAGCNACACACAAGAAGATCGACAACCCCTCGCTGGCGCTAAGAAACCGTAGTGTCACGCAGATGGATTTCGACATGAAGATAAACATGAACATGAAAGCATCGGTAGGTGACAAGATGAACATGAACCTCAACTACAACACCGATGCTACGTTCGATTACGATACGAAGAACATAAAACTNAAATATGAAGGTAAGGAAGATGAGATAATAAAGCTCGTGGAAGGTGGTAACGTGTCGTTCCCNTCNAACTCTTCACTCGTACAGGGAGCCACCTCGCTCTTCGGTCTTCGTACCGATTTGCAGTTTGGTAAACTGAAACTGCAGACGGTGGTATCACAGAAAAACTCTACCTCTAAGACGGTATCCTCAAAAGGCGGTACACAGCTTACCACGTATGAGTTTGATGCCACGGAATACGAGCAGAACCGTCACTTCTTCCTCTCAGAATATTTCCGCGACAAGTACGATGCGTCTATGGCTACACTGCCTAATGTCACATCGGGTATCACCATCAACAGGGTCGAGGTGTGGGTGACGAATAAGACGGCTACGACGACGAACACCCGTAACCTCCTCGTGCTTACCGACCTCGGTGAGAACAGTTCCGACCATGTAAGCAGCAAATGGACGACGACAGGACAGGCGGTACCGTCAAACAGTGCCAACACATCATACAGCGAGATAAAATCATATCCCGGCATCCGTCAGGTNGATAATATCACTACGACAATGGAGAGCGAGGGTCTGACGGGAGGTACGGATTTCGAGAAACTGGAAAGCGCCCGACTGCTCACGTCATCGGAATATACCCTTAACTCTTACTTGGGATATATCTCTCTGAAGACCACGTTGCAGACCGACCAGGTGTTGGCCGTGGCATACGAGTATACTTACCGTGGACAGGTATACCAGGTGGGAGAGTTTGCCGCAGACATAACATCTACTGACAGTGTGCTTATCGTGAAATCACTTAAGAACACCGATAATAACCCGACGCAGCATAACTGGAACCTGATGATGAAGAACGTGTATCAGTTGGCTTCGTCGATAGAGAAGACGAAATTCAAGCTCGATATCAAATATCTCAGTGACTCATCGGGTGTGTATGTCAACTATATCCCGAACTCCAAGGTTAAGAGCACGAAGATAATCCGTGCTATAGGTGCCGATCGATTGAACTCCAACAATAAGACCTATCCTGATGGCTATTTCGACTTCATCGAAGGTTATACCGTCAGCGAGGGTCGTGTGTTCCTGCCTAAGGCCGAACCGTTCGGCGATGCTTTGCGTGAGTTCCTNACCAANAACGGTTTGTCACAGGACTCAGCCAACTACTACTGTTTCCAGTCACTCTACGACAGTACCCGTACCGTGGCAAAGCAGGATGCAGAGAAAAANAAGTTCCTTATCACAGGACAGTATTCCGGTACCTCGGGCAACGTCATCTCTCTCGGTTCATATAACGTGCCGCAGGGTAGTGTCACCGTGACGGCGGCCGGTACCACACTGACAGAGGGTGTTGACTATACCGTGGATTATAATGCCGGTGAGGTGACCATCATCAACCAGAGTATTATCGATGCAGGAACCAATATCAGCGTGTCGACGGAGAGTAATACCGACTACGGTCAGATGCGTAAGACCATGTTGGGAGTAAACTGGGAATACGACGTAAACAAAGATCTGCAGTTCAGCGGTACNATCCAACATCTGTCGGAGCAGGCGCTGACATCGAAGGTGGCACTGGGTAGTGAACCGCTTAACAACACCATCTGGGGTGTCAACGTCAATTGGAAGAAAGAGAGTCAGTGGTTGACGAATATGTTGGACAAGTTACCGTTCCTGCATTGTACCCAACCGTCACAGATACAGTTTACGGGCGAATTTGCACAGTTGATAGCCAAGTCGGCCAACAACACGCAGGATAACGCCTCGTATATCGATGACTTCGAGAATACCACCAACGGCATAGATATCAGTAACCCGAAATCATGGACTATCTGTAGTGTGCCTAAGGGAGCTGACGTCAACTACAACAATAAGACCACCGTGGCAGGCGGTTACAAACGTGCGCTGTTGGCATGGTATAATATCGATCCTCTGTTCACCCGCAGCTATAGCTCGCTCACCCCGTCGTACATAAAGAGTGACCTCGACCAGTTGAGTAACCACTACGTCAGGGAGGTCTATACCGCAGAGCTCTTCCCTACACGTAGACAGACGAGCTATTCAGGACAGTCGAACACGGTGACGTTGCTCAACCTCGCTTATTACCCTAGCGAGAGAGGACCGTATAACCTCTCTACCGACCTCAACTACGACGGTACGTTGCAGAACCCCGAGAACAACTGGGGAGGTATGATGTGCAAACTCAATACCACCGATTTTGAAAATGCCAACGTGCAGTATATCGAGTTCTGGTTGATGGATCCCTTCGTCTACACCCGTGACTCGGCCAACGTAAGCGATTTTGAAGGAAAACTGTATATCGACCTCGGTGATGTCAGCGAGGATATCCTCTGTGACGGAAAGAAATTCTATGAGAGCGGTATGCCAGTGGATGACAACTCTACGACCACCTTCACCACTACGGTGTGGGGTAAGATACCTAACACCACCACTACCACCTACGCCTTCGCTACCTCCAGCGGTTCCAGGGCAAAACAGGATGTGGGTTTCAACGGTCTTACCGATGCGGAGGAGCAGACATACGGCGCATACGCCGAGTTCCTGGAAGGTATACGGGGTAAGGTGAGCGACGATGTGTATCAGACGATATATGCCGACCCGGCCAACGATGACTACCACTATTTCCGTGGCAGTGACTTCGATGAGGCTCGCACCTCTATCCTCGACCGATATAAGAGAATAAACAACCCACAGGGTAACTCTCCCGATAATGAGAGTCAGACCGAAGGTTATGATACCTCGTATAAGTCTACCCCTGATGTGGAGGATATAAATCAGGATTATACCCTTAATGAGTATGAGAGTTTCTACAGATATGAGTTCGACCTCGACACCGCCATGATGAATGTCGGAGAGAACTTTATCGTAGAAAAGAAGGCTGTGACGTGGAAACTGCGTAACGGTACCTCTCCAACGGTAAACTGGTATTTGGTACGTATCCCTATCGATTCTTATAATTCAAGTCTCAGCACACGTACCACCAACGATTTCACCAGTATCCGTTTCATGAGAATGTTCCTCACGGGNTTCAAGAAACCTGTGGTGATGCGTCTCGGAGAGTTCCAGTTGGTACGCGGTGAGTGGCGTGTGTATAACAAGAGTCTGGAGACATCTNCGGGCACGGGAACCATAACAGCCTCTTCGGTAAGTTATGAGGAGAACGGTAATAAGGAGCCTGTCAACTACATCCTGCCTCCCGGTATAACACGATCTACCGACCCGACACAGCCTCAGTTGGTAGAGAACGACGAGAAGGCGATGTGTCTCGTTGTCAACGACCTTAGCAATAACGAGGCTAAGGCGATGTACAAGAAGACCACCCTCGATATCCGTCAGTATCAGACCATACAGATGTTCACTCACGCCAATGCCTTGGAGGATAACACTACCAACCTCAGCAGTGGTGAGTTGGCTGTGTTCGTTCGCTTGGGTAGCGACTACAAGAACAACTACTATGAGTATCAGATACCGTTGACGTTGACGCCCGCCAGCTCCAGCTACAGTAACAACTCCAGTGCCGACCGTCTGACGGTATGGCCCAATGAGAACATGATGAATATCAGTCTCAAGCTGTTTACCGCCGTAAAGAAACACCGTAACGCCGCCCGTTCCAGCGGTACGATATCATCATCGGAGGCTTATTATGAATACGACCCTGACAATCCTCAGAATAAGGTTACCATCGTGGGTAATCCCTCTTTGGGTGGTATCAAGACGATGATGATAGGTGTCCGTAACCTCTCCTCTTCTAGCAAGAGCGGTGAGGTATGGGTCAACGANCTGCGACTCATCGGTTACGACAACGAAGGCGGTTGGGCGGCTAATGCCAACCTCAACGTGCAACTCTCTGACATCGGTAATGTCAACGTGCAGGGAAGTTATATGACGGCAGGCTTCGGCGGTTTGGAACAAGGTATCCTGGAACGTTCGATGTCTGACGACCGGAGTATCAGTCTTACTACCAGTCTGGAACTAGGAAAATTCTTCCCCGACAAGGCGAAGGTCACCATACCATTCTACTACAGTATGACCAAGACGAACAGTCGTCCGAAATACAACCCGTTGGACACCGACGTGCTGTTGGACGATGCCTTGGATGCAGCGACGACAAAGGAGGAGAAAGACTCGATAGAGAATATCGCCGTTACGANNACNACGGTGCGCAACCTCTCTTTCTCCAATGTCAACTTCGGNGTNCGNNTNNATAAGGCCGTTCCGTTGCCTTTNGANCCNGCCAACTTCACGTTTACCTATTCNCATGCACATGAGTATCAGACGGGTGAGACCACCGTTTATGAGCGNACCGACAATTGGAAGGGTATANTCAACTANAGCTATTCTCCTGTGTATAAGACGTGGAAACCGTTTGAGAAAGCNATAAAGAGTAAGAGNAAATGGTATGATTTCCCGAANGCNTTGGGTATNAATTACCTNCCNCAGAATATCTCGNTNAACTCCGAGATACTGCGTAACTACTANGANTATCAGGAGCGTGACATAGAGAACCTAGAGGAGAACTCTTCCATNCCNGTAACCTTCAGTGANCAGTTCCTGTGGAACCGNAGCTTCGCGCTAAGATGGGATTTCACGCCAAATATACACATGTCGTTCAACAGTACCACCAATGCCGAGATAGAAGAGCCTTACACACCTATCAACAAAGACCTCTATCCCGACCAGTANGACGCNTGGAAAGATTCNGTATGGACGAGTATCAAACATTTCGGACGTCCTCTNACCTATTCGCAGAATTTCTCTCTGTCGTATCAGTTGCCGCTCAACAAGATACCNGCNTTNGATTGGGTNACATCCAANGCCAACTANACNTCNACNTACGGNTGGGCGAGAGGTACGGAGACNGATAGTATCNACCTNGGTAANACCATCAANAATTNCAGGGATATCAATATCAACGGATCCTTCAATATGGAGACCCTGTATAACAAGGTACCGTTCCTGGCTGCCGTAAACAAAAAATATAATCAGCGACAGTCGAACACTGCCTTGGAAAGAAGGAAGAGAATGGAAGACAAGAAGGCGAAAGTTCAAGAGAAAAAGGGGAAGAAAGGCGATAGCGGTAAGCAGGACGATAAGGAGAAGGAGAAGAAAGAACTGCCGAAGAACAAGAATACCTTTGAGAAAGAGATAGTGATGGCGCCCGACTCACAGATTGTCGTCAGTCACGGAAAGAACAGCAAGCGTATCAGCGTTACGGCACGTACTCTTGAAGGTCATACCTACAAGGTGAAATTCAAGAAGAAAGATGCCAACACCATCGTTATCAAACCTACGGGTGACAGTATCCCGTTGAAGTTGATGGTAAAAGTCAAACCCAAGCTCGAAGAGACGAAATGGTATAAGATAGCGCAGGCCGCCTCTAGGGTGATGATGATGGTACGCTCTGTAAACGTAAGCTACCGTGATCAGTATTCGATGACCCTGCCCGGTTTTATCCCCGAGGTACGGTAATGCCTTCGGACAGAAGACGGGAGGAGCATTGAAACCCGGTCTCGACTTCGCCTTCGGATTAGTTGGCGACAGCTATATACAGAAAGCCCTAGACAACGACTGGCTCATAACCGATACCACCTATTTCACGTCACCTGCCACCACCAGTGCAACGCAAGACCTGCAGATAAGGATGAGTCTGGAACCGATAAAAGACCTGAAAATAGAGTTGTCGGCCACTCGTAACGTGAAACGAAATAAGAGTATACCGTTTGTGTATGGTGATAACGGCATCACCACCCACAGCGGTTCGTTCACCATGACCACAGTCAGTCTTGGCGGTTCGTTGGAGGCGTGGGGCGATGCCAACAACAGTTTCTATTCCGCTAAGTTNGAGGATTTCTGCAATTCCCTCGACGGTTTCCGCGACAGGGTAGAGGCGCAGTATACCAATGCTATCTATCCGAATGGAACATCGGCGGCAGGACAGAGGTTCAGTACCGAGAACGGTACGGTAGACAAATACAGCGGCGATGTGCTTATCCCTGCCTTCCTGAATACCTACACCTCCAGTGGCGACGGACTGAATCTCTTCCCTTCACTCAGGAAGCTTCTGCCCAACTGGACAATGAAATATACCGGTCTGAGTTACCTGCCGTGGTTTAGAGACCATTTCAAGAGTGTCACCCTGTCGCACGGTTACAAGAGCGTGTACTCCGTAGGTTCTTACAGTTCGTACAACACCTTCCGTGAGTATATGGACGGTCTGGGCTTTATCACCAGCGGTACATCCGGAGAGTTGATACCNAGTACGATGTANAACATCAGTACGGTGAGTCTCAACGAAGCCTTCAGTCCCCTCTTCGGTGTCGACCTCACGTTCTTCAATAATATGACGCTCAAGGCCGAATACCGTACCGCNAGAGTGTTGGCGTTGAGTATGACCAGTGTGCAGTTGAACCAGACGTCGAGCAAAGATTTCGTNGTAGGTGCGGCATATAAGATAAACAATTTCAACCTCTTCTCGAAACGGAAACGTAGGGTGAAGAGCAACAGTAAGTCAACCAATGCCAGCAACAAGCGCAACGAGAAGACGAGTGCAGCCAAGAGCGGATTCAANACCGCNCTCAGTCTGCGTTTCGACCTCACCTANCGTCGTCANGCCTCTATCACGCGNGANATACGTACCGTGACGAGCAGTGCCAGCAGCGGTAGCACGGCATGGAAATGGTCGTTGGCAGCGGAATACGCCTACAGTCGTCTGCTCACCTTCACCGCCTACTACGACGGTCAGAGCACCAACCCGTTGCTCAGTAGCAGCAGCTATCCTACGGTGACGCAAGACTTCGGAGTGAGTCTGAAATTCTCGTTGACAAGATAAATAAACCTAAAATATAATTGTTATGGTATACAAATATGATTTTCTGATTATCGGTGCCGGAGTGGCAGGTATGAGCTATGCCCTTAAGGTGGCACGTGCAAAGAAAGGTAAGATATGTATGATATGCAAGACCTCCCTCGATGAGGCTAANACGTCGTTTGCGCAGGGCGGTGTGGCATCGGTGACCAATCTCGTGGTAGACAATTTCGAGAAACATATTGAGGATACCATGATAGCGGGCGATTATATCAGCGACCGTAAGGCAGTGGAGCAGGTGGTGACGATGGCACCCGAGCAGATACGTGAGTTGGTAGGGTGGGGCGTCAACTTCGACAAGAAAGATGACGGCACCTTCGACCTGCATAGAGAGGGNGGACACAGTGAGTTTCGTATCCTCCACCACGCCGATGATACAGGTGCGGAGATACAGCGCGGTTTGATGGAGGCCGTCCGTGCCTGTCCTGATATAGAGATTAAAGAGAACCATTTCGCCGTGGAGATNATCACCCAGCACCATCTCGGTGCCCGTGTGACGCGCAGGACGCCCGAGATAAACTGTTACGGAGCCTACGTATTGAATCCCGACACACAGAAAGTAGATACCTATCTGAGTAAGATCACCGTGATGTGTACAGGCGGTTGCGGTGCCGTATATGAGACCACCACCAATCCCATCATAGCCACAGGAGACGGTGAGGCCATGGTATACCGTGCCAAGGGAACGGTGGCAGACATGGAGTTTGTGCAGTTTCATCCTACGGCCCTCTATCATCCCGGCGAGACACATCCNGCCTTCCTTATCACCGAGGCGATGCGCGGTTACGGAGGTATCCTCCGCCTGCCTACGGGCGAGTCGTTTATGGAGAAATACGACAAACGCTTGTCACTGGCACCGCGCGATATTGTGGCACGTGCCATAGATAAGGAGATGAAGATACACGGTATCGACCATGTCTGTTTGGATGTCACACATAAAGATGCCGAGGAGACGAAGCATCATTTCCCGAATATCTATGCCAAGTGTAAGTCTATAGGAATAGATATCACCACCGATTATATCCCCGTTCGTCCTGCAGCCCATTATATGTGCGGCGGTATCAAGGTCGACCTGAACGGAAGGTCTAGTATCAACCGTCTGTATGCCTTGGGTGAGTGTTCTTGTACGGGATTGCACGGCGGTAACCGTTTGGCAAGTAACTCGTTGATTGAAGCCGTGGTATATGCCGAGGCAGCATCGAGAGACAGTATCGCTAGTGTCGATGAATACGATTTCAACGANCGNGTACCNGAGTGGAATGACGAGGGTACGATGACCAANGAGGAGAAGGTGCTTATCACACAGAGTCTGCGCGAGGTAAACCAGATCATGAGCAACTANGTAGGCATNGTNCGTAGCGACTTGCGTCTGAAACGTGCGTGGGATCGTTTGGATATCATCTATGAGGAGACCGAGGCACTNTTTAAACGTGTTAAGGCCTCGCGTGATATCTGTGAGTTGCGTAACGTCATCAACACAGGATATCTTATCACCCGTTGGGCCATAGAAAGAAAAGAGTGTCGCGGTCTGCATTACACCATCGACCACCCNTTACATGCTTACGACAATTAAGTAGGAAGTTATTGTCTTGTAAGAAAATAGAAGAAAACGACTNNTTTTTAGTCTATTTCTACAAAATATGAAAATAAGCAAAAATATTTTTGCTTATTTTCTTAAAAATAATTGAATAAGCAAAAATTTTAGTATATTTGCAACTAAAAAGAAAGATATATGGAATATACTAATAGGTTTTCAGATTTAGAGGGTGTTATTTTTCAGAAGATGCAATCGGACAATATNTGGTGGTCGACTGGCATGATACCTTCGGATTTTGAGAAAATGCCACGTCGTCAATATCTTGAGGCTTTTTATTCATTTGTGAAACAGCGTGATGTTAGAAGAGGAGTGATTTTGATGGGACCGCGACGAGTAGGTAAGACAGTGATGTTATATCATACTATTGCTCGTCTAATAAAAGAAGGTGTTGATCCCCAAAAGATTATATACCTTTCCATAGATACGCCTCTTTATAACAATATTGCTTTGGAGCAATTGTTTATTCTGGCTAAGGGAGCTTTAAAGAAAGGAGATGACGGTCCCCAAGGCTACTACGTGTTTTTTGATGANATACAGTACCTGAAGGAATGGGAAATTCACTTAAAATCACTCGTTGACACATATCGTGACACCAAATTTGTTGCATCTGGTTCAGCAACTGCTGTCTTAAAGATGAAAAGTAACGAGAGTGGTGCGGGTAGATTTTCTGATTTTATCTTACCTCCCCTCACTTTCAACGAATATATAGATTTGTTGGGCTTGGGTCATCTTGTTGTTCCGAAAACGATAAACTGGAACGGTAAGCAGGTGGAGTCGTATGATACCATCAATATAGATATGCTCAATTCACATTTTATAAACTATGTNAATAATGGTGGATATCCGGAGATAGTCTTTTCGTCGAGAATACAAGCAAATCCTTCTCAATATGTAAGACATGATATTGTGGATAAAGTTATGCTTCGCGACCTCCCTAGCCTGTATGGAATAAATGATGTACAGGAACTGTTTCGTCTATTCATACATATAGCATATCTTTCAGGAAATGAGTTTTCGTATGAGTCGCTGTCGCAGGCATCAGGTATGAGAAAGGATGTAATAAAGAAATACATCACTTATCTTGAGGCTGCGTTTTTGATTAAGGTTGTATATCGCATTGATGCTAATGCGAAACGTATGCAGCGTCAAACGACGTTTAAGATATACTTGACTAACCCTTCATTAAGAAGTGCGTTGTTTTCTCCCTTGGCAGCAACAGATGACCAGATGCTTGGGAGTATGATAGAAACAGCTATTTTTGCACAATGGATACCACGATATGACACGGAAGTGTATTATGCTAACTGGAAAGAAGGAAATAAAAAGGGAGAGGTAGATATTGTAGGGTTAGACATCACCAGACAGAAACCGTCATGGGCTGTTGAAGTAAAATGGAGCGACCGCTACTATAACGAGGTCGGCGATTTAAAATCTCTCTTGACTTTCCTACAAAATAACAATCTTAAATCAGCTGTCGTCACTTCAATAAGCATATATGAAGATAAGGTAATACAAGACATAACCCTTCATTTCATTCCTGCTGCAATTTATGCGTACATCGTAGGAAAAAATACAATCCATTTATTAATTGATAGTTGATTAATTCGATGATCTTTTATTTTGTTCCTTATATATAATGGGTTAAGAAGTAGGCAGTTGTCCGTTTGCGACAATAATATTCTGCTCTTCCAGATATGTCACGAGGTCGCTGTTGATACATTCTTCCCCGTGATATTCTAGGGTCATTTTCTGTTGCAGGGTATCAGAGATGCTTAGGTCGTCATTGCTGATAAGTAGGTCGTATAACCCTTCGATGCTACCGTGAACGGTCATGGCCACATCGAAGATATTCTGGCTTTGTCTTACGTAGTATTCCGTCATCAGTAGGTAGAGTTTTTAATCAGTGTTATATTGTCCTCGTTGATAGTAGACAGTCCCGTGTTACAGTTGACAAACGTGAGATACCCGCTTTTCGCCGTGGTTCTGTCGGTAAGCATTTTAGGCTGCTCATAACCATTTGTTTCGCTGTTCCACTGAGCTATATACACCACTGCCGCGCTTGTTATGCTCACAATATGTTCCGCGTCCTGTATGGCATCTATGACGCTTTGGTAGTATATCGTTTCGTTATACGACATATTCCGTATAAACGCGCTCAATGCCGTTTTGATGTTCTGCAGAGCCTGTTGAGCGTTGATATAGATGTCATCGTAGTACACCGTCGCCTGTATCGTGACCAGGTCGCCTTGTAGACTGATACATTCTATTGAAGTTCCGATAAATTTGATGTGGTCGATATACGTCTTGAAAGCCGTCAGTTCCTTTGTCGACAGCGGTTGCAGTAGGGCTTCTGTATCTTCTGTTGTAGCCGTAGCATCTTTTGCCACTTTCAGGGTGATGTCGTATCCGTTGTTGTAGTGTTGATATGCCGAGTAAGTTATTATACGGTGTGATGCATCTGTAGTAACGTATTTCGTTGTCATCTCCTCGCTGTCGAAGATCATATCGTCGCCCCGTTCGTTTACCGAGTCATATTGAAACAGTTTCGCCATCTCAGCATAGTACGGCGCCGTACCGTTAATCTTCTTTTCCAAAATCTTATTGATGTCGTTTTTAAACACGTCAAGAATCGTCTCATAGCAATATATCAGTGTAGCCATGACAAAGGTCATCAGATCCATCACCGACATCTTGCTTGTAGACAGAGTTTTGTTGGCAAGAGTAGTCTGTTGCATCTTACTGTCTCTCGTCTCTTTCGCCTGATTGTATATCTCCGTAAGAGTTCTTCCCATAGTTGTCTTTCATGTATTATTGTCTTGTAAGGGAAAAGAGGATAAAAAAAAAGAGGGAAACCCTCTTTTTATTTGATAGTAATTGATAATTAGAACCAGTAACCTACTCAAACAGATTATCTAGTATTACTTCGTCATTTATGATGCCTGAATGAATGTTTCTTTCCACGCCGAATGTTGTTACAAATGTCATTCGGATAGATTTTCTGAAATGTGGTTGTTGCATCAGTTTGCTTATCTTATTGCGAAGGTTTATCTCGTAATCTTTAGTAATGGAATAAGGAGCTACACTGAATTTCATCTCACATAGGTTTACTGTATTATCTGCTCTGTCTATGACAAGGTCTATCTGTGTACCACCGTGTTCATCCTGCATTCTGAGAGCGTATTCACGTGTCATCACACCACTTATACCGAGTTTTTTCTTTATCATTTCTACATGTGTGATACAGAGAATCTCGAACGAGATACCCGTCCAATTATACAATGCCGCCGTGTTTTGTATCGATGACCAGTATCCTTCGCCATACTCTTCCTTGTTATTGATAAACTGAAAGTAGAAAAGGGTGTAGAAGTCTACCAATTGGAAAAAGGTGACGTTTCCTCTTTTGCCGAGATAGTTCTTGAATACTCTGACGAATCCGCACGAGACTAGGTTTTCCAGAATTTTTGACAATCCGCCTCCTGACTGTAGTCCCGTTTCTTTCACAATCTCGCCTCTAGTCAGTCCACTCTTCTTCGTGCTTAGTGCCCTTACAACAGATATGTAATCGTTGGAGTTCTTGAATAGTGCATCATAAAGATTGTTAAATTCCGTTCTTAGCAGACCGTTTATCTGGAAAAACAAGCGGTCGATATTTTGTGAAAGACTGAGAGTATTACTTATCATTTCCAGGTAGAATGGTATGCCTCCCATTATCATATATAGTTCAGCTATCTCGTATCTTGACAGAGATACACCTCTGCTCTTTATGAAAGACTCTGTCTCGGTCAATGTGAAAGGTTGCAGAAATAATCTGCTTGTAATACGGTTGTACAGACCTCCGTGATTGTTGAAGAGCGTATTTACCATCCATGAAGTGGCAGAACCGCATATCACCAATACTATATTATTTTTAGATGAAGCCCACGAATTCCAAAAATGTTCCAGAGCGGATACAAATCCTGACCCCTGTGTATCCATCCACGGTGCTTCATCCAGTATAACCACCTTCCGTTTCGTTTCTTTACTCTCTATCAACTTACGAAGCATAAAGAATATATCAATCCAGTCTTTAGGCTTTTCATTTGTTTCCGATAAGCCTTGTGACAGCATCTCTTTATAAAACGTACGAATCTGTACACTCTTGGGCTGGTCAGCCACACCAGCGACACGAAAAACTATATCACCTTCGAAAAACTGTTCTATAAGAAATGTTTTACCGACTCTTCTTCGTCCGCAAACGGCTACAAACTCTGACCTATTTGAAGCAAAGACCTCTTCCAACTGTTTTTTCTCTTCTTTTCTGCCTATTATATTCTCCTTCATAAGCTTCTCCCTTAAATTTTGCTGCAAATATACAGAAAAATATCGTTCGTGGCAAAATTTTAATAGATTTTCTGCCACGAACGCTTTGTTTTTATCTTTCGTGGCGAAAATTGTGCTAATTTTTTGCCACGAGTTAATAGTTCTTTGCTTCGCGAAGTGCGATCTCCTCGCCTTAATTAATTGATAATGGATAGTTGATAATTGATAATTATAAAAAAATCTTCGAAGCGGTTGCTCCGAAGATTTTTTATTTAGCTTATTGATTTTCTTGTTTCTTGTCGTTTCTTCTGGGTCTTCTCTCTTGATAGCCCTCAGGTTTGGGCATGAGCGCACGCTTAGACAGTCGGAGTTTACCGGTTTTAGCATCTATCTCAAGGAGTTTTACGGTAACGGTGTCACCTTCTTTGAGACCGGCTTCCTCTATCGTCTCGAGACGTTTCCAGTCTAACTCGCTGATATGGAGCAGTCCCTCTTTTCCAGGCAGGATCTCTACGAAACAGCCGTAAGGCATAACCGATTTCACTGTTCCTTCGTATACCTCGCCGACTTCTGGAACGGCTACGATACCACGAATCATCTTCACAGCCTTGTCGATGCTCTCCTTGTCGGGAGCGCTCACCTGTACCTTACCTACGTTCTCATCCTCATCGATGGTGATAGTAGCGCCACTGTCTTCCTGCATCTTCTGTATCACCTTACCGCCAGGACCTATCACTGCACCGATGCAGTCTTTCGGTATGTCGAAGGCTACGATACGAGGAACGAACGGTTTCAGTTCGGCTCTCGGCTCTGATATCGTCTCGAGCATCTTAGAGAGGATATGCTCTCTTCCTGCCTTAGCCTGCATAAGGGCTTTCTCCAGAATTTCGAAACTCAGACCGTCGCACTTGATATCCATCTGTGTAGCTGTAAGACCGTCGCGTGTTCCGGTGGTCTTGAAGTCCATATCACCAAGGTGATCCTCATCACCGAGGATATCGCTGAGCACAGCGTACTTGTCTTCTCCTGGGTTCTTTATCAGTCCCATGGCAATACCGCTCACAGGTTTCTTCATCGGAACACCGGCGTCCATAAGTGCCAGAGTACCGGCACAGACGGTAGCCATAGACGAAGAACCGTTGCTCTCCAGTATCTGACTTACCAAACGAACGGTGTATGGGTAGTCGGCAGGGATCATCTCCTTCAGACCTCTCCATGCCAAGTGACCGTGACCGATCTCTCTTCTTCCTACACCACGCTGTGCCTTTGCCTCACCTGTAGAGAAAGGAGGGAAATTGTAGTGCAGAAGGAAACGCATGTAACCGCGCTCCAACACGTCGTCAACGAGTTTCTCGTCAAGTTTGGTACCGAGTGTACACGTTGACAGTGACATCGTCTCACCTCTCTGGAAGATAGCACTTCCGTGAGGTCTTGGCAGAGGACTCACCTCGCACCAGATAGGACGTATCTCGTCAGTCTTACGTCCGTCGAGACGGATACCCTCGTCGAGAATGCAGCGTCTCATGGCGTCGCGCATCACGTCGTGGTAGTAGCGGTCCATCTCTGCCGCCTTTTCTTCTTGCTCATCCTCCGTTAAATCCGCATGTCCAGCAAGATACTTCTCTTTGAAGTCTTCCAGAATTTTGTCAAATGCTTCTTGTCTTTCCTGCTTCTCGAGAGCTTTCTTCGTAACGTCGTAAACGGGTTGATAAAGCTCTTTGTTGATCTGCTCGCGCAAATCTTCATCATTAATTTCGTGGTCGTATTCTCTTTTCTTGTCAGTACCCAATTCTTTGGCCAGTTCATCCTGTAGACGGCACATAGGAGCGATAGCCTCCTGTGCTGCTTTGAGTGCGCCGAGCAGATCCTGCTCCGACACCTCTTTCATCTCACCTTCCACCATCATGATATCCTTCTCTGATGCTCCCACCATGATATCCATGTTAGCCTCCTTCATCTGTTCGAAGGTAGGGTTGATGACATACTGTCCGTTGATACGTGCCACACGTACCTCACTGATAGTACATTCGAAAGGAATATCGGAGCAAGCCAATGCCGTAGAGGCAGCGAAACCTGCCAATGCATCGGGTTGGTCAACACCATCAGCAGAGAGCAACATAACGTTTACGTATACCTCAGCATGATAGTTGGAAGGGAATAGTGGTCTTAACGCGCGGTCGATAAGGCGCGATGTCAGTATCTCGTTGTCTCCTGCCTTTCCCTCACGTTTCGTAAAACCGCCAGGGAAACGTCCTGCAGCAGAATACTGTTCTTTATAATCTACTTGCAACGGCATAAAGTCGGTGCCTGGTACAGCGTCCTTCGCTGCACATACGGTGGCGAGCAACACGGTGTTGTTCATCTGGAGCCAACAAGCCCCGTCGGCCTGCTTAGCCACCTTGCCTGTCTCAACTGAGATGGTTCTCCCATCTGGCAGTTGAACTGTCTTCTTAATAACTTTCATCTAAAATAAAGCTTTATTTTTTATAACCTCTTGAATATCACTGCAAAGGTAATAAAATTTTTTAATAAAGATGAAATTTTTAGCGAAATATTAAATTACATGTGATTGTTGGTAAAACATATTTCGATATAATCAAGTTCTGCTTGTTCATAATACTGTATTGCTTATTATGTTATTGCAAAAGAGTGTGCCTACTTTGACACACTCTCTATGATAATAGTTTGTTAATAATTTCCAATTAAAAAGGTTAAACATATAAGTTGTCCGTTCGCAAATGTAGAGAATATTTTCTTTACATCCAATTTTTTTGACGAAAATATTTAAAAATGATGCTCACAATACATATCCCTGATGCGTCACGACATCAGGATAGTAACCATAGACGAGGCTTCGTCGATGACTAGCACATTCTTATTACTCAGAGCAGGCTTGTCATATATAGTGGCAGATACACTATTCCATTTTCTTCTCTGATATCGCCATCATATAACACATACGGTGTGGAAAGGAATTTTGCGTATTTCCTCACACACTTATTGAGCGAATTTAGCGTAAAATTCCTTCCCGACTTCACTTCTATGGGAGAGATGTTGTGTCGGGATGTGATTTTGTTCTTGGCAATGAGAAAGTCGATTTCCATACGATTTTCCGCATCGTGATTGTCGCTCTGTGAGAAGAAGTAGAGTGCGTGTCCGCTTGCCCTCAGCATTTGCGCAACAAGGTTTTCCACAATCATTCCCTTGTTCGTTTCCAGTTTGCCTAGAAGCAGTTTCTTGTATATTTCCTCCGTGACAATGCCATTTTCATCGAAAGCATGGCTGATGAGCAGTCCCGTGTCGCCCATATAGCATTTCAGCGTCGTGCGCTCATCGTTCAACCGTAGTCCGATGCTGGGTTCTGTAGTGTTGTAGCAGCAGTTTACCACTTTTGCCTCGGAAAGCCAGGTGAACGCCGATTCGTATTCTCTCATGCGGGCGGAAGACGAGATGGTGGATAGGCGAAATTTTTTCTCGTGCCTTTGAAGTTGCCCAGGTATGGAATCAAAGATTGAGACTACTCGCATTTCCTCATTGTCGGCATATTGATGAATGTCGTTCTTGTAAAGGTTAAGGATATCCCGTTTCACCTCGTCAACGCGGTCGAAGTCCTGCGTCTTGACGTATTTTTCTACAGCCTGTGGCATTCCGCCCACAATCATATACAACCTAAGGAATTCCGAAATCTTCCGATGGAGCGCGCCCACCACTGTTCTCTTTTCAAAACATTCCCTTATGTAAGGCATCAGCATCTCTTCGCCTACAGCCCATAAGAATTCCTCGAAGTCCATCGGGAACATTTCTACTCCGTATTCCTCCGATGGGATGACGATACCCTTTGAGTTCTTACGTATGCTCACCAGCGAGCCTGTCTCGATATAGTCGTAACGGTGGTCTTTTACAAGATATTTAATGGCTGCGCGCGCCTTTGGGTATAGCTGTATCTCGTCGAAAACGATAAGCGAGCGCCTCTCCACGAGCTTTACGCCAGTTTTCAACTGAAGGAGACGGAAGAATTGGTCGAGATTGGTCAGTTGTGTGTCGAATATCTCGCGCATCTCTTGATCTATGTTGTTGAAATCCACGAGAATGTAGGAGTCGTATTCTCTTCTTGCAAATTCCTCTACTATATAGCTTTTCCCTACACGTCTGGCTCCCTCGACCAGAAGTGCAGTCTCGCCACTTCTTGACTGTTTCCACTTTAGGAAGGTGTTGTATATCTTACGTTTCATTATTGTCAATCACGTTTTTGAGATTTTTTCAGGTACAAATATACACGTTTTTGAGATTTTTGTCAAGCGGAATTATCACGTTTTTGAGATTTTTGCGTTTTTTTACACCTTCCCGTGTCTACTTTTTAAGGAGCAACACTTATCGATAACAAAGACCTGCTACGTGAACGTTTTGAATACATCTAGAAAGATATCCATGATTTCTCATACTATAACAAATCGCATTTCTTCAGGAGGATTGGTTCTGAAAGAGCATCATCACAACTCTTAGAGCAAACTGTACATGCATATCCTTTGTCGTGGAATGTCGTTCCAAAAGTTACATTCTCAGCTCGATTGAGCAAATTTTTAAAATCCTCATCAATACCGAGACCGGTATATTTTACGTAGCTCTCTTTCATCGTCCAGTAGCGAGCGAATTCCCGCTGATTGTCACCTTCCATAACCATAAAAAGTTCCTTTTCATTAAGTACATTACTGGCGACATCTATGTCGTATGAACAGTATTCTTCTACGTCAATTCCTATAGGTGTGTCAGATATCGCACATGCAACAGCCGATTTACAATGACTGAGGTTGAAATGTATTTTGGGTAGAGATTGAAAATATGGTTTAAAGTTACGCCCAAAAGACATAACCGGAGGATTACAGATCTTCCACTCTTTCCTCAATCCTACACACAATAGCAAATACGCCAAGACTGAAAGTTTTTGGTCAATCTCCCTATAATAGGCTCTAGCCTTACATCTTCGCTGTTGAGATATCGTAGCAAAAGCGTTCTTGAGATCCTTAGTGTCAAACGATTCTATATCTTCAAATATGTAAATCATCACTATACTTTGTACCCCTTAGATATAGTTAAACCTTTGTCTAAAAATATATAATTGAGGTTCATTGTATTCAATCGACAAAATAGGCATCACGTATCCTTTATCTGCAAGCTATCAGACAGATGCATTTTTATATATCGGCATCTCTTTAATATATCGTAAATTTAATTAGTGACGGAGTAACTTCTCTAGGTACTATAATATGATCTGAAGAATATCTATAAAGACCTGCATGGTTAGTGATTATAAGTAGATAGGGCTTTTCCGCCTCCACTTCGCTCCATCTCAAAGGTCTTTCTGCTCCATTATTTTCAATGGGCATTAATTCATAAAAATTAAGACCTTTAATACATTCATACAAGTCCGTGTCATCACCGCAAGCTTTTCCAAAAATGGTTTCTTCTGTGAAAAAATATCCATTATTATGGGGTATATCACCCGTATATTTCTCCAATTCTTTTTTTAAATGCATCATTTCTCCAGATCCGTATGACGTTATGCGTTTTACATTTGGCCATAGACGTGATACTATTGGTTGTTTAAAACCATCTTTTAAAATATTCTTAACTTTATTCCGTCTTTTGTCATCATTAATCTTTTCTACCATATCTTCCCAATTATTTTCAAGAGAATGGAAAGCTACTACAAGATCTTCATTGTCAAATGCCATAATGTGGTTTAACGAATCATTTGCCAATGCATCTACGATTAAATCATAAAAATCGTCTTCTCTTTCACCTTTGAAGTATTTCTCCATTGGAGATGTAAATACTGCATGACGAATTCCACCTTTTAGGTAACATTTTGAAAAATATTCTTTTACCAAAAGACTTTTCAATGTATCTATGTCAGCCCCATCATTAGTTTCACGAATTATTGGATAGCTGCGAGCTATCAACATATTTATCTGACCTTCTAACATATTAGAAAATGCATCTGTATACCCTTTTAGATGAGTCTCTGTGCAAGGTAATAAATTTCCGCATTGTGTCAGAAAATAGTGATTGGTTTTTTCTGACGTTATTATATTTCTTTCCCCAACATTTGTCTGAAGTTTAATAATTGGATTTAAAGACTCATTTTCCATTACAGGCAGACGATATTGATATGCTTCCAATGATGTTATGTTTTTAAAACTATATCTCAATCCATAATCCGTCTCACTATTTTTATTTAAGATGCGGAAAAGAGCATTTACATCATCTTGTTCAATACGCATAATCGTCTCTCCTGGACATTCAGGATTAAGAATAACGTCTTGTGACATTCGTAGCATCATGCTACGCATTTCAGAGTCAAAATTCTTATTCGGTGGTAATAAATGCATAGCACTTACATCCGGGCCAAGAATATCCTTTATTTTTCTTCTGTCCTCCACCGTTAATTCTGGCGATGAGAGTATAAATCTAGCAATAATTACACCACATTGTATTTGTGCATTTTCTTGAGAATCTATACCATAATTTCTCATTGTCTTAAATAAATCTCTGAATCCTTCCGAATAAGTTATCATTCTTTCTGCACTAGTTTTGCCATTTTGAACGAGTGAGTTACCATTAACATAATAATGATATCCAATATGTTGTGGTAAAAAACACGTACGTCCTGATTTTGCTAGGGCTTCTACCACGAAAAGAAAATCTTCTCCAAAGTGCATAGTTTCGCTAAAAATAAGATTATTTTCTCTCAAGAAATCTAATCTATAAAGATAAGATGTAGCAAATCCAAATAAGCCACTAAACATCTTATCATCTTGCCAAACTCCTTTATCTACAATTATTCGTTTTTGTGTTTGATCCCAAAGAGATGTTGCTAAAGGCATAAACATTGACGGATCTTCTTTCTCGGCTTCACGTCTGAACCAAATTACGTCTGATTGTGTTTCTTCAGCTTCATTTATCGCCACTTCCAGACAATTTTCTGTATAACTGTCATCGCCGTCTAAATAGCCTATATATTTAGATGTTGCGAATTTGGTTCCATAGTTTCTTGGAGAGGATGGCGTAAAAGCCGTATTGTTCAGTTCTTTTACTATAACATTGGGATCCTGACGGAACATCTCTTGTAAATTCACAAGATAATCGGGCTCACTATTGTGAACAACTATTATCCATTCTATATTCTCAAAACCAATTGTTTGACTTCTTACAGATTTCGCACAATTTGCAAACATACCCATATCCACATTGTGGAAGGGAGTAACAATTGTTGCTTGATATTTACTTAACATATTCATAATTATTTTCTTTATATAGTTCTAAAATTTTCATTCTAATTATAAGTTCATACTTCGCCCTTATGGCACTCTCCTTACTCGAGAACCATTGTTGTTTACTTTGATTGAGATCATATAGCGAAGCTCGCCCAACAGAATATTTGCGTTCTAAATATTCATAAGAAATTGCATTTGATTTTTCAGACTTTACAGAGGCCTCATATTTATCTTTTGCGGTTAATGCCTTGTAATAAGCTTGTTGGATATCTTTACGCAAGTTTAGTTGAGCATCTATTAATGCAACATTTGCATCCGCTAAGGCCGTCTTAGCATTACGTATGTTGTTCCTTGTTTGAAATGCATTGAAAATAGGAATTGTTAACTTTAGACCTACTAAAGCCTGATAATTAGTCTTTATTTGGTCTCTAAAACTCGGGCTACTCTGCTCACCCAAGATCTTATAATAAAATTCCTGTAAAGAAACCTCGAGATCAAGATTCGGATAGTATCCACTGCGAGCCACTCTAATGTCGTGTTTCGCTTTTTGCACATTGTATTGAGCACGCAAAATTGTAGGATAAGTTTTTTCTACCTCCATGTATAAACTTTCTGTATCATCCAAAAGTTCATAATTCAATTCTTTAGGTTCACAAACGTCGAAATCTTCAATAGAAGGTAAATTAAGCAGTTGTACAAGATCTAACAAAGACAAGGTTGCATTACTTTCAGCTACTATAAGGTCAGCCTTGTCTGTACTTAACAATGCTTCTGCTGTTGCGACCTCACTCTCTGGACTTTTTCCTACATTAACGAAAGCTTTCGCTTTCTCTAAAAGAGACTGAGACAATTCTACCTTTTTCTTTAACACTTCTACCTCACTTTTATCGTAAAGGACCTGCAAATAATGCGATGCGACATTAATGCGTAGATTCTTACTTGAATTCTTCAGATCTTCTGTGGCAGCCATAAGAGAAAACTTATCAGACTTAATCTGACTTGTTAATTTTGAGCCAGTGTATAAAGGCATTGAGGCTTTTATTCCAACTTTTGTCAATAACAAATTTCCAGTCATCAACATACCGGTACTATTATTTACACCCGAACTATAATCTTGGGAAATATTTGACGATACGGTTGGCAATTTAGCATCCTTACTGCTACGTAATTTTTGTTCCTTTCGTGTTTTTTCTATTAGCCGTTTCGAAATTTCAGTATTATGGCTCATCGCATATTCCATGCATTCATCCAACGTCCATACTTTTTGAGCGTAGCATAAACAAGGTTGCAATATAGCAAATAAAATAATGATTATATACTTCATCTTAATTCTTTTTATTTCCTCGTAATATATCATTTTTTGTAATTCCCTTCTTAACCTGGACATAAATACCATCACTCAATCCCAATTCTACGGGAATACGTTCAAATTCCTGCTTTATGTCTTTTGGAGAGGATTTTAGTTTATATACGTATGCTTTGTCGTTTTCAAAATCCACGGCAGTTTCTTCAATACTTAAAACATTTTCCTCTTTTTCTGTAATAATTTTTGCATTAGCGCTATAACCAGCGTGAGAAAATACGAGTTCTCCATTATTTTCCAAATCTCCTTTAATTTCAAACATAATGGTGCCATTTTCTTTATTACCTTTAGTCTCAATTTCTTTAAGCTTCCCAAGTATTTCTTTAGACTTCATTGCCCCAACAGTAATTTTCATTGGCATACCTACGCGTAATTTTTCCACCTCTGTCTCATCAATTTTGCCCTTAAAAATTTGACTTTTCATATCTGCAATTGTTGCAATTGTAGTTCCCTCTGTGAATGTATTAGTGCTCACGACAGAAGCTCCAACTTCCATGGGTAAATCCAATATTACGCCATTTATAGTAGACGTTATCAGCGTAGTATTCACTTTCGCTGTCCGCACACTATTACCATTTAGAACTACGTCTAATGAAGATTTCGCATTGGCTAATTCTTCTTTCGCTAGATTGAGACGATTAATAGCTTGTTCATACTCTTCCTTAGATACAACCTTATCATTATACAATGATATGGTTCTATTTGTCTCCCGTTGAACTTCTTCAAGATTTAGTCTACTCTTATTAATAGCCCCTTCTGCATTATTCAGAGCCGTCATATCTGGTATGACCCTTATTCGAGCAATAGGGTCTCCTTTTTTTACGTTCTGCCCAGTCTTTACATATATCTCAGACAAGATACCCGTCATACGCGGTTTGATATTTACTTGAATCATTGATTCAATTTGTCCTGTTGCGACAGAACTTTCCTCTATTGTCCTAACTTTAGGAGTAAGCAATTCATACTCGTCAGGTTTCGGTTGTGATTTTTGCCAGATAAAGTAAAAGGTAAAAATCACAAAAAGAATAGCAATAAATGCTGCAATTTTTTTAATTATAGGTCTCATATTATTTTATTATTTATTTTTATTTTATTCCTCGCGAAGAGCCTCAATAGCCTTTATCTTCATAGCCCTTTTAGCTGGAAAATATCCTGCCAATAAACCACTTGCCACTAATATAAATAGTGCTACGATAAGTGTTTGCAGGGGAACCATCGGATTCTCCATAAATGAGCCATTACTTTCAGTGTTGGCCATACTTGCATTCATTCCTATTAGGAACCATGCTCCCAAAACAATTCCCAAAAGTCCTGCTGTAACCGTAAGTAATAGACTTTCTGTCATAATTTGCAGTATAATTATTTTAGGTTCTGCTCCAAGAGCTCTTCTGATTCCAATCTCTTGAACACGTTCCTTTATTGTTATAATCATTATATTTGAAATGCCTATAAGACCAGCTAGAAGCGTCCCTATTCCAACAATCCATAAAAGAATGTTTATACCTATCTCAAGTCCCATAAATCCTTTCACCGACTCTCCGACATTAAACAGTTGAATTGCTGCCTTATCCTCTGGATGTATACTATGATTTATTTTAATATCTTCAATAAGATCATCTATGAACATACCTATAGGATAGGCGTCTTTATAAGTAATAACGATATATCCATATTCGTCAGAATGATCAAATGTAGTTTGCTCTGTTGTAACAGGAATTTGAACGCTTTCTGTTGCAGGAAGTCCTGCGCCTGTCTGATTATTTGTCTGCTTCACAACGCCAACAATGAGATAATCTATATTGGAAACGGAAATATATTTTCCACATGGGGAATCCCCTCCATAAAGTTCCTTAGCTATTTTCTGCCCAATAACACAAACCTTACGCTTTTTCTCTATATCGAATTCATTTAGATATCTACCTTCTATCACTTTTTGTGGCACGATATTAAAATATGTAGTGGAAACGCCACCTACCGTATAATATCCCTTACTTGACTGATTCGCCACAAGCTGCACGTCATCGAGGTTAACTAACGTGATATAATCCAGACGATCACCTGATTTTTTCTTTATGTCAGCAATATCTTTCTTGTTTATTTTCCACGAGCGATCTCTATCCAATCCATTGTATGGACGATTTGTCATTTGCGGAAGCACATAAACACTATTTGAGGCCAATTTTATCAAGTTTCCCATAATACCATTGTTCATTCCTATGCCACATCCCAAAAGGACAACAAGCATGAAAAGCCCCCAAAAAACTCCAAACATAGTTAACAGACTACGCCATTTCTGCTGAGAAATAGTAATATACGCTTCCTGCCACATATCTTTATCGAATATCTTTAGATTCATATCTTTTATATTATACCAGCTAAAGAATCTACCAATTTGTTTTTGGCTGCCTTCTTTGCAGGAATATATCCTGCAATAATTCCACAAATCAATAGAACGCAATTAGCTATAATTATTGTATTAAAATCTACTGTAGGGTTTGTAAATACGGCATTATCTGCTCCTAAAGCAGATGTCGCACCAAAATCTGCGAGTTGAGTCAATCCGATTCCGACAAGCATACCTAGATAACCAAACAACAACGTAATAATGACGGCTTCCAACAAGACTAAGCGAATGACTGACCCAGACGATGCTCCCATGGCTTTTCTAACACCGATTTCACGTACACGTTCTTTTACAGTTATAAGCATTATATTCGATACGCCCACGACACCTGCAATTAATGTGGCCAAACCAACTATCCAAACAAAAGATTGTATAGAGTTCATTATCCCTGAAATTTGTATAAACATATCAAAATCGTCAGTGAGATTTATAGCACCATAATCTTTTGGTGAGATATCTTTATTCTCTGCGAACCAATTCCGCAAGGTCTCAACGAAAGAATCGTTAGCTTCGAGTGTATTTAAATCTTTCAGTATTATGTTTATACAATTTACATTGTCATTTCGAAAATATAACTGTCTAACAGTACTAAAAGGTGCATAAACAGCTTTAGATATGTCTGCCGCTTGCATAGATTTCGTGACTCCAACCACTGTAAAAACCACATCGAAGACTTTAATTATCTTTCCTACGGCATCACCCTTGGGGAAGAGAACATCTGCGGTTGACGATGTCAACACGCAAACCTTTCTCGAATTTTTTATATCGGTATCATTTAAATCTCGTCCCTCCAATATCCTTTGATTCTTAACGATAAGATATCCTGGATAGAAACCGTTTATGGATGCCGTACAATGCTCCGCCCCACTACTAATAAGTGCAAGGGTATCCAATTGAGGAACCATCATTTTTATGTTGCGCGAAAGATCCTTTTGTATCTTTCCGCAATCATTATCTGTAAAAAAGATTTCACGTCCTTTTTGTAATCCCTTATATGGTATAGATGTAGTAGCAGGTACTATCTTTATAATATTTTCCTTGTTTGTGATAAAACCGTTTGTTATACCATGTAGTAAACCATTTCCTGCTCCCAACATAACAATAAGTAGGAAAATGCCCCACCCAATGGAGAATCCAGTGAGCATTACCCTCATCTTGTTAAACTTCATTGCGACGAAAATCTCAATAAAAATCTCTTTCATAAACGTAATCTTTAAGCCTTATGGTTTTCATCTTTAAATATGATTCCATCTTTGAAATAGATACGTCTGTCTGTTTGCTCCGCAATTTCGTTCTCATGCGTAACAATTATAACTGTTTGACCATTATCACGATTTATCGCTTTCAGCATATCCATAACCTCCTGTGTTGTTTTGGAATCTAGGGCACCGGTAGGTTCATCTGCAAGGAGTATCTTTGGCTTGGATATAAGAGCCCTGGCTATAGCGACCCTTTGTCTCTGTCCACCAGACATTTGCATTGGCAAATGATTCCAATGAGCTGACAATCCCACCTTTTCGAGATATTCCATAGCAAGACTATTCCTTTCTTTGCGTCCAATCCCCCTATAGTATAGGGGAAGGGCAACATTCTCCATCGCATTCTTGAAATTGATGAGATTGAAAGACTGAAAAATAAACCCTATCAAATTATTTCGATAAGAACATTCTTGTTTTTCCGTAAGGTTCTTGATGAGGTGTCCTGCAAGATAATATTCCCCGTCATCGTAATCGTCAAGAATACCCATTATATTGAGCATTGTTGACTTCCCCGATCCAGAAGGCCCCATAATACTTACTAGTTCACCTTCATGGATGTGAAGGTTAACCCCCTTTAGAACGTGCAACGGTTGAGCGCTAGGATATGTTTTGTGAATACCTTTTAAATCAATCATTATCTTATATCTAATTTTATTTCATCTAAAAAATTACAATTTGCGAATCCATGGAGAACTTTTGTGTAATCACCTATGAACCTTTCTACAAAACGATCTGAATACAAATCACTATTATAAAAAACCATTAATTCTGGCTGTCCATCTGTAATAAAGAAGTGCACGGCCATCGGCATACCATCTTTAGGATTTGGACTGATGTCAATTATTTGTGAAGGATTTCCTCCTATTATGGGCGACATCGTTCTTTCTCCCTGATATAGGAAAGGCATTACCTTTTGTATTTTAATTCCAACCTTCTTAAATGAATCCATGGATAAAAAACAGTTATCCATTCCTTTCAATATATACTTTCCTATGCCATCGATATAATCATTAATACTCATATTATCGCTCCACGAAGCATTTAAAAAGATTCCACGACTAAGCATACCTATTGTATTATCCGTACGATAATCCTCTCGTGCGTTATAAGCTAAGCACAACGGTACGTGATTTATGTTCCCTACTGTTTTCCCCAATAAAAAGGCGAAGGCAGAAGTTACCAAAACATTCACAGAACAGGATTTATTCTTGGCAAGTTCCTTTATTTTCTGTTCAGACAGAGATAGTCTTAATGATTTTACCTTAAAATTTTTCTTTGTTCCATTAAGGTCTGGCTTAGGGAACACTCCCCAATTAACGTCCTTGAATTGCTCCTTATACCAATCTCTCGCTTTAAGATTATATTCACTTTGCTGAAACTTCTTTTCCGCTGTAACAGCATGCAAAATCGTCCATTTCTCCGGCTCCAAGTCCTCTCCTTGATATGCTTTCTCTATATCGTTGAAAAAAACATCTTTTGAACCTCCATCAAAAATGATATGATTCATATCTATAAACAGATATGGAGCCTTTTCTGTCCTTATCAATCGTATACGAAAAAGAGGAGAGTCTATGAGCTTATAAGGAACAATAAGTTTGTGTACATCTTTCAGAAGATCTGATTCTTTCATCTCTTCAATCGCTTGATGATAAATAAAGGAATCTGCTGCTCTTTGTCGTATTTTTACCCCATTCAGTAGCAATCCGCAAATTGTTAACAATCTGTTCCTAAGTATTAAATCCTTCCACCAAGAGTCCTTTTTGTCATATCTTAATCTGATTTTAAAAGCCAAATGATTATTTACGGCTTTCTCTATAGCCTTAGATAGTTTTTCTAAGTCAACACTCTCCGATAATTTATAAAGCATGGGCAAATTCCCTATAGGCGCTTTCGGTTTTAACGAGCTGATCAGAAAATAAAATTTTTGCATATCATTTAGAGGATAATCTTCCTGAGATTCAAGTTCGATATCGTTATTGGAATTTAGCAGAGTTGCTATTTTTCTTGGAGTTCGTCCTTCGTTTATAATCTTATTTGAAAGAATTCCTTTATAATCTGCAGGTTTAGATTCATTGAATTTCTTTTGAAGAGCCATTATGCGAATACTATCACCTCCCAATCTTACGAAGTCATCATCTATACCAACTTGCGTTATGCCTAATGTTTGTTGCATACAATTACAGAGCAAAGCTTCTATATTATTAGTTGGAGCAACATAATTAGCATGTGATACTGATTCTGTTGACATTTGTAATTTTGTACGATCTATTTTACCATTCGCATTTAAAGGAAAGTCTTCCACCCTTTCGAAGTATGCTGGAATCATATACTCCGGAAGACTTTTTCCAACAAAAGTTCTCATTTCCTCTTCTGAAATGTCTTCTGCGCTAGTATAAAATGCACATAAGTATTGTCTGTTTGTTTGCTGTGATGTAAAACCTTTTACCACAGATCTTTTTACACCAGGCATTTTGTTTATAGTAGCTTCCACTTCACTAGGATCTACACGCTGCCCGTTAACTTTTATCATCCAATCCATTCTGTCAAAGAACAAGAAATCACCTGAAGGCAGCTGCTTTACCAAATCTCCCGTATGGAACAAACCATTTCTTAAAAGATTTTCTGTCTTTTGTTTATCCTTAAAATATTCACATGGAGTAATTCCTTTAAGACACAACTCTCCAATGTCGCCCATTTGAACTTCATTACCATTTTCATCGATAACGATAGCCTCCAAACCAGGAATTGGCTTCCCTATAGGAGTGTTGCTATATGGCTTATCTATAACAAAACTTAATACGGCTGAAGCGGTTTCTGTTTGCCCGTACTTAACCTCTATTCTAAAATCCTTGGAAAAAATGTCGCTCACACGTTCTGAACCGGTAAATACCACACGTAGAGAGGTTCCTGTGGCATCGAAATGTCGTAGAACAGATGGACTCAAGAATGTTGTTGTTATTTTATTTTCACGGAAATAATTCTGGAGTGAGTTAATGTCTTTCTTTGCCTGGTCACCAACAAGATAAATTGCATAACCATTAAGAAGGCAATTGTAAATTTTTGTGACGGCTATAAAATAGAACGGAGCAATGCACCCGTACACATCATCCTTTTCTTTTATTTTTCCTATATCTAATCGGGTGACGCCATCTAGAAAGCTCTTGTCACTGTGCAAAACGCCCTTAGGTTTACCTGTACTACCTGATGTATAAAAAAGAGCACAAGGTTGACTGGGAAGTCTGTTCTCTACTGTACCGGGAAAATCAAAATCAGAGATTTCTTCAATACAAGATTTATCTATAATAATAGGAGCTTCACAATCTTCCCTAATAAAGTCTATACGTTCTTGAGGAAAAGAAGTTCCAAGGTGTACAGCAGCATTACCCGTCATCCATATTCCAATCTCTGCGGAAATATAATCTGCACTATTAGGAAGGACAATAGGTATAAATTTATCTTTACCTATCCCCTTTGAGCGGAGCAACGAAGCGACCCCCGACGCCTTATGTAAAAGAGCAGATATGGTTGTATTACCTCTCTCTCCATCAACAAAAGCGATTTTATCTGGTGTATCTTGGGCAATTTGAAATAATAACTTTATAGCCTCTGCAAAATTTTCCATCTATTTTTGTTTTAGTATATTAGAATTTATCATTAATCTAAGAATTGTCTGATAATCTTCTATCATTTTAATTATCTCTTTTCTTCTGTAACAACTTTCCCTGTAGAAGATTTCTATTTCCAAGCGATTTTCCTTTCCATTTCGAAAAAGATGAGTCTCAAGAATTGGTCTTATCCTTTTCTTGTTAAGGATAATTTCTGTAGTTGTACAGCCACCAATTTTAGGTTCAGAAACGATATCACCTTGATAAATAAACAGGAAATCTTCAGGAAAAGCTATATCTTGCTGCATTTCTAAATAACTGTATATGCTATTTTGCATACCTTCCAATATAGTCTTTTTAACCGACTGTAAATAATTCTTTACCGAGTATTCCTCATTCCACTGTATTCTTTCAAATAAAGGACGAGCAAATAGTCCGACAGTATTCTTTGTTCGTTTGTCGCTTCTGGCATTGTATGCAGATAATAATAGAACATCATTGTCTTGGAAATATCTACCCAACAAGAGAGCGTATGCCGCAGTCGTAAATATATTCATTGTTATATTGGAATCTTTGCAGAATTTATCAATACTTTCAAGATTGACATCAAGATTTACTTTTATTTCATCTGCGACTTCAGATGTGGTAGGATACAAATACTTGTGTTTTGTGTTTCCTAATCCTTCAAAAGTTTTTCGATACCATGTCTGAGCAAGATTAAAAATATTTGATTTCCTCATTTTTCCTTCTTCAGCAGCCATTTCTAAACTTGACCAATCTTCTACGTCGAGAGCCTTATTCCAATAGGCCTTTTCTAAATCTTGGTAGAAGATTGTCTGCGATTCACCATCGTAAATAATGTGATGAATGTCTGAGAACATGTATTTGCATGAACCGGTGTCGAATAGTCGGAATCTAAACAATCTATCCCTTAATAAATAAAACGGTTGTATAAGATCATTCTTTATAGTATTGAATTCTTTCTGCGTAACCTTTTCTACTTTTACAGAAAAATATTCCTTAACAAATTTTTGACGCACCTCACCTGATTTATCAGTAGTAAGTCTAGTAAAAAAAGCAGGATGATTATTTACTGTAGTAACAATAGCATGAGCAAGCCTGTTTAAATCGACATCATTTCCTAATTGTACCAACTTAGAGACATTGAACACAGGCATACCAATTGCTTGCATACATATCTGGAAATATGAATTCTGAATACCACTTAGAGGATAATCATCTAGTATTTCTTTTTCCTGTTTTGATTTTTTTGCTAAAAGCTCTGCGATTTTCTTTGGTGTACGACCTAAGTAGATATCGTTAGTGGATATATTACTCAATGTAGAATTACATAATTGCTGAATTTTCATCATTTGAATGCTATTTCCTCCAAGTTCGAAAAAATCATCATTAACTCCGATCCTCTTAAAATCTAAAGCTTCTGCAAAAACTCTACACAAAACGTCCTCAGTTTCATTTGCTGGTGCTATATATTCCTTTAGGAGTAAAGCCTCCTCTGGAGCAAGAAGATTTTTACGATCGATTTTCCCATTAGCATTTTTAGGAAATTCATCTAAACGAACGAAAATCTTTGGTACCATATAATCTGGAAGTTTCTTGCTAAGTTCCTCTATAAGATATCCATTGTTTATGTCATTCTCTGCTGTATAGAATGCAACTAAATAATTGCGGACAGCATTGTTAGAAGAAAAGGCTTTAACTACACATTTATTCACCTCAGGAACATGTCTCATTACCATTTCTATTTCACCAGGTTCTATACGTTGACCATTTATCTTCACCATCCAGTCCTTTCGGTTTATATAGAGATACTGACCATCCTTATTCTGCTTCATTATGTCTCCAGTATGAAGCCAGCCTTCTTTACGAATTCTTTCATTTTTCTCCTTATCGTTAATGTAAATCGGAGGTATTGGTACTTTAACAAGCATCTCCCCTTCTTGACCTTGCTTAACAGTATTTCCTTCATTATCGACAAGTTTTACCTCAATATCTCCAATTGGTATCATTGGAACACGCTCATAATATTTGTCTAGTGTATATGATAAAACGTAAAACGGAGCCTCCGTCTGTCCATAAATTTGATGTACTAAATAGCCTTCAGGTGGTGTGGCATTTACAAGTTTTTCACCACCTGTTATTATACGCTTTAAGAACTTACTGCGATTGTTGAATTCTCGTAACATCGTTGGTGGCATAAAGCCAACGCTTATCCTATGATATGTCAGATACTTCTCCATATTATGGATATCTGTTTTCACATTGAAAGATAGCAAATGTACTGTTGCGCCAGCCCACAATGCACCATATATGAGTTGCATCACCACAAAATAAAGAGGCGTTGTTGGGGCATAAGAGTCATTTTCTAAAAAGCTATCATTAGTGCTACATTGTAAATTTTGATTACCCTTCCAAAAGAATCCATCTGTATAAATAACCCCTTTCGGATTTCCTGTACTTCCAGATGTATAAAAAGCAACAGCATAATCCGTTTCTTCTCGGTTGTCGATACGGCCGTCTGGTTCACAAGATATAGCTTCTGCGATAAAATCATTATCGATAATGATAGGAGCATTAACGTCACTTGCTATATAATCAATTCTTTGTTGAGGCATGTGTGTACCTAGATGGACCGACGCATTATGTGTCATCCAACAAGCATAATCTGCTGCAAGATATTCCATACAAGAATCTAAGACAATAGGGATACACGAATTTGCAGGTATATTCTTACGTCTTATCAATGCTGCGATTCTCCTTGCAGTGTTGAGAAATTCGTTCCTTGTAGTAATTCTCGTTCCATCCCTATCAACGACCAAAGGTTTTTGAGGATTTTCTTTGACTTGTTCAATCAGTCTATCTACATATCTTTTCATTATATATCAAATTAGGAATATCTGTATCAAAAATTGTTCAAATTACATCTTTCATATACTTGACGTCCGTCATTCTCTTAGCAATTGTATCAAAATCGTCAATAAACTTCTCCATAAATTCTTGAGAATAAAGATTCTTAAGATAATAGATTTTAACACTCATGATATCATTTTTAATAGAAACATGTACATTAATTGGCGCACTATGCTCATTGCCTGTAATAGGAATATTTACTATGGGCTTTCCATCTATATTGAAATCATCATGTGCTATACCCTGATAGATGAATGGCATAGCAGGATTAATATGAAGATCTTTAGAAATATCAAGCAGATTGTATATTGTACATCTTTTCATACAGCCAAGTATATGTTGTGATGTCTGTTGAAGATAATCGGAAACCGTCTGGCTAGAATTCCATCTTAATCGCATTAGTATTGGTGTGGCAAGACATCCTACAGTATGCTCAGAGCGCTTGTCTTCTCGTGCACTATACATTGACTGCAATAAGACATCGGAGATATCATAATATTTCCCCAATAAACATCCTGCTGCAGCAGATACGAATGCATTCATTGTAATTTGTTCTCGTTGACAAATTTCATCAATTTTCTTTGTTGATACGCTTATCTCTCGTATTAACAAATCCATCAATGGTTCTGAATCACTTTTCTCAGCCTTTGGAAATACTTTTTTGGGAGCCTCTTTAAACTCGGTCTCATACCAATCCTTTGCCTCTTTATAAAAATCACTCTTACGCAATTTCGCATTTTCATCAGCCAACTGCAATTGATTCCAATTTTCTGCTATTAAGCCTCTTCCACAATATGCGTCATCCAAATCCTTCATAAATACAAGCATAGATGCTCCATCATAAATTATATGATGGAAATCATAAAACAGATAGTTTGCGCTGTCTGTTTGAATTAGGCGAATATTGAACAATCTGTCTTTTAGTAGCAAGAACGGTTTGATTAATTGAGGGCGTAGTGCCTCGAACTCGTTGTCCGAAATAATCTCAATCGTCTGACTATAATTTGGATTGACATACTTCTGACGAACTTCACCGTCATCTCGAATAAATATCCTAATACCAAAAGCCGGATGAGTATTTATAACTTTGGCTATGGCATCCGCTAAACGGTTTAGATCAATATCATTGTCAATCTGGTATAAATATGGCACGTTAAAGACAGCTTCGCCAACGCGCTGCTGACACAAAGTAAAAGCAATACTTTGTACACCACTTAATGCATAGTCTTCATGTTCCTCTGCTTGAGGATTGAAAGAAACAGAATGTATTGCCAACTCTGCAATTTTTCTTGGTGTCCTTCCTTCAAAGATTAGTCTAGTGGAAATATTCAAAGACGGGCATTCCTTTTGTATGCTCATCACTTTGAGACTGTTGCCACCAAGTTTGAAGAAATCATCATCTATACCTATTTGCTTAATATCCAATAGACGTGAGAAAGCATTGCATAACAATTGCTCTATTTCATTACGCGGAGCGACATACTGTTCTTGGCTTGATTTTAATTGAGGCTTTGGCAGAGCCTTGCGATCCACCTTACCATTAGGAGAGAGTGGTATATTTCTAACTTTCATATAGATATCTGGATGCATATACGCAGGCAATGCACTACCAGTTAAGTGTTTTTTTAACTTATCTTCAGACAACTCTTCTTCATTAACAGATTCATCTTCGCTGTAGTAAAGTATAAGTTTTTTATCTCCCATTACATCTTTAACATCAGCCACCGCTCGTGTAATCCAAGATAACTGATTGGCAACCGTTTCTATCTCACCTAACTCTATACGGAATCCACGAAGTTTTATTTGTTTATCAATTCTTCCAAGACACTCTAAATCATCAGTCATAGTCCATCGGCACAAATCACCTGTATGATACATCCTTTCACCTTTTATAAAAGGACACGCAACAAAACTTTGTTCTGTTCTTTCCGGCAAGTGCCAATAACCACGTCCAACCTGACATCCTGCAAAACAGAATTCGCCTGCAACCCCTTTAGGAACTAATCTACTGTACTTATCTACAATAAATCCATAATTGTTTATGACAGGAGGTCCGATGGGAATGTTTTTATATTTAACATTCTTCTTAAGTTCAAACATATTACAGAACGTGCATTCAGAAGGCCCATAACCATTTAGTATGCGAAGTGAGTCTGTGCTCACCATTCCTTCCATTTTCTCGCCAGCCATCATAACATAGCGCATCGGCAAATTCTTATAGTTGGTTACCATAAGTTGTCCCATGGCCGTAGGGAAGCATCCTCCAGTAATATGTTTGTTCACTAAGAAATTATACACCTCGTTGGGATCCTTCCTTATATCAGACGGTATGATACATGTTGTACCTCCAACAACTAGAATTGGAAATATATCAGCCGTATGCACATCAAAACTAAAACTTGCATAAACAAAGAGCCGATCATTAGAGGTAAGATTCTCGATATCGATAAAGGCATACATCACATTTATAAGTCCTTTGTGGTGCATCATTACACCCTTGGGCTTTCCTGTACTACCAGATGTGTATATCATGTAAGCCAGTCCATTCTCATAATCAGACAAATCAATGGAGCCACAATTTTCGCCATAATCCACGTCCTCTACAAAAATCTTTGGAACATCAAAATCAATGGGATTAATATCGTGCTCAGTTATAATAGTTTTTATCTCACTATCTTCCACCATATAAACCAAACGTTCTTTGGGATAGTCTAAATCTAGAGGAACATAGGCGGCTCCCACCTTGTGCGTGGAAAGAACAGCCAAAACAAATTCTTTTCTTCGTTCCAACATAATACCGACAAAATCGCCTGGTTGTACGCCTCTGTCTATTAACTGCTGCGCCAATACGTCTGAATATTTATCTAATTCTTCGTAAGTATATTGACTGTTTTTGTCCTCTACAGCAATGGCATCCGGTGTTTTCTTTGCTTGCTCAATAAAAAGGGTTGGGAATGCCTTGTGAGGTGTTGGTATTTTTTTTGCCGTACCTAATTTTATAAGTTCTTGTTCCTCTTCTTCGCTTATCAATTTTATTTCTCTTAGTTTGTCGGCCTTTAACATCCCAATAAAAATATTCTTATAACAACTCATCATATTACTGATGAATTCCGAAGAGAAACGTCCTGCGTCATATTCTACCTCGATATTCAATTCTCCATTATCAAGTTTAGTCAATTCCATTAGTAAACTTGCCCCAGTAGAATTATGAGATACAGGTAGCAGCTTAGCAGTTTTGCCTTCCAATGAGAAATGTTTACTGACGGATGTCTGACAACCAAAAAGGATATCGCTATTAAAGCCATATTCTGCGCAAACCTCTGCAAAAGAATACAAATCATTGTTCATTGCACCCAAAATCTTATCTTTTACATTTGCCAAGTACGTATCTGTAGTCATATCCTTATCCCACTGACAATGTAATGGCAAAGTCTTTACAAGCATTCCCATAGTACGTTCTGTGCGCAAATCATTACGACCATTATAAAATGTAGCAAAAAGACTTTCTTCCTTAAATCCGTATACACCTAACATATATCCAAAAGAGGCATTGGAAATGACGTTTAGAGTAAATTTTTTCTTTTTACATTCTTCTTCTATGGTCGCGTAAGAAATATTCAAGCTTTTCTCTTCCTTCTTAAAATACGATTCAGAACTATCTTTATCTCCAATAAGTGCAACATCTGCACTTACATCCTTGAATTCTTCTTTATACCAGTTTTTCGCCTCTCTATAGGCATCTGTTAAACGTAGGTTACTCTCTTCTTCAGCTATATCGAAGTGAGAGAGACCCTCGCTCCTCACTACTCCGCCTCTATAGGCATTATCTACATCTGTAAAGAATATTGAGTACGATGTTCCGTCAAACACAATGTGATGAAAATCTGCAAAAAGATAAACCGATGATTCTGTCTTGAATATTTCCAAATTAAACAAGCGGTCTTTTAACAAGCAGAAAGGCCTAACTAGTTGTGACTTTAGAGACTCCAATTCATTTTCTGTCACGAGCTTTATCAGGGGTATAAATGTGTCGTTTTGTAACTTCTGTCGAACCTCTCCCTGACTATTCACAAATAACCTCGTGTTAAGTGAAGCGTGGGCTTTCACAACTTTAGTCAAAGCATCAGATAAACGTTGAATATCGATATCGGGAGATAGCTGAAATAGAAATGGATTGTTATAGACGGGCTCACCCTCTCGTCTTTGACACTCTAAGTAAATACCTAATTGTGTTTGACTCAAAGGATAGTCATCATTCAATGTCTTAGCATTTGTACCGCTATTCTGTTTTTCCTGACAAATAAATGCTATTTGCCTCGGTGTACGATATTTATATATAATTTTAGACGACAATTCTAGTTCAGAACAAAATTTCTGCACTTGCATAATGCGTACACTGTCGCCTCCAAGACGGATAAAATCGTCATCTATACCGACTTTCTCAAGGTGTAGGACTTTACAGAATGCATCACAAAGAATTTTCTCAGTCGCAT
>Ga0065708_1039836_pt1 | contig 39005 bp, 29 predicted proteins | sample Hoacrofraction12_2_FD_59095 | JGI IMG/M metagenome (GOLD analysis project Ga0065708, IMG submission 59095) | Hoatzin crop microbial communities from Cojedes, Venezuela, sample from fiber fraction 12 v1 | ecosystem: Host-associated > Birds > Digestive system > Esophagus > Crop | place: Venezuela... | reverse complement strand
CTCGGAAGGCCTTATTACGAAAGTAATAATCTATCACATGGCCAGTTTGGACAAAAATCAGAAAGGGGATGGCTCGAACTTTTCGGTCACCCCCTTTCCGCGCCTAATAATTTTATGAAATACAGGAATGCCCGCAAGCCAGGACAGCATTGAAATCATTCTGCATAGACAGGCGTTTCGATGTATTGTGCACAGGTTCGCTTCTTGGAGTCAAGGGATATGGATACAAGGAAGACGAGAAGCCGGCTTCTTCAGTACCGGTTGGATACGAGACTATCGAGCAGATGTATCCGCTCGACTTTGAGGAATTCCTATGGGCTGCCGGACTAGGTGACAGCGTCCTTGCATACCTGGAAGAATGCATCGAGAACAAGATTCCGGTATCAAAAGCCGTCGATTCGTCCCTGAAAAACCTTTTCCTGCAATATATTGTAGTAGGCGGAATGCCTGAGGCAGTCAGCATATTTTCGGAAACGCACGACATGGGGCAGGTCCTAGGCAAGCAGCGGTCCATCCTCGACGAGTACAAAGACGACATGGTAAAATATGCTGACACAAAGGACAAGCCCAGAATACGGGAATGCTTCGAGTCAATTCCCCGCCAACTTGCCAGGGAGAACAAGAAATTCATGTATTCAGTCGTAAGAAAAGGTGGAAGGTCCTCACAATACGAAGGCAGCCTGCAATGGCTTGAAGACGCCGGAATAATAAAGAGATGCTACAACCTTACCACCCCGCAGCTGCCCCTTGACGGGAATGCGGATAGCGCATTCAAGGTATATATGACGGATACCGGACTTTTCACCGCAATGCTGGAGAAAGGAACACAGGGAAGAATCCTGCGTGGGGACCTCTACCAGTACAAGGGAGCTATATTCGAGAACCTGATTGCGGAGACTTTCTCGAAAATGGGTAGGAGCCTGTTCTACTTTCACAAGGATTCCGGTCTGGAAATAGGATTCGTGATAAATCACAAGGGAGAGGCCACGCTCGTCGAGGTCAAAGCTGCGAGCGGCAATGCAAAAAGCGCCAAGACAATTCTTTCACACCCGGACATCTATCATGTCGGGCATGCAATAAAGCTCGGAAACTACAATATCGGAGAGTCTGGCAGTATGCTTACGCTCCCCTCCTACATGGCGTTTCTGCTGAAAGACGATCCTATAGACATCATCGTTCCAGAGGTAGACGTCGACAATCTGAACAGGATTGCCGAAAGCCTTGCAAGAAAGCGATAGCTACCTTCCAAGGAATTTTGACTCGAGGTATTCGTTGAAAGCATCCCTGTAGGTGTCCCCTATAGGCAGGGATTCCCCCGTAGAGAGAAGCACCCTGTTCTTTGAGACCTCCACTATCTTGGACAGGTTTATTATGTATGACTTGTGAATCCTCCTGAACTTCTCCGAAGGAAGGGTGTCCTCGAGCTTCTTCATGCTGAGAAGGACCACATACGGCGATTCGACACCTTCGACATGGATCTTCAGATACTCGCTCATGCCCTCCACATATACGATCTTCCCCATCTCGACCCTTACTATCTTGTAGTCTGTCTTGAAGAATATCGTATCATCGGAAGGAAGGAGCGCTGGCTCCTCCTTCGGGGAGTGGACCATCTGATACAGACGCACAACCTTTGATGCAGCCCTCTTGAAGTCTTCCATTCCGAAAGGCTTGAGCAGATAGTCTACCGCATCCACCTTGAACCCTTCGACGGCATAGTCGGAATAGGCCGTAGTGAAAACTATCATGGGAGGGTTTTCCAGGGACTTTACAAAGTCCATCCCGTTCATGTCCGGCATGTTTATGTCTACAAAAAGGACGTCGACATCCTTCTCCTCCATCACCTTCCTGGCCGCAGAGGCGCTTGGACATGATGCCACGAGTTCGAACTCGGGAATGTTCTTGACATACTGGGATATCTGTCTGAGAGCCAGAGGCTCGTCATCTATTGCTATGCAACGTATCATTGCTGGGCGATTGGTATTTTAAGTCTTACTTCGTAATTGCTGTCGTCGCTGTTCACATCCAGGGTGTAGTCCTTTCCATATATGAGGTCCAGCCTTTTGCGGATATTCTCCATTCCTATCCCCTTGATTCCATCGCTGAGAACTGAGTGACGGCTGTTTCTACAGTCAAATTCCAGGCCATCCTCCCCTATGTTCATCCTTACGTCTATGAACGAGGGTTTCTCGTAGCTTATCCCGTGCTTGAAGGCGTTCTCAACGAAAGATACGAACAGAAGCGGCGGGATTTCCACATCCCCGGTGGAGGAGGGCAGGTCGAGGGACACTTTCACCTCGTCCGAGTAGCGCACCTTCATCAAAGATACGTAATTTTCAAGAAATTCCGTTTCCTTGGAAAGCGGGATGGTCGGCTTGTCGCCTTCGTAGAGGATGTACCGGAGGAGCTTCGAAAGATCCACGATACTGCCCTTCGCCTGCTCGGGATCGATATCCACAAGGGCGTGGATGTTGTTGAGCGTATTCATGAAGAAATGCGGGTTGAACTGGTAGCGAAGGTACTGCATCTGCTGATGCAGGTTCTCCTTCTCAAGTTCCTCGAGCCTCTCATCGTTCACCCTTCCCTTGAAATACTCCTTTGCCCCGACATTGGATATCACCATGAGGACGCCCACTATGACAAGAATGACGTTAGGGTCCAGCGGAGCCCCCATGGGCTTTTCCTCCATGGACGCCCTCACTTCTGGAGGCGGAGGTCCCTGGCGTCGTCCGTCCGGAGGTCCCGGATGCGGATTTATCTTGAATATGGCCCATGAGAACAGGACAAGCGAAAGTGCTGTCAGAAGAATGTATGCCCACATCTTCCTCCTATTGAAGAAAGCAGGACAGATAAGATAGTTGTGCAACAGGAACAGGGCCAGGAAAGGCAGTATGGACAGCCAGCCCCTTGCCACTTCCAGAATTGAGAAAGTATCCTCGGCCCTTGTAAGGCTCTTGAATACCGACATTATGGGAGGCACCATGAACACAGCCAGCCATATCAGAAGATATGTGATGTTCTCCCTTTTCTTTTCCTTGATCATAGCTCTACCTTGTTTTCCGTACTTTTCGAAATATAGCCCTTTTTTGCGTCACAGGCAAATAAGTTCAGTGAAGGCGCCCACATAAAAAACTCCCCACACTCATTGTGCAGGGAGACATTCTAAATATTAGGCAATCTTTATGCTATGCCTGAGAATCCCATGAACGCCATAGCAAGGATTCCGACAGTTATCAGGGCGATCGGAATACCCTTGAAAGATTCGGGAACGTCATTCATCGCAAGATGCTCGCGAAGTCCGGCAAAAAGCACCATTGCCAGGCCATAGCCAAGAGATGTTGCAAAAGCATAGAGGATGGCCTCGCCAAAGTTCAGCATATGGGCTGCGCTGCCGAAGGTGAACTCCTTTGTAACGACGGTGATGGCAACACCTAGTACCGTACAGTTCGTGGTGATAAGGGGAAGATATATTCCCAACGCCTGATAGAGCGAAGGAGATGTCTTCTTCAGCACGATCTCGACAATCTGCACAAGGGCCGCAATCACAAGTATGAACAGTATGGTCTGCAGGAACTCCAGGTCGTGAGGGAGGAGAAGATACTTGTTCAGGAGGTAGGTCACCATAGTGGCAAGCGTTATGACGAAGCATACCGCCGCACTCATTCCGGTTGCGGTGGAGAGCTTGTTGGACACTCCAAGATAGGGGCATATTCCGAGGAACTGCGCCAGTACGATATTGTTGACAAATATCGAAGAAACTATTATAAGCAGAATTTCCATAGTGTACCTCCTTTACTTTTTAGCAAGATACTTGTTGAACAGGACCATGAGGTAGCCCAGCACGAGGAAGGCTCCGGGAGCCATCACGAATGCCAGCATTCCGTCCCCGGGCAGGAACTTCCATCCGAAAGCGGAGCCGGATCCGAGGATCTCGCGTACGAGGCCGATTACTGTCAGCGAAAGGGTGAAGCCCAGTCCCACGCCAAGTCCGTCACATGCGGAATCTATCACCGTATTCTTGTTGGCAAAGGCCTCCGCCCTTCCAAGTACGATACAGTTCACTACAATGAGCGGGATGAACAATCCGAGCGTCGCATAGACATCGGGAACGTATGCCTGCATCAGGAACTGAAGCAAGGTTACGAACGTCGCAATGACCACGATATACACGGGGATGTGCACCTTGTCAGGAACGACAGGGGCAATCGCTGCGATGGCCATGTTGGAAAGTACCAGGACAAAGAGCGTGGCAAGTCCCATGCTCAGTCCGTTTATGGCCGATGTGGTAGTGGCCAGGGTAGGACACATGCCAAGTATGAGCACGAAGGTAGGATTGTCCTTTACCAGACCTTTTGTTATGAGTTGAAGTTTTGTCATATCTCTGTCCTCCTTCTATTTGCCTAGTTTCAATGCCGCATCCTTTGCGTTCTGCACTGCGGATGCATATGCCCTTGACGTGATCGTCGAAGCTGTTATCGCATCGACATCTCCGCCATCCTTCTTTACCTTCAGTATCTTCTCAGATGGAAAGTCCTTCCACTGAGCCATGAACTTCTGGTCGCTTGTGCACTTGGCTCCAAGTCCCGGGGTCTCCGAATGGGAGAATACCGAGGTATTTACGATAGAGCCGTCAGGACGGACTCCTACCATTATGGTAAGAGGGCCGCCGAAGCCAACCGTAGTGGACTTGACCGCATAGGCGACAACTTCGCCATTCTGGGTGCACTCGTAGTATTCCGAAGACTGGCCGCCTACGTCAACAGTCTTTGCATCGGAGATTTCGCCTCCTTCGGGGAGGACGGCTCCGATGGACTTTTTGAGAAGCTCGGCGTTAGTCTTCTCTATGGGTTCCTTTGTTACTGCGTATACTCCAGCCAGCAGGGCCGAGCAAACGAGGCAGGTAAGGAACAGACACAGAACCATGTTCTTGAAATTAGATGCTGCTGCCATGACTATTTCCTCCCATATTTTTTCTGATGGAACCACATGTTAAGAAGGGGAACCGTCGCATTCATCACAAGGATTGCAAAGGACATTCCCTCGGGATAGGAGCCGAAGTAGCGGATCATCATCGTTATGAATCCGATTCCGATACCGTAGACTATTCCTCCCTTGACGCTCATAGGCGAAGTGACATAGTCCGTTGCCATGAAGCAGGAACCCAGGATCATACCGCCGGTGAGGAGGTTGAATACAGGGTCGGTGAACCTTGCAGGGTTGCATAGCCAGAATATCAGGGATACGACAGCGACGGTAGCCCAGATGCTGAGGGTGATGTGTGGCTTGATGACCTTGCGGACCAGCAGATACACAAATCCGATCAGAAGGGCTATCGCCGAAATCTCACCTGCAGAACCTCCTATGCTGGAGAAAAGCATCTGAGAGTAGTCCAGACCGTACTGGTTCATTATCTCGGGAACGGTTCCGCCCTGGAGAAGTCCCTCCTTGACTGCGCCAAGGGGCGTAGGACCCGTAACGGCGTCTACGCCGAACAGGCCCTTGGGCTGCTCCCAGTGAGTCATGTACGTAGGGAAGGATATCAGCAGGAATACCCTGCCTGCAAGTGCGGGGTTGAACACGTTCTGTCCAAGCCCTCCGTAGGACATCTTCGCAATCGCTATTGCGACGACGGCACCGATGAAAACCACCCACCAGGGGGTCGTGTAGGGAAGGTTCAGAGCAAGCAGCACGCCTGTTACGGCAGCGGACCAGTCCCCTATGGTAGAGGGCTTCTTCATCATGAACCTTGAAATCAGATATTCTATAAGGACGCACGAAGCCACGCTGGTAAGGAGCACCAGCAGCTCCTTCCATCCGTAGAAGACTACCGACACGATTACAGCGGGCAGGAGTGCTATCACCACATCGCGCATGAGCGTCTTTGTAGACACGTCGCTGTGGATGTGGGGTGAAGGGGATACCAATAGTTTGCCCATATCCTTTTACTTTTTGTTTTCGTTAGACTTCGCAGCCTCGGCCGCAGCCTTTGCCGCAGCAGCCCTGGCCTTGATATTACCCATTACTATGCCCTTTGCCTGGCGTATGTTGTCCAGAAGCGGAATGTGAGCAGGGCAGGTATACAGGCAGCATCCGCATTCGATGCAGTCCTGTGCCGCATTCTTTTCAAGCTCCTCCTGGTTGCCGGCCTTGTACAGGCGGTTAAGAAGGAACGGCTCCAGTCCCATGGGACATGCCTCGGCGCATTTTCCGCAGCGTATGCAGGCCGATGCGCTCTCCCTCTTGGTGGCCTTCGCCGACAGATATAGAAGCGAAGACGAACCCTTGACGGTCGTAGCCTCCATGTTGGAGATGGCCCTGCCCATCATAGGTCCTCCGCTGACAACCTTCACTGCGCCCTCGGGCATTCCGCCGGCATAGTCGGCTATGAAGTTGAAGGGAACGCCTATCCTGAACTGATAGTTGTGCTGCTTCTCAACGGGAAGGCAGTCTCCGGTAACGGTCAGGACGTTTGTCACAAGAGGCTTGTTCTTCTGCACGGCCTCATAGATTGCAAACGCCGTGGAGGCATTCTGAACAACGGCGCCAACGCTTATGGGAAGGGCGCCGGAGCCGACCTGGCGATGCATGACGGCATCAATTATCTGCTTCTCTCCACCCTGGGGGTACCTCTTCATGAGGGGAAGAACTTCGATATTTGGATATCCAAGTTCAGAAACGGCCTTGGACACAGCCTCAATAGCCTCAGGCTTGTTCTCCTCGATACCTATGACGCAGCGTGGCCCGCCAAGAGCCTTCTGGATTATGGCGGCTCCGATGACGACCTCCTTGGGATGCTCAACCATTATGCGGAAGTCACTTGTAAGGTAGGGCTCGCACTCGGCTCCGTTTATTATTACGCACTCGGCCTTTGCATTTGGCCCGGGGTTCAGCTTCACATGTGCGGGGAATGTCGCACCACCCAGACCTACGACTCCGGCGTTCTTTATCTTCTCTATGATTTCCTTGGGGTCGTCGGGGATTGTCGTCACAAGTGTGTCGCTAAGGTCTATGCCTTCCATCCACTCGTCACCTTCGACTGTGATCTCTATGTGGGTTACATAGTTTCCGGCCATGTCCTTGCGAGGAGCGACGCTCTTTACGGTTCCGCTTACAGGGGAATGTATGAATGCCGAAATGAATCCCCCAGGTTCAGCGACAACCTGTCCGGTCTTCACTTTGTCTCCAGCCTTCACCAGGGGTTTGGAAGGAGCGCCCAGGCTCTGGGACATCGACACGTACACCACGGGAGGAAGAGGAAGAACCTCTATCTTGCGATCCCTGGCCAGCTTGGAGTCATTGGGGTGGACTCCACCTATTGAAAATGTTGTCTTAGCCATTGTTTTCCTCCTTTTCTACAGGTTTTTCAACTACAGGTGCAGCAGGCTTCTCGGCAACAGGTGCAACCGGCTTCTCCACTGCAGGGGCAGCAGGCTTCTCGGCAACAGGTGCAACCGGCTTCTCTACTGCAGGAGCGGCAGGCTTCTCGGCTACGGGTGCGGCAGCGGCCTTGGCTGCAGCGGCAGCCTCCCTCTGCTTTTTCTTCCTCTCGTTGATACGGGCCTTTACGGCTTCCTTGTCAAGAGGCTTGGGAAAGTTGATTCCGTGGATGGCTCCGGTCGGGCAGACAGCCTCGCACTCACGGCAGAGCTTGCACTTGGTGTAATCGATGTATGCAAGGTTGTTCTCGAATACGATGGCACCATGCTGGCATGTGTTGAAGCACATAGCGCAGCCTATGCAGGCATTTGAGCACGCCTTCTTAGCAACAGGTCCCTTGTCGGTATTGCGGCACTCTACCACCATCCTCATTCCGCGGGGGCCCTTGGCCCTCAGTTCGAAGAGTTTCTTGGGGCAGGCCTTTACGCAGGCACCGCAGGCCGTACATTTCTCCTCGTCAACAACGGGGAGTCCGGTAACGGGATCCATGTGTAGGGCGTCGAACTTGCAGGCTGCGGCGCAGTCGCCACAACCAAGACAGCCGAAGGCGCAGCCGGTATCTCCGGAATAGAGGGCGGCTTTGACGCGGCAGCTCTCGACACCGTCGTAATCGTTGACCTTGGGTCTGGCTTCACAGGTTCCGTTGCACCTCAGGACAGCTACCATCGGCGCCTTTGCCTCGACCTTGTAGCCAAGGATGTCGGCGACCTTCTTCATTACATCGTTACCCCCGACAGGACAGAAATGCTTGTCAAGGTTGGGAGCCTTCACCGCGGTATCCGCGAAGGAATGGCATCCGGCATAGCCGCAGCCACCGCAGTTGGCACCCGGCAACACAGTCTCGATCTCCTCTATGCGTGGATCCTCCTCGACTTTGAACTTCTCAGCAAAGAAGTAAAGGAGTACCGCAAGCAACAATCCGAGCAAGGCTATGATTGCAATGGTCCAGATAATTGTTGAAGTCATATGTGTTAAAAAATTGTTTTCAGCGAAGGTGCTTCCTTAAAACTTGCAAAATTAGCAAAAACCGCATCGAAAAGCAATGAAAAAAGGGTGCGTAATAGCGAATAAATATGCGTTCAATGGGCAAAAGCTGCGGAATTTAGCGTTAATGGGCCATACGTCCCAGTGCTATGGGATACGATGCATCGCCAAAAAAAAGGAATGGAAGGCTGCAAAAAAGGCGTCCAACGGCAGGATAGCCGAAAGACACCTGTTCTATCGTAGCGGGAGCAACCCTCCTATATTTTCCTTAGACGGAACTCATACTTGCCGGACACCCTGTCCCGTGCGAGATAGAGGGCGAAGTACCATAGAGCCATAGCGCACAATCCTGCGCATGCGCCGCCTAGCTCGCCTAGCGCCGACATGGAAAGAGGTATTGAGACAGCCATGAGGATGAAAAGGGGTATAACATAGCAAAGGAGCACCGCCTTGTTTCCCATGGACTTTGCCATTACGACCTCGACCCGTTCCCCCGGGGAATATGTCTGTCCCAGGGTGGATTTCCTTGACACTGTGATCTCCTTTGTCACGCTGTCCGAAGCCCCGCAGGCACCCCTGGCATGACATGAAGAGCATGCTGAAGAGGAGACTATCTCGACAATGATAGCCTCCTCCCCTATTTTCTTTACTACTCCTTCGTGTGAAATCTCCGAAGCCATTTCCTATCTGGCTATTGCCGTGAGAGGCGTCTTGAGTCCGGAATAGCTCCTGAGTGTTCCAGCAACCCTTCCAACGGATATTGGCGCATCAAAGCTGAGGATTACCCTGCTGTCGTCGTCGGAAAGGTATATTCCAAGGACCCACTTTGTGTCCGGGTCGCCGGAGAACTCTACGTTGGTAAGTGACGATGCGGTAAGCTTCAGGGCGTTTACGTTACCTATGCCCTTTATCTTCTTCACCTCACGTCCGTTCCACACTATCCCGAGATTGTACACATCGTCATCGATAAGGAACGACACAGTGTAGGTCACGCCCTGCTGCATCCTTGTGAAGTCTATGTTACGCACATAGTAAAGGAGCGTGGTGAGGTCGAAGGTGGGGCCCGACATGGGTATTGTGATGTTCTTCTCCCCGCTCTTCTTCTTTATATTGCTGGCGATGGATGAAGAAGCATAGTCGAATACAAGGTTGTTGGCAATGTAGTACTTGCCTTCCTTGGTATCCCTGGTAGCCTTGAGTGGCAGGGTCCTGTCGATAGTGAACCAGGACTGGAAGTCCTCCCTGATGGGGAAGAATACATCGAAGAACTTCGCCGTCTGGGCGAATATCTTCGCATGGTAGGCATTCTGTCCTGCACAAGGCTGCTGCTCGAGGCTTATCGTGGCGGAAGCCACATCGGTATTTATTCCTGCAAGGCTGTACTGTACGCCATATACCAGGCTCTCACCGGCCTGGAAGGCAGATGAGCTTCTCATAGGCGGCTCGGCCGCCCCCAAAAAGAAAGCTGCCGAAAGGATGCATATCGCTGAAAGTAGAATCTTTTTCATATCAGATGAAATCAGGGTTCAACCCGTCTGTCGCAAAATCCGAGCCACTGCCAAACGGAGGGTCTCCGTCGAAGTCTCCGTTCATGGCCGAGCCATACTCGTCAGCACCGTCGACAAGGGAGTCGTTGGCCTCTACGAACCTGACCTGTTCGCTCTTGAATCTCATCGGGATGTCAGCAATCGCACCGTTTCTGTGCTTGGCAATTATTATCTGCGTGAACTCCTTCCCTTCCGGACTTTCGGAAAGTCCGAGATAGTCCGGACGATGGACGAAGATGACCATGTCCGCATCCTGCTCTATGGAACCGCTCTCCCTGAGGTCGCTAAGCTGGGGCTTTCCGGTTCCTCCGGTTCTCTGCACTGCATTTCTGGAAAGCTGGCTGAGGGCGATTATAGGGACATCCATCTCCTTTGCCGTAGCCTTCAGCGTTCGTGAAATCGCGGCAACCTCCTGCTCCCTCATTCCGCGAAGATCCGCCGGACCCTGCATAAGCTGAAGGTAGTCCACGATGACAAGCCTTACGCCCTTTGTCTTTACGAGCCTCTTGACCTTGGCCCTGAACTCGTTTATTGGAAGGCTGGGGGTGTCATCGATGTAGAGTGGAGCCTTTGAAAGGGCCTTCAGCTTTATCTCAAGCTGCTCCCATTCGTACTTTTCAAGCTTGCTTCCGCCTTTTATCTTCTCTGCCGGGAGACCGGTTTCCGAAGTCATCAGACGCTTTGCCAGCTGGATTACAGGCATTTCGAGGGAGAAGAATGCAACCGGCATGTTGTGGTCCACCGCGGCGTTCCTGGCTATGTTCAGGGCGAAGGCCGTCTTTCCTACCGAAGGACGGGCTGCAAGGATTATCAGGTCGGACTTCTGCCATCCCATGGTGATGCTGTCGAGGGTGGGGAAACCTGAAGGCACTCCGCTAAGGCCGGTCTGATCCTGCATCCTCTCGATCTCGTCCATGGCCATCTTGATGACCGTTCCTATCTCCATTACATCCTTCTTCACGTTGTTCTGGATGGCGGCGAATATCTTCGTCTGGGAGAGGTCGATCAGGTCATCCACCGGTATGGAGTCGTCGTAGGAGTTCTTCAGGATCTCGTATGACGCGGTTATAAGCTCCCTCTGGATCGCCTTCTGCTTGAGTATCTTGATGTAGTACTCTATGTTGGCAGCGGCGCCGATCTTCTGGGAAAGCGCGGCTAGGCGCACAGCGCCACCTATGTCTTCGAGGTGACCCTGCTGGCTGAGCTTTTCAGATACCGACAGCAGGTCGAGGGCCTCATGCTCGTTCACAAGGGCGATCATGGCCTCGAATATCATCCGGTTCTTGGGGTCGTAGAACGTGGAGGGCCTGAGCTCCTCCATCGCCTCGTCCACGCAAGCGGGCTCTACGAGCAGCGCACCAAGTACGGCTTCCTCGAAATCGGGAGCCGCAGGGGACTTCTGGCCGCTCTCAAGGGCGGCCAAGTCTACCGCCTGGTCCTTGGACTGGCGGGATTTCCTGCTGTCAAATGCCATGGACTACTTCCTACGAGAAGTCGGGGCCTACGATGATCCTTCCGCAGTGTTCGCAGATTATGAGCTTCTTGTTTGAAGCGATATCGACAAGTCTCTGGGGTGTGATCTGGTTGAAGCAGCCTCCGCAGGCGTTTCCGTTGTAGACGGAGACGACGGCCAGGTGGTTGCGCTCGGAGGAGCGGATCCTCTCGTATGCGCTCATGGTCCTGGGGTCAATCTTCTTTGCGCAGGCGTCCCTCTTTGCCTTGAGGTGGGCCTCCTCCTTTGATGTGGAGTCGACGATCTCGGCAAGTTCGGCCTTCTTCGCCTTGAGGTCCTCGGAACGGACCTTGATGGTTTCCTTTATGTCGTCCTGCCTTTCCTTGTCGGCGGCGATGGTGGCCTTTATCTCCCCGATGTTCTTCTCTGCAATCTTGCGCAGAAGAGTCTGGTTCTCAATCTCCTTGCTTATGGAGTCGTACTCGCGGCTGTTGGTGATGTTATCCAGCTGACCCTGGTACTTTGCTATCTGCTCGTCACAGCGGAGGATGTCGTTGGTATTCTCGTCGATGCTCTTCGAGTACGCACCTATCTCGGCTGTTATCTTCGAAGACTCGGCCTTGAGGGATGCAACCTCCTCCTCGAGAGCCTCCACCTCTCCGGGAAGCTCTCCTCTGAGGTGAATGATCTTGTCAATCTCGCAGTCGGCCTGCTGAAGCTCGTACAGGGTCTTGAGTTTTTCCGCAACGGGGACGTCGGACTCCTCAAAGTTCTTCTGGATAGAGACAAAGGTCTCCCTCTGGTCTATGGGAGTCTCGATTTTCTTTTTCTTTGTAGCCATATGTTTTATTCGAATAAAATTATCTATGGGTAAAGGGATGCAAATTTAGGAATTTTTCCCTTACGATGTAGCCAAGTGGACCTACAAACTGCTTTTTATCTCCATAAGCTGGGTGCGTATCTCCCGGAGGGAATCAAGCACCCTGACCCTGGCCTCGACACTGCTCCTCTCAAGGGCCACCTTGCGGGCGGCGCCTTCAAGGGTCATGCCCCTGTCCGATACCAGAAGCTTTATCTGCTTGAGGAAGTCTATCTCCTTTGCAGTATACAGGCGGTTGCCCTTGGCGTTGCGCTTTGGCTTTACGTACTTGTCAAACGAGTTGGTCCAGAACCTCACGCGCGAAACGCTTTCGTCAAGGATTGTTGCCACCTCTCCGATCGAATAGAAAATCTTCCTGTCGCTGTCTTCCATTTTTCTCTGGTATTTAGTCCATGGACTGCCCGGTCCTTGAGGACATGAAAGTCATCAGGGCGTAGGCGTCGGGGGTTAGTGTTGCGAACATGTAGTTCACGGGGTCGAGGTAGTCATCCCCGCGCATCATCTCATAGTGGAGATGGGGTGCGTACGTGTTTCCGGAAATGCCCACGGTCCCGATCTTGGTTCCCCGGGGGATTTCCTGGCCGAACTTCACGTAGATTTCGTCAAGGTGGCAGTAGCGGGTGTGGTATCCGTGCCCGTTGTTGATCTCGACCACGTTGCCAAGTCCCTTCTCCGAGCGCGACACCAGGATGACGAACCCTCCTTTAGAGGCGTACACGGGCTCGCCTTGGGGTGCCATGAGGTCTATGCCGTTATGCCTTGACATGACCTTGTAGAAGGGGTTGATCTTCCATCCTATGGACGCTCCCGCCTGGGAATAGGAGAGGTTCTCAAGGGGCGGATGCATTGGAGGCACCGCAGTGTCCCCTGCCGCCATTATGGAGAAGATCTTCCTGAAATTCTCCTCGACTCCCGACGCCCTTTCAACCAGGGTCTTTCCCTTGCGACCGGCATACAGTATTATGTTCGACTCCATTATGGAATCCACCTCGAAATCCAGGTCCTCGGAGCTTATGGGATCCACCGAAGGGGCCTTGGAGTGGAATATTGACTCGTATATCTCGTTGTCGCGAAGCCTCAGGTCCTCGACCACGTCCCCCACGAGCTCCTCCTTCTTCACCAGCTCCCCGTAGAGCTTCTCGTACATCTTGTTCTCCCTGCGAAGCTGCCTGTCAGTGTCGGTTGAGAAGAAAAGCGCGGCCACGGCATAATAGAACACGGAGAGGGCCAGGCTCACCAGAATGAGCTTCCCGACCTTCCACGCAACCTGCCCCAGGGTCTTGTCCCTTTTCCTGAAGCGTATCTTTTCCTTGTCGAATATGTATCCCATGGCCTCTAGAATCTAAGTCTCTGATGTGGTCTCAGCTTTATCCCCTCTCCTTCCGAGGCGACCTTCGCCACCATCGCCTTGTACTCGTCAACCGGCATGTCAAGGTCGTAGTAGTTGGCAGGGTTCACCACGGACTCCATGTAGATGACCTCGTAGTGAAGATGGGGGCCGGTGGTCCTTCCGGTGTTTCCGGTCTCGGCTATGAGCTCTCCCCTCTTCACTTTCATACCTTCTGCAACCAGTATGGCCCTGAGGTGCGCATAGCGGGTCTTGTAGCCGAACCCATGGTCCACGAGTATGCTGTATCCATATCCGTAGAGGTCGTAGCTGACCTTGTCCACAACTCCGTCACCCGTGCAGTAGACGGGGTTCCCTGGCTGGCAGGCGAAGTCTATCCCGGGGTGGAAGCTTCCGGTATTGTTCAAAGGGTCCGCCCTTCCTCCGAATCCGCTGGAGATGTGGTACTTCGACTTGTCTGTCGAAAGCGGGGGAATCGAAGGGATGCAGGAAGCCATGTCACCCGACTTCGTATATATGGATATTATGTCGTCGTAGGACTTGCTCTGGACATAGGCTTTCTTGTAGAGCTTGTCAAGACGCACTGTCGTAGAGCGCAGATAGGAATTGTCCCCCAGGGCGTCAAGGTACGCGTAGCGGTTGACTCCGCCAAAGCCGGAGTTGCGCACTTCCGCAGAAAGCCTGTTCATTCCGAACATGTTCCTGTATACGTCGTCATCGCGCATCGCCAGTCCTTCAAGTATCTCTTCATAGTGTCCGAGCTGGCTGTTGAGGAGTTCCATCTTCGATGTCCAGGAAGCGTTCTCCTTCTTTAGGATGAGGGCCTTTGGGGTCTCCAGGTGGAACACGGAAGTGTACAGCCAGAAATACAGCATGAACGCGGCTATCGACGCAAGGAAAAGCAGGAAGCTCCGAAAGAAGCGCCTGCGCCTTGAAGTCCTGTCCTCCTCGTAGAGAAGCGTATCGGGGTTTAACTTGTATTGTCTCAGATCGTCTGCCATTAAAAAAACGTCGCATCTTCGCAGGGCCTCCTCCTGCGTACATTAATTTTGGGTGCAACCTCGCAAAGATACTGCTTTTTGCACAAAATGTTGTATTTTTGCACTCTTTGAGAGATTTGCCCGCAAGGGCTGCATTGCATAACAGATATGATGACTTCACAAGAAATACGCCAGAGGTTCCTGGACTTCTTCGCTTCAAAGGGACACACCATCGTCCCTTCAGCTCCGATGGTGATAAAGAACGACCCCACACTGATGTTCACCAATGCGGGAATGAATCAGTTCAAGGACTACTTCCTCGGGAACAGCACCCCTTCGGAAAGGAGGGTTACCGACACCCAGAAATGCCTCCGCGTGAGCGGAAAGCACAACGACCTTGAGGCGGTCGGCCACGACGGACGCCACCACACCATGTTCGAGATGCTCGGCAACTGGAGCTTCGGGGACTATTTCAAGGAAGAGGCAATCGCCTGGGCGTGGGAGCTGCTCACGCAGGTCTACAAGATAGACAAGGAAAGGCTCTACGCGACCGTATTCGAGGGTGACAAGGCCGACGGCACTCCCCTGGACGAGGACGCCAGGAAGGCCTGGCTCAAGTACATGGCACCAGACCACGTGCTCCTTGGAAACAAGAAGGACAATTTCTGGGAGATGGGAGACACCGGCCCCTGCGGTCCCTGCAGCGAAATTCACATTGACCTGAGGGACGACAACCAGAGGGCCAAGGTCAAGGGCGCATCCCTTGTGAACACCGACAACGACGATGTAATCGAGATATGGAACCTTGTGTTCATGCAGTATGAGAGAAAGGCCGACGGCCACCTTGAAAGCCTGCCCAGCAACAACATAGACACAGGAATGGGATTCGAGAGGCTCTGCATGGTGCTCCAGGGAAAGAAGAGCAACTACGAGACTGACATCTTCAGTCCCATCATTTCCAAGATCGAGGAGCTGTCTGGACACAGGTACTCAGAAGGCGGGAACGTCAGCGTCGCGATGAGGGTCATTGCAGACCATCTGAGGGCGATCGCATTCAGCATCGCAGACGGGCAGCTTCCCTCAAACGTGAAGGCGGGATACGTCATCCGAAGGATCCTCAGAAGGGCCGTGCGCTACGGATACACCTTCCTTGGATTCGGCGAGCCTTTCATGTGCAGGCTCGTTGACACGTTTTCATCAGTGATGGGAGGAGCCTATCCTGAGCTTCCCGCCCAGCAGAAACTTATCGAGAGCGTAGTAAGGGAGGAGGAGATGAGCTTCCTCAGGACCCTTGACAGGGGCATAAAGCTGATGGACGAGTACATTCAGAAGAACAGCGATACCAAGGTAATCCCCGGAGTCGACGCATTCGTTCTCTACGACACCTACGGATTCCCCATAGACCTTACACAGCTTATCGCCACGGAAAAAGGCTACACCGTCGACATGGACGGCTTCGAGGTCGAGCTTGGGAAGCAGAAGGACAGGGCCCGCCAGGCCACATCCAACGAGTTCGGGGACTGGACCGTATTCCACGATGGAGAGGAAGTCGAGTTCACAGGCTACGATTCCCTGAGGGAGGAAGGCGTAAGGCTCCTGAAGCACCGCACTGTAAAGCAGAAGAACAAGACTTTCTTCCAGTTAGTATTCGACCGCACCCCCTTCTATGCGGAAATGGGTGGCCAGGTCGGCGACACCGGAGAGATAGTTTGCGGAGACGGAGAGAAGATCCCCATCATCAATACCATAAAGGAGAACAACCTCACAATACACCTGGCGCAGAAGATTCCAGCAGACTGCACCGATCCATTCGTCCTGCAGGTCGACTCCGCCCGCAGAAGGAACATAACCGCGAACCATACGGCGACCCACCTTATGGACCAGGCTCTTCGCGAAGTGCTCGGAACCCACGTAGAGCAGAAGGGCTCCTTCGTAGGCCCCGACTACCTCAGGTTCGACTTCTCCCACTATTCGAAGATGACCGACGATGAGATCATGGCCGTGGAGAAGAGGGTGAACCAGATGATCCGCGAGAACTACCCTCTCCAGGAAAAGAGGGACGCCACAATGCAGGAGGCCACCCAGATGGGAGCCATAGCCCTTTTCGGAGAGAAGTATGGTGACAGGGTAAGGGTAGTACGCTTCGGCCCATCGGCAGAGCTCTGCGGAGGAACCCACGCAAAGGCTACAGGCCAGATAGGCTTCTTCAAGATCGTATCCGAGGGAGCGGTAGCCGCAGGAATAAGAAGGATAGAGGCCGTTACCGGAGAAGCCGCTGAAGGTCTTGTCTACACGGCACAGGGCATGCTCAAGAGCGCAAGGGCCTTCTTCAACAACACCCCGGACCTTACCGAGGCCATCCAGAAGCTGGTGGACGAGAACGCTTCCTTCAAGAAAGAGATAAGTTCTTTCATGGATGAGAAGATCGCCCGCATGGCAGAGAAGCTCTACAACGAAGCCGAGACAGTCGGCGACGTGAAAGTCATAAAGCTGACCATGTCAATGGATCCGACTCTTGTAAGGGGCATCGCTTCCCTGATGCAAAAGGAGATGAAGGGCGTTGTTTTTGCAGGAGCATTCTCATTCGAGGGCAAGCCCCAGCTCATACTCATGTACACGAACGACCTTGTAGGAAAAGGCAAAAATGCCGGCAAGGACATAAGGGAAGCCGCGAAATTCATCCAGGGCGGTGGCGGCGGACAGCCTTCGCTTGCCAGTGCCGGAGGAAAGAATCCCGACGGACTGCCCCAGGCGCTAGAAAAGATGATTGAACTCGCCACCAGCTAGAAAGCGGAAGAGACAGGGTAGCAATGAAGAAACTGGACAAGTTCCTGCTCAAATCATTCGTAGGACCGTTTTTCGCGGTCCTGGTGATTGTCATCTTCATCCTGATGATGCAGTTCCTGTGGCTGTACATCGATGAACTTGTGGGCAAGGGGCTCAGTCTGTCCATCATACTCCAGTTCCTGGCATGGGGAAGCGCCACGATGCTACCCATATCTCTGCCTCTTGCGGCCCTGCTGGCATCCGTGTTCCTGATGGGCCAGCTTGCCGAGAACAACGAGCTTATAGCCATCAAGGCCGCGGGAATATCCCTTCAGAGGGTGATGCTTCCCGTTGGAATAGCGGCCGCTTTCATCACCGTCCTTGCATACCTGGCGGCAAACAACCTCGTACCCGTTGCGTTCAACAAGATATACACGATGCGGGACGACATCGGAAAGACAAAGAGCGAGGTGAGCATTCCGGCAGGAACGTTCTACAACGGAATCGAGGGATACATCCTGAGGGTTGACTACGAAGATGAGAAGACGGGCATGATGCACGGGGTGCTTGTATACGACCATACCGCCAACAAGGGCAACACCACGGTCATGATAGCCGACTCCGCGCAGATAAAGATGTCAAAGAACAAGGACTATATCGCCTTCACCCTCTACAACGGAATCAACTACCAGGAGACCAACACGATAAAGTACAAGGATACGACCCTGCAGCTGAGCCGTATCGACTTCGACGTGCAGAGGATGGTGATACCCCTTGAGAACTATGCCTACAAACAATCTACAGGAGTAAGGTACGGAGACCAGGTGAAGTCCATGAACACCGGGCAGCTGCGTCACGGACTGGATACGGCCCACTTCAAGCTGGACTCGATAATGACAAAGCAGGCCGAAGCGATGCGCCGCAGCAAGGGGCTTGTCTATGCATACCAGCTTGATACTTCGTCACATTTCGAGGGCAAGACTCCCTTCGACATATCAAAGGTCGGAAAGTGGAAGAGCCAGGCTGCGGCCAAGTCCGCATACGAAAAGGCCGTTAACGAAGCTTCCGAAATGAGCGGAAGGGCCAAGAACTGGGACTCCGACGCATACCAGCCAAGGTGGATCATAAGGCACTCGGACGTAGAGATCCTGAAGAAGATATCCCAGGCGCTCGCCTGCTTCCTTATGTTCCTCATCGGTGCGCCAATCGGGGCATCGGCGACAAAGAAGTCAGGGCTCGGTGCATCGGCCATAGTGGCCGTACTGTTCTTTGTCCTATATTATATAGTGGACATAACGGGCATAAAGCTCGCCAACGACGGAGCCATCAAGGCCGCGGCCGGAGCGTTCATCTCAACGATAGTGCTATTCCCGATAGGAGTGTATCTCTCGGGCAAGGCCATAAGGGACGAGTCACTCTTTACGGGAGACAAGATCAAGAGCGGATGGAGAAAACTGAAATCTAAGATAATGGGACTGCTTAAGAAGAACAAGATCGTGTACATGGGTACGCCGGAGTTTGCGGTAGCGCCTCTGGAAGCCCTCATAAAGGAAGGATTCGACATTGCAGCGGTCGTTACCGTCGCAGACAAACCATCTGGCAGGGGCCTTAAGATGAACGAAAGCCCCGTGAAGAAATGCGCGGTAGAGCATGGAATACCCGTCCTTCAGCCCATAAAGCTGAAGGATCCCGAGTTCCTCGAACAGCTGAGCGCCATCAAGGCGGACCTTTTCATCGTCGTGGGATTCAGGATGCTGCCCCAGGAAGTATGGAGCATGCCGCCGCTTGGCACGTTCAACCTCCACGCAGCCCTTCTGCCCCAGTACAGGGGTGCGGCCCCTATAAACTGGGCTGTCATAAACGGTGAAAGGATATCCGGAGTCACCACCTTCATGATAGACAAGGATATCGACACCGGAGGTATCCTCCTAAGGGAGGACTGCCGCATAAGCGAGACTGACACCGCAGGAGATCTCCACGACCGTCTCATGGGAATGGGTGCGGAACTGGTAGTGCAGACCGCAACCGCAATTCTGGAAAAGAATATCGAGACCAGGGTGCAGAGAAGCTTCATCCAGGGTTCCGAGGTTCTGAAACCAGCCCCGAAGCTCACCCGCGAGCTGTGCCACATAGACTGGAACGACTCCACATCTTCCATATACAACCTAATAAGGGGACTGAGTCCCTACCCCACCGCCTTCACCATGGTGAGAAAGGAAGGAGGCGAGCCCCAGCAGCTTAAGATATTCTTTGCAGAAAAGGACGAATCCCTGAAGGGACAGCCCGGAGAGATCCTCTCCGATGGCAAGACCTATCTTGCAATAGCTACCGCCGACGGAGCCCTCAGGCTTACCGACGTGCAACTCTCGGGTAAGAAGAGAATGGATGTAAAGACATTCCTGCTGGGATGGAAGGAGCCGCTTTCATATACCACCGTTCCCGGTACCAGCAAGGCCGAAATCGCCAAGACAAAGGCCTAGGGCATGGGAAAGAGCGTAGCCATAATCGGCGATGGAGAATTCCCGCGCGGAGAATATCCCCTGTATCTCATAGCATCTGCAGACATAGTAATCTGCTGCGACGGGGCATTCGAAACCTTCCTTCAGAAGAAGGACGACCTTTTCGGAGGGAGGATGCCTGATGCCGTCGTAGGGGACATGGATTCCCTTTCAGAAGAGCTTCAGGAAAAATACTCCGGCATTGTAAAACGCATTTCGGAGCAGGACGACAACGACCAGACAAAGGCCGTGCTCTATGTCGCAGAAACATACCCCGAAGTGCAGGAGATACACATTCTTGGCGCCGGAGGGAAAAGGGAGGACCATACGATAGGGAATCTTTCCCTTCTTATGGAGTATGCGAGGGACACCCGCCTGTCATCCTTGCAAATAGACATGGTATCCGACTATACAACCTCCTTTGCCGTCACCGACACCTGCTCTCTTGCCGTAGGGGAAGGAAGGGAGGTTTCGCTATTCTCACCCGACAACTCACTTGTCCTAAGGTCACACGGCCTTGAGTATCCTACGGACGATGTGGTGTGGGACAACTGGTGGAAGGCCACCCTCAACAGGGCGAAGACCGATGTCATAGGCCTTGAGTTCAGCCACCCCTCGCTCCTTCTGGTCGTCCTTTCGTAGCGCTTTCCATTGTATCATAGTGATACATTGGTACTTGCAGGTTAGGATTATTTTTCGCACTTTTGCAAAACAACAATACAAGGATTCAACATGCTTCGAAAAACAAGGATTGCTCTTGCCGCAATCTTCTTCCTTGCAATAACAGCCATGTTCCTGGACTCCACCGGGACACTGCAGAAATACTTCGGCTTTACGGCCAAGATGCAGCTGCTTCCTGCGGTACTCGCCCTGAACGTGGCCGTAATCGTCGGCGTGGCGCTACTGACACTTATTTTCGGAAGGGTCTACTGCTCGGTGATATGTCCGCTTGGCGTATTGCAGGATATCATTTCAAACATTAGCGGCAGGAGAAAGAAAAAAGGGATGCGCTTTTCCTACTCCAAGGAAGTCAAATGGCTTCGCTATGGAGTGTGGGTGGTGTTCGTCGCCGCCCTCATCGCAGGAGTGCAGGCATTCGTGGTCCTGCTGGCACCATACAGCGCATACGGAAGGATGATAGAGAGCATAAAGCACCCTTTCATGCCAGTATGGATCGTGGCCGCCGTGACATTCGTCGTGGTGGCGGTGCTTTCCTGGATGAACGGAAGGACATGGTGCAACACCATCTGCCCTGTTGGAACTACGCTTAGCTTCCTTTCAAGGTTCTCCCTTCTACGTCCCACGATAGATACGGACAAATGCCGCAGCTGCAAGGTCTGCGAAAAGAAGTGCAAGGCTTCATGCATAGACATTTCATCGCACAGGATTGACTACAGCCGCTGCGTGGACTGCTTCGACTGTATCGGAAACTGCAAGTTCGACGCAATGCACTATCGCCCGGCATGGGGGACTGCGAAGAAGGAATCCCCAGCCCCCGCACAAAAAGGCACAAAGGCATCAAGCGCTCCAGCCAATGCGGAGAACCCTGGCAGAAGGGCATTCATAGCTGGTAGTGCAATGGCACTTGGGGCCATAGCCCTGAAGGCGCAGGATAAGAAGCTTGACGGAGGACTCGCACCCATAATAGACAAGGCAAGGCCGGAAAGGGAGACACTCCTCACTCCTTTTGGATCCAGAAGCGTAAAGGACTTCTACTCCCGCTGCACGGCATGCCAGCTATGCGTATCGCAGTGCCCCAACAATGTCCTCAGGCCTTCGACATCCCTTGAAAGGTTCATGCAGCCTGAGATGAGCTATGAAAACGGCTACTGCCGCCCCGAGTGTACGCTATGCTCCCAGGTATGCCCCGCAGGAGCCATCCTTCCTATAACGCCAGAGCAGAAGACCTCATTCCACATAGGAGTGGCCTCCGTTGACAGGACCCTCTGCGTAGTGGAGGCCGAAGGGGTATCATGCGGCAACTGCGCAAGGCACTGCCCCGTAGGAGCCATCGAGATGGTGAGGCAGTATCCCGACCAGGACGACTCCCCTCTCATACCATCCGTGAACGAGGCCATGTGCATAGGCTGCGGAGCCTGCGAGAACCTGTGTCCCGCAAGGCCGCTCAGCGCGATAAGGGTTAACGGACTTTCCGTCCACATAAAAGACTAGGCCATGACAGACAAGAACATATCCAGAAGGGATTTCCTGAAAATGGCGGGAGCCGGCACCCTGGCTCTTGGCGCAGCAGCAGTCGGATGCTCCCCAAGGAAGGGAACGACGCAGACATCATCCCAGGAAAGTGGTGACGGGAAGATGGAATACAGGACCAATGGCGGCAACGGAGACAAGGTGTCGCTACTTGGTTACGGCTGCATGAGGTGGCAGATGACAAAGGACGACAACGGGAAGGACATCGTCGACCAGGACAGTGTGGACGAGCTGGTAGCAAGAGCGATGGAGGCCGGAGTGAACTACTACGACACATCTCCCGCATACCTTCGCGGCCAGAGCGAAAAGGCTGCCGGAGTGGCTCTTTCACGCTATCCCAGAGACTCCTACTATATAGCAACGAAGCTCTCCAACTTCCAGGCCTACACAAGGGATGTTTCAAAGAAGATGTACCATGACTCCATGGAACAGCTCCAGACGGACTACTTCGACTACTATCTGCTCCACGGCATAGGAATGGGCGGCTATGAAGCCTTCGAGAAAAGATACATCGAAAACGGCATAATGGACTTTCTCCTGAAGGAAAGGAATGAAGGAAGGATAAGGCAGCTGGGATTCTCGTTCCACGGCAACCAGGCATCCTTTGACAAGTTCATGGAACTGCACGACAAGTACCACTGGGACTTTGTCCAGATAGAGATGAACTACATGGACTGGAAGCACGCCGACGGAGTCAGGAATGTGAATGCGGACTACCTCTACGAACAGCTTGACAAAAGGGAGATACCCATTACAGTAATGGAACCGCTGCTTGGAGGAAGGCTCGCTTCTCCACCCGAGAGCGTAGTGAACAGGCTCAAGGAAAAGGATCCGGACGCATCCAACGCTTCATGGGCGTTCAGGTTCGTGGGATCGTACCCCAGGGTGCTCACCATCCTGAGCGGAATGACATACATGGAGCACCTGGAGGACAACCTGGACACCTTCTGCGGATTCAAGCCCATGACGCAGGATGAGCTATCCTTCATGCAGAGGATGGCAGATATCATGGCGGAGTTCCCCACCATAAACTGCACCCACTGCGAGTACTGCATGCCATGCCCCTACGGCATTAACATCCCGGACATCTTCAAGCACTACAACACATGCGTGAACGAAGGGACGTTCCCCCAGAGCAGGGAGCAGAGCGACTATCGGAAACTCAGGAAAGCCTACCTTACGTCCTACAACGAAGCAATCCCGACGCTTCGTCAGGCAGACCACTGCATTGGCTGCGGACAGTGCATGCCACACTGTCCCCAGAGCATAAAGATTCCGGACGAGCTGCACAGGATCGACCGCTACATAGAGAAGCTGAAGCAGAACACACTTTAGACATCTTTGCGACTGAAATTTGGGGATAATCGTCTAAAACGGACCGAAACTCGTGAAAATAGACGAATATCCCCGTTTTTTGGACAATATTTCATCCAAATAGAGTAACTTCGTAAAAAGACACACTACGACAAATGGAGACTCTTATTGGAAGAAAATTCGAAGCTGCAAATCTACGAGCCGCCTACGATTCCGAAAATGCCGAATTCATCATCGTATATGGAAGAAGGCGTGTCGGAAAAACATTCCTTGTTAGAAATGTCCTTAATGAGAAATTCGATTTCTGTGTTACAGGTCTTTTCAAAAAGACGAAAAAGAGGCAGCTGGAAAACTTTGCCAACTCACTGTCAGAATGGAGCGGAATGGATATTCCAACGCCCAAAGACTGGTATGAGGCGTTCCGGGAGCTAAAACGATATCTCAAGACGCTGAATAAAAGCCGAAAGGTCGTCTTCATTGACGAGATGCCATGGATGGCGACCCCAAAATCCGATTTTGTTAGCGCCCTTGAAAACTTCTGGAATGGATGGGGTTCCGGACAGGATAGCCTAAAGCTTATTGTCTGTGGTTCAGCTTCATCGTGGTTCGCCAATAATGTATTCAGCAACAAGGGAGGACTGTTCAACAGGGACACTCGAAGAATCTACCTTTCCCCTTTTACGCTTAGGGAAACCGAAGACTATCTGCATTCACGTGGAATAAACCTCAGCAGATATTCTATCGCCCAGTGCTATATGGTCATGGGAGGAATTCCGTACTATCTGAGCAAACTGCAGAAAGGACTTTCCCTAGCACAAAATATCGACCGCCTGTTTTTCTATCCCAAAGCAATCCTATGGGACGAATTCAGGCACCTGTACGACGCACTGTTCTCCAATTCCGAATACTATGTGAAAGTTGTTGAATCGCTTGCAGAAGGAGAGCGTACCGGTCTGACACAAAGTGAGATTTCAGAAAAGACGGGAATCCCGCTAGGTGGAAACCTCAGCCATATTCTTGAGAACCTTAAATTCTCTGACATAATAGCCAGCGCAACATACTACGGCAAGGATAGGAAAGAGGAGAGGTTCATACTTACTGATTTCTATACGCTTTTCTACTTCAAATTCATCAAAGGCAACAATTCAAACGACAAGGATTTCTGGACCAACAGGCTGGATGATCCTTCCCTGAATGTATGGAAAGACCTGGCTTTCGAGCTCCTGTGCATGCTGAACGTGGACAGGATTCGCGCCAAACTCAGCATAGGAGGCGTAGCCACGGACATATATTCGTTTGCATCAAAAGAGAACAAGGGCACAGGAACTCCCGGAGCACAGATTGACCTTGTCCTTGACAGGAGAGACCAGATTGTGAACCTATGCGAGATCAAATACTCCTCATCCACCTTCACCATCAACAAGCGATACCATAAAATCCTGATTGACAAGATAAGAGCTTTCAAAGAATGGTCGAATACCAAAAAGGCAGTCCACCTTGTAATGGTTACGACATACGGACTCTCCAATTCAGTCCACAACGACATAGTCCAATCAGAAGTAATCCTTGACGACCTTTTCGAATAATACCAAGTGGTTTACTCATAAGATAGTACTCATAAGATAGTATGAGAGGTGCTGTTTTGGACAAATTCTGCCAATCGCCTGGAGCATATCCGAAAATCCAACTGATTCCGCAGGGAATTTAGAGCACACTCGAAAATCTTGTCTATTTTGTAGAGAGTTTAGAGTATACTAGAAATTTTTGCTAAATTTGTCAAAAGTTTAGAGTATGACCGAAATTCTACAAGCAATTTCAAAGTACAATTTATGGGATGGCAACTCCTTTGATTTCGGGATAGAAAGGCCATTGTATCACCAGAAAATCATCGACTTGCTCGGAAGCAGGGTCATAAAGGTTATAACAGGAATGCGCCGAGTCGGGAAAAGCTACATAGCCAGGCAAGTCGCACAAAGCCTCATACGTGATGGCGTAAAGGGAAAGAACATCTTCATGCTCAACAAGGAATTCACAGAACTCGACTCCGTGCAGACCTACAAGGACCTGGACAACCTTTTGAAAGCATATCTCGATGAAATCGCACCGAAAGGAAAGGTCTATCTTTTTCTAGATGAAATACAGGATGTGGACGAATGGGAAAAGACGGTTAACTCCTATTCTCAGGATTACACACGTGATTTCGAAATATTCCTGACCGGATCCAACTCCAAGATGCTTTCAGGCGAACTTTCCACAAAACTCTCCGGCAGATTCGTAATTCTTGAGACTTATAGCCTTTCATTTGGCGAATACATTGACTTCCATAAGGAAGAAAGCCTGACGAGACAAAGTTATATACGGTATTTGGGAGATGGCGGGATGCCCGCCCTCAGGGAATTTGGTAGTGCCGAATCAAAGAGGAACTACGTTTCTTCCCTCAAGGACACGATACTGCTGAAGGATATCGTCGCAAGGCACAACATACGATACCCTAAACTGCTGGAATCACTTTTTGGCTATCTGATAAACAATGCCAGTAATATCATCTCCATAAACAACATAGCCAACTACTATAAGAAGAACGCACAGAGAGAAGGTGCCTCATATGAGACCATCGCGCAATATGTGGGATACATGGAAGAAGCTTTCCTTGTTCACAGATGTGAGAGATATGACATGAAAGGCAAGGCAGTGCTCTCTGGTCCATGCAAATTCTACATAAACGACCTTTGTTTCCACAATTACCTGTACAAAGGATTCGGTTTTGGTCTAGGATACTCCCTTGAAAACAGTATTTTCCTCGACCTGAAGAGAGCAGGATTCAATGTCTATGTGGGAAAACTTATGAACAAGGAAGTAGATTTTGTCGCGATAAAGGATGAAAGGAAAGTCTACATCCAGGTAGCTTACACCCTCCATAGCGAAGACCCTGATATGCAAAAGAAAATCATCCAACGGGAGTATTCACCACTTGAAGGGATAAGGGACAACTGGGAGAAGCTCGTCATTTCCCTTGACGAGAGTCCAATGGAGCCTAAGGACGGAATAAAGAACATCCAGGCATGGAATCTATGTGGCATCCTTTAGTGCATAGTTGAAGAAACGACTGACCTATCCTCAAGTGAAGCCGCTCCTTCTACACATTATATTATAGATAGTGGCAATCAGACGATTTGACGCATCACTGCTTTACAATCTGAAGTGAATGCTCGACACCATTCCACTTTGCAACTACCGTGTAACGGCCAGGTGCGACGCCACTCATGTCAATCGTAGCTGGATTGAATGCGCTTACGGTCTTTGTCTGCCTGTAGACTACAGATCCAGTCAGTGATACTACCCTAAGGTCTGTCGAAGCGTCTTCCTCCCCCGTTCCTACATAAAGTGTCGTAGTTACAGGATTGGGATAGCAGGACATCTCCACACCTTTCTGGCGGACCAGGACTTTGAAAGTCTGGGATGCGGATGCCTTTCTGGGATCGGCTGCGGTAACGGTTATTTCAACTACTCCGTATCCAAGGGATGTCAGGTACAGCTTTGACGAACTGATGCTCGTATGGACTGTTCCGTCCGCAGATGAAGTAAGTGAATATGAGATTGTGTCTCCGTCAGGATCAGAGAAATATGAACCCAGATCAAGCTCGACAGTCTGCTCCAGGCCGTATATGATTATGTTCTCTATTGAAGATGAAATGACTGGCGCCTGGTTTTCACGGATTATGTAATTGACCATATAGGTGGAAGCGAGTCCGTACTCGTCCGTAGCGGTTATCGTGGCGGAATAGGTCCCTTCATCCGCTCCGGCTCCATTGATTGTAAGGACATAGCCTTTACCATCTATCGTATTTGCCCATGTATCTGCAGTAGAGCCGTTGGCATACCCGACAGTAAAGTCGTGTCCGTCCGGTTCTGTAATGGAGAAATTGAGAATCACCTTGTCAGAGGCGGTAAGACGAAGGCCGGATGTCTCGTCCTCCGTGGAAATTACAGGTGGATTGTTGCCCCCTGTCTTTACGCTCTTGACTTGTGAAAGGGATGCGTAGTTTCCATTATATGAATAAGGTGCGACAGCCACAAAGTATGTGGTCTCGAATTCCAGTCCGGTGATCGTCTCACTCTGGGAATCTCCGGCATATAGATCGCCTGTTTCAAACTTCACTGCCGCCACATTGCTCCCAGGATTGGCTGGATCCGTACCGGCTACGGCGGACTTGTCCTTGGAATATACCACGAGTGTTCCATATGAAGGGATTCCGTTCTCGTCGGCAGTCACATTCCATCCCAGATCAATATTGTTTGACTGCGTTTCAGCCGTGAAATCATCCACGGAAGAAGGAGTCGCCGTTGAACCGTAGGTGAATGCACCAAGGACATCGAGCAGCGGGCCTACCACCGTATTGTCATCGAAATGGTCGTAATTCGCTCCCTTTATGAGCTTTTCCCTGAGGTCATCGCAGGTGAATCCCTGCCCTCCATAGTAGGATACAAGTAGTGCCGCTGCTCCAGACACAAACGGACATGCCATGGATGTACCAGTCATGTAGACCCATCCGCCATTGAGATAAGTGCTTGCTATATCGGTTCCGGGGGCCGCTATGTCAACCCAGTCTCCATGGTTGGCGTAATCGGCCACTTTTCCATCCTTGTCGATTGCACCGACCGCCACTGCAGACTCGTAGCTGGCGGGGAGTCCCACTTCAAGGCCTTCGTTCCCAGATGCGAATAGTATAAGTCCACCCTTCATCGGGGAATCCGGCTTCTGGTTTCCGTCATCATCACAACCGGCATACTTCACGAAATAATCGATTGCCGCTTTTTCATCGTCGCTAAGGGAATCATTCAATGCTTTCTCAAGCTCCTTTTCGCTTATCACGCCATCCTCATCCGAATCATAATAATATCCCCAGCTGTTATTGCAGATTACGGCCCCGTGGTCTGCCGCCCATTTGATGGCAGCACAATGATCCCCTGTAGCTTTGTCTTTAAAAATCTGGCAGGAAAGGAGTTTCACTCCACTCTTGCCCTTGGCATAGTCTCCCCCTGCAACTCCTGCAACACCTATTTCATTGTTGCCGACTGCCGCTATTATGCCCCCCACATGGATTCCGTGGAAACCTGGGACTATGTCTGTTGAATTGTCACAGAAGTTGTAGCTGCCCTCATCACCAGTCAGGCAGTTGTCAGCCAAGTCGGGATGTGTAAAATCGATTCCCTGGTCCACAACGGCCACTATGACATCGGGGCTTCCGGTAGTGTAATGTCTCCAGACATCTACCACATTGATATCTGAACCAGGATAGGAAGTGTTCTCAATACCCCACTGCACAGAAAAATACTTGTCATTGAAGTAAGCATCGGGTGCTATTCGTCTCCTGGGGCAGACCTTCTCCACGCCTTCAATTCCAGAGAGCTCGCTCACCGCCTTGGTAAGTGGCTTGTCAGTGTCATACTCGATGGTGTACCACTTGTGCAAACCTTCACGCCTGGTCCTGCCTTCGTATTCCCCCGCATAAGGGAAGGTCCTTGTCATGGACTTTATCCCAAGCTCGTCAAGGACCTGGTTTAGTTCCATGGACTTGGTTGCAATCTTTCCGCTGTCCAGATTCTCTTCGACAAGGGCGATCATCTCATCAGAAAACTTGACATTCGCCACTCCGGGAACATATGGAGAAGCAGATTCGGAGGTTGCCTCCTTCGCACCTTGTATCTCTTCACCCGCAGAGGATGCATTCTCCCTCTGACATGAAACTATCATTATTGCAATCGCCAGTAGCGGCAGAAGGTTTCTTTTCATATTAATGTAGGTCTTTGGATTGAAGACCAGGTGCAAAGGTAATTCTTTTAATCAATATGAATCTACTACGCAGAGCAGAAACGAATTCGTAAGCACTTATAAATTGCAACAAGGCTACGGTGATTCGCATACGGCGCCAATTCTTAGGAACAGACCTCAAAAACGGCACTCAGAGTATGTTGCTGCCTGTTGGAATGAATTATTTAAAAAATTTCAAAACTTACAATTTATAACTTTTTATCCCCTTTTCACTTGAAATATTTCTTCATTCTGTCGAATACTCTCGTATTTTGCATTACTTAAAACGATAAATATTCATAATATCCTTGTTTCGCCTTGAATTATAGAAAGTTGGAATATTCATAGAAAATTGCTTACTTTGCATCAAGTGCCCATTTTAACGACCCTATTTTTTGTTCACAATGGGTACGGTGGTTAGATTAAGAAATACACTTATTCAATTATTGTTTAATTAAAGGTCAGTAGCTTATGAAAAAAATTAAGCTTTTCTTAACTTCTGTTACTGCAGCCTTATTTTGCATTTCCGGATATGCACAGACTACTGTTTCCGGAACTGTAAAGGACGCTAATGGATCCCCCATTCCTGCTGCAGGTGTTTTTGTACAGGGTACTACTGGCGGTACTATTACCGCAGATGATGGCAGCTATTCCATCAGTGCCCCTTCCGATGCATCCCTCCAATTTACGGCCTTGGGATTCTCGGACAAGGTTATCCCAGTAAATGGCCAAACTACAATCAATGTCATTCTGGAAGAAGATAGTGAGTTAATTGACGAAACAATTGTCGTAGCTTATGGTACAGCAAAGAAATCGTCATTCACAGGATCTGCGACACAGCTTGGAAGTTCCCAATTGAAGAAGATGCAGACAACCAACATTTCCAAATCTTTGGAAGGAGCCGTTGCCGGTCTTCAGACCGCAAGTTCTTCTGGAACCCCTGGTTCTGGCGCCAGCATACAGATTCGTGGATTCGGATCAATCAATGCTTCGACATCTCCTCTAATTGTTGTCGATGGAGTTCCATATGAAGGAAGCCTCAACTCCATCCCTTCAAGTGACATCGAATCTATGACGGTTCTCAAGGACGCTGCAGCAAACTCTATGTATGGAGCACGTGGTTCAAATGGTGTCATCATGATTACCACAAAGAGCGGACAGGCTGGAAAGATAGCTATCACTTTCGACGCTAAGATAGGTGTAAACACAAAGGCGATTCCAGATTATGATATCGTTACAGACCCGGGTGACTACTATGAATTGGCATGGGAGTCTATCAGGAATTCTGTTTACAATGCAGGAAAACTTGGCTATGCCCAGTCTGGTCTTTACGCTTCAGGTGCGATGGTTCCTGAATATCATCTCTATAATGTTTATGCAGGTATAGCAGACAATGCGATTATTGACCCAGCTACGGGGAAATTGAATGCTAACGCTTCAACCCTTAAATGGAATGATACTTGGCGTGATGTGTTCAAAAAAGGGATCCGCCAGGAATACAATGTTACCGCAGCTGGTGGATCCGATCGCACACGCGGTCTTATCTCAATTTCTTATTTGAATGATAAGGGTATTGTAGACAATTCGGATTTCACTCGTATCGCGATTCGTGGAAAGGTAGATCATAACATCAACAAGTTCATTAAGACTGGGTTGAACATTTCATATGCAAATACCAACCAGAATCAATACAATACTTCTGAGGGCAGTAATTACTCCAACTTGTCATGGATGTCCCAGGCGATGCCTCCAATCTATCCGTTGTACTTGCATGATCTTACCACTGGTGAACAGCTTTATGGCGATGATGGTGAAGTTCTCTATGACTGGGGAGATGAATATGGACGTCTGGTCGCATCTTCTTCAAATGCATACGGTGCCCTTCAGACATCGAAGTACAGTACGATTAGGGATAATGTGACCTCACGCGGATACATCAATGTAAACATATTGCCTGACCTTGTGGCATCTGTCAACGTAGCATACGATGTGTTCAATACCAAATATGACACATACATGACTCCTGTCGGTGGAGATGCAAAATCTGTAGGCGGCCGTGGTTACCAGGAAATGGATCGGTATACCGCCATGAATGCCAATCAGTTACTCACATGGACTCCAACCTTTGGAAAGCATAACCTTAATGTTTTGCTTGGACACGAGACCAAGAAGGACAAGAGTTATACTCTATACGGTCATATGACAAATTTCGTGGACAAGAGTGTATCCGACTTTGCAAATGCGACGAACTATAACGACTTGACGTCTTATTCATCATCCTATTTCCTTGAGGGATTCTTCAGTAGGGTTGAGTATAACTATGACAACAGATACTACTTTACCGCTTCTCTCCGTAGGGACGGATCATCCAGATTCGCAAAAGATAAGAGATGGGGTAATTTCTGGGCGCTCAGTGCCGCTTGGAATGTGAAGAATGAGGAGTTCGCAAAGGGATTCACCTGGATGGACGCACTTAAACTGAAGGCGAGTTTCGGTACTCAGGGAAATGATGCAATAGGATATACTAAAGTGTATGAAGACCTATATCGTATCGATAGGGTAGACGGTGAAGCATCATTGGTAAAGACTTTCCGTAATGCTCCTGATGTGACTTGGGAGAAATCTGACAACTTCAACATCGGACTTGAAGGAAGATTCTTCAATAGGCTTTCAGCAAATGTAGAATACTATATTAAGAGGACTAAGGATATGATTTATTCCAAGCCTCTTCCTCCTTCCATGGGCTCTCCTAGCTCCCAGCTTGTAAATGATATGGATATGCAGAATGCAGGTATCGAGTTTGATCTTTCATATGACATCATTAAGAGAGCGGACTTCCTCTGGAACGTTAACTGGAACGGGACCCATTACAAAAATAAAGTTACCAAGATACCTTCAGATTGGCCTGAGGAAGGAAAACAGGTCGGAAATTTCTGGAGGGAAAAGGGTAAATCTATGTATGAGTATTACCTCTATGAGTGGAGAGGTGTTAATCCTACCACCGGAGAGCCTCAGTACTATGGTGGTATAGATGAAGAGACCGGCGAGGAGATAATCGTTAACAACACTTCCGATGCGAAGTATGTTAAAGTCGGCAAGACTCCTATCCCTGACCTCTATGGTGGATTTGGTACAACTTTAAGGTGGAGGAATTGGGATGCCAGCCTAAGTTTCGCATATCAGCTTGGAGGATGGACTCTAGATTCCAACTATCAGAGCCTCATGAATAATGGAGACTTTACAACAAACTACCATAAAGACATATTTAAAAGGTGGACACCTAATAATACAGACACGGATGTTCCCCGTTTGAATTACGGTGACCAATACAGTAATGCGACATCGACAAGATTCCTTATCAAATCAAGTTATCTGAGTCTCAGGAACGTGACTCTCGGTTATACAATTCCTAGCCATATCCTTCAAGGATACGGTATTCAGGGTGTAAGGGTATACTTTACGGGTGACAATGTTTTCTATGTTTCAAAGAGAAAGGGTATGGATGTACGTAAGAGCTTCTCAGGAGGAAATGGATTCACCTATTCTGCTCTTCGCACTTTATCCTTCGGTGTTAGTGTAACATTTTAATTGACAGCGAGAATTCTGTATTATGAGAAAAATATTTTTAACAATCGCAACGGCTTCCATGTTGTTCGTTTCTTGTTCGAAAGAATTTGACAATGTGGAACAAACCAGTAGGCTTAGTGGCAGTCAGGCATCAGAATTGGTAGAAGAGGATCCGGAATTCCTTTCATCTTATGTCTCCGGATTGGCCAGTTGGCTTGTCCAGTTCAATATGGTTGGTAATGGTGGGCATGATGACTTCGGCTTGAAGAGTATAGACTACGTTACCGACGTCATGGGTATGGATATAGTTCTCGGTGCCCAGCACTGGGGTGTATATGATTATTTGCATGATTATTGGCTTGAGAACTACGCACGTCCCCGCCAGATATGGACATGTTTCTATACTCTTATAAACAACTCTAATGAGATAATAGATTTCTTTGGAGAGGAAGATCCTACGGATGCCACCCTTCGCGGATATCTCGGTCAGGCTTATGCTTTGAGAGCCTTTGGTTATATGAACCTTATCCTATACTTCCAGGACATTTGCACGACATCAGGCTCATTCAACAGCTCTGCCGCAGCGGTACCTATCATTTATGCGACAAGAGACGGAAAAACCAGCGAAGAGGTTAACCAAGCGCAAAGCCGCAATACTATTGCAGATGTTTGCACTGAAATTGAGAGGAATCTCGATTATGCGCTCAACCTGCTTGATGGTTATACGAGAGGCAGCAAGAATGAAGTTGATTTGAGCGTTGCCCAAGGATTTGCCGCCAGGTATTACCTTATGAGCCAGCAATGGGAAAAGGCTCAGAAATATGCCAATGCTGCAAAAACAGGATATTCTCTTATGGATAAGGCCCGTCTTCTTGCAGGATTCATGGATGTTACTGATGCAGAGGTGATGTGGGGGTTTGCCCATAATTCTGAAACTCAGACAACTTACGCATCCTTCTTCTCGCAGATGTCTAATGACTCACCCGGATATGCAGGACTTAACTATTGTTGCAAAATGATAGATGTCAGCCTATATAACCAGATTCCCGCCACAGATTTCAGAAAAAGTCTGTTTAACGGTCCTGACGGAGATGAAAGCGCTGCTTATTCGGGAGCACAACAGCCATACGCTGCAAGAAAGTTCGGATATAAATCAGATTGGACTCAGAATTACCTCTATATGAGGGCAGCTGAGATGTATTTGATTGAGGCAGAAGCTGCATTACGCGCTGGCAATAGTTCGGTGGCGACATCCGTAATGAAAGAATTTCTTGCAAAAAGAGATCCCTCAAATAGTGCATCTTCATTCAGTGTGGATGACATACTTCTTCAGAGAAGGATTGAGCTCTGGGGCGACGGTCTAACATACTATGATATTAGAAGAAATGGTCTCGGAGTCGACAGGACATATGAGGGTACCAATCATAAAGTATGGGGACAGAATGTTTATGAAGCTCATACTGGAAAGTGGATTTTCCAGATTCCTCTCTCAGAAATCCAGAACAATTCGATGATTTCAGAAGACGATCAAAATTAAAAAATTTTTGAGATATGAATAAGATATTCAAATATGGAGCCCTCACTCTGTTGTCTTCACTGGCAATAGTGGCATGTAATAAATCCGCTCCAGAAAAAGATTCGGTTGAAAGTGGGTTTTCAGCATCAGCCGGTTTACCGTCAGTGTCTTTGGACATGACAAACTATGAGTATGATAATGTTGCTGGTTATGCTACAGTGACTGCTACATTCTCAGGTATAACAGCTGCCATGGATTCTGTCGAATTGGGATTTTTGTCTTCAACGGATGATTCTTTCTATACTTCAAATTTTGTTGAAGTCAACCCTTCAGACGGTACATATACTGCCGACGTAAAGATAGTTGCAGGAACCACCAATTATGTGGTTGCATGCGCATCCACTACAGATGGCACCAATTTTTCCGACGTTTTGGCGATTGAAGTGGCAGATATAGAGTGGTACAAGAAGCTTCCAATAACTTTTGTTGCTGATGTTACGGGTGCTTCCGGAGACGCTTATAGTGGAACGGCTATCACGGTTACATATGACTCAGAAAATAATCTTCTTGAACTGACGCCATTCGATCCATATTTGGCTTCATTAGGATACTCTACAACTGTATATGCAGAACTCGGTGGCGATTTGGAGAATCCTTCAGCATCTGTTGTTATGGAAGATGGCGGCTATTTCAGCCTGAACAGTAACATAGCCACAAAATATAGTCTCATAGGTCTTCCCTTGTCCGATGATGCAAGTAGTTTTACAGATGAACTTCTTATCACATTCCCTAAAGATATGACATCAATGACGATTAATCCTTGGTGCCTTTATCAGAGTGGAAAAGGATGGTGGGAAATATATTACGCCACAACATATACTGCACAGTAACGATTCAAATAAAGAACAAAAGAAAGACCGCTCTCGTTGTGGGCGGTCTTTTTAATGATTAAATTAGTTCATTATCATTGATTACAAACACATTAATAATTAACTAATTCCATGAGAAAAAACGCATTCCTTTTCTCCATGATTCTTGTGATGGTGTCTTGTTCTGTCGAGAATGATGCCGTCATAGAAAACAAGCAAGAACCAGAGGAACAGGCTACTTCTTCATATGCTGAAGGAGTCATGAAAATCCTATTTTCGGATGAAATGATCCAAGAAATTGAGGAAGACCTCAATCAAGGTAAGATTGTCACAAAATCAATGGGACTGAACCAAGCGCTGGACGAACTTGGCATAACCTCCATGCAGAGACTTTTCCCTTATGCCGGAGAATATGAGGAAAGAACTAGACGAGAAGGTCTCCACAAATGGTATGTCGTAAGATACGATTCCGCGAAAAGCATAACAAAAGCAAGTGCGGAATTAGGCTCCATCGACGGCATTGAAATGGCAATACCACAAAGAAAGATAAAGTCCTATGCATACTACACCCCAAATGACGAAAAGTTCTCTTCTCAATGGCATCTAAACAATAGCAGCAATCCAGAAGCGGACATACATGTCATGTCTGTTTGGAGGAATTATACCCGAGGCAGTTCAAATATCATTGTTGGTGTTATAGACTCAGGTGTTGATCTTGATCACATAGACCTAGCGGCTAATGCAATCGCAGATAATGGTGGCGGAAGTTTCAATTTCACCAACAATACAGACGTAATCGAACCAGGAGACCATGGGACACATGTTGCCGGAATAATAGCGGCTACAAGCAATAATGAATCGGGTATAGCGGGTATAGCCGGCGGAGATGCGGCGAATGGTGAAGGAGGAGTGAAAATACTTTCATGCCAGATTTTCTCTGATACCAGGAACACTACAGGGACCGCTTCAGCGATAAAGTATGCCGCTGACAATGGAGCCCTCATTTGCAGTAACAGCTGGGGATATAAATACGACAAAAATGAGAATGGAGTAATAGACAGTGATGAGAGGGATGCCGCCCTTGCAGCGGAAGTAGATCCGGCTGATAAGGCTGCAATTGATTATTTCATAAAATATGCCGGATGCGACAATGATGGTAATCAGAAACCTGATTCCCCGATGAAAGGAGGTTTGGTAGTCTTTGCTGCGGGAAATGAAAATTTCACCAACGGAGCGCCAGCAAACTATGACCAAGTCATAGCAGTTGGAGCAATCGAATCCAGCGGTGCGAAAGCAAGTTATTCAAACTACGGCGAGTGGGTGGACATAGCCGCTCCCGGCTCCTCCATCACCAGCACTCTGGTATCCGACACATACGGTGCCATGAGTGGAACGTCCATGGCGTGCCCGGTTGTCAGTGGGGTTGCTGCACTGATATTGTCCTATTATGGCGGGGAAGGGTTCACGAGCGAAGACCTCAAGGAAAGGCTTATAGGTGGTGCGAACTACGACTTCTTCTCAGACAATAAGGTAATCGGCCCGCTACTGGATGCAATGGGGGCCTTTGCATATGGGAATGATGACGCTCCCAGTAGTGTTGATGATTTCTCTGTTGACGTAAACTCCAATACTGTTGATTTGGAGTGGACTGTGACTGAAGACGGCAAGGATAATCCAGCGTATGGGACACTTATCGTATATTCAAAGAACGAATCAGATCTACAAAATCTGGATATTTCAGATTTGCCAGATAATGTTTCCGTAATTGAATGCGAAACTAAAGACCATTCATTCGGTGACATTCAGAGTGAAGAAATAAAGGATTTGGATTTTGAAGCCACCTATTATTTCGTACTTGTCCCTTATTCATATAATGGTAAATACGCTTCGGCTTCCACTATAAAAAGCGCCACAACAGGTGCCAATAATCCTCCTGTCATATATACTGGAGATAAAACAGAAGGAATTTCCCTTAGGGCAGGGCAGTCTGTGTCTTTAAATTTTAGCATAACGGAACCCGACGGACATTCTTTTACTGTTGGATATGAAAATGGCTCAAGCGCTGATTCTTGGAATGGCTCAAATAATGATTATATTCTGGAAATCAATGGGAACAAAGCCGAAGCCGGGAGATACACGGCAATAATAACAGCAACCGATTCCTATGGCTTGGCTGCCACTTATAGCGTATCATATACCATATTGGCTAATAGTGCGCCATCTATAACAAATTCAATTGAGAATATCATAATATATGGGCTGGATAACAGTGTGGAACTTAATCTTTCAGACTATTTCACAGATTTAGATGGTGATGCCCTCTCTTTTACGATGACAAATTCTTCTTCAAATATCGTAAGCAGCAGTATTAATGCGAGTGTTGCAAAACTCGTATCAAAGGGATATGGTCTGACAGATATTATGATTACGGCCATAGATCCCCGTAAGGCTACAGTTTCCCAAACATTCAAGGTCCTTGTTCGTCCTTTGGGTGCTGAGATGTCAGTATATCCCAACCCTGTATCCACGACTCTATATGTGACGGCAGGAGAAGAAGATGAATCCACTGAAATCAGGATAGTTTCTTTGACGGGATCAACTGTATATAAAGAAACGAAGATGGTCGGTGCGTTCAATCCTGCAACAATAGATATGAGCGATGTGGCACCAGGCCGTTATACGGTAATCGCAAAGTGGGGAGGGAAAGAACATACGCAACAAGTAGTAAAACAGTAGAGCGGTTTTTGTTATGAAAAAGATACTTTCCATTATGGCCTCTATGGCCGTTTCAATATGTTTAGTGTACGCAGACGGAGGCAAGGATGCACTTCCCTTCGTAAGGATAGACCGCAACGCTGCCACGCTTGGAATGGGCGGGGCAGGAAGCGCCTCCACATCCTCTATTGCATGGTCCTCGTTCAGCAACTCCGCGGTAATCCCCTTCTTTGCAGGAAAGGGTGACATAGGAGCGTCATACCAGGCCTGGGCGCCAAAGACATCCAAGACCTCCAACATCAACATAGGAGGAGCCTACAAGATTAGCGAGAAGTTCGGACTAAGCGTAGGAGGAGCCTTCCAGAGCGGTCAGAGCTATGACGTGTTCGATTCCTCAGGAAGTCCTAGCGGAACATTCACCCCTAGCGAGATGATGTTCAACATAGGAGCCGGATTCAAGTTCTCAGACAACCTGTCCGCCGGCCTGAACGCTCGCTACGCTTCACAGAAGATAGCATCATCCACAACCCTTAGCGGGTTCGGAGTTGACGCCCATCTCCTCTATCATGCAGGAAATGCCAACATTTCAGCCGGTTTGAACAACGTAGGACCCAAGGTTTCATCCAGCAAGGGAGACAGCTACTCCCCCGCCACATCCGCAAACCTTGCCGGTACCTATAACTTCGCAATAAACCCCAAGAATGCAGTCATGGGGGCGCTTGACCTCGACTACTTCTTCAGCGGATGCCTTACCGCAGCCCTTGGAGCCGAGTACGCCTATGACAACATGGTATTCGTAAGGGCTGGATTCCACTACGGAGCAGAGGAAGCCATAATCCCCACTTTCGTTTCACTCGGAGCAGGATTCAAGTATGAAGGTTTCAAGATTGACCTTTCCTTCCTCACAGCCAACGAGAATATCGGCAGTACAATAGCTATAGGAGTAGGATACTGCTTCTAGGTTGAAAACTATAGAAAAGAGTTCAGGGAGCGGTCCTATGCGGATTGCTCCCTTTTCCTTGTAAGCATCCATTCCTCCACAAACGGCATTGCAGATAATTAGAGGGCACTTTTCCGGTTTTCAGAAAAGTGCCCAATTCCAATCAGG
>Ga0065708_1039834_pt1 | contig 39130 bp, 28 predicted proteins | sample Hoacrofraction12_2_FD_59095 | JGI IMG/M metagenome (GOLD analysis project Ga0065708, IMG submission 59095) | Hoatzin crop microbial communities from Cojedes, Venezuela, sample from fiber fraction 12 v1 | ecosystem: Host-associated > Birds > Digestive system > Esophagus > Crop | place: Venezuela... | reverse complement strand
CCCTCATCGAAGCACTAGAGGACGACGACGACGTGCAAAACGTGTTCACCAACATGGCAGAAACCGAAGTAGCCGACGACGAGGAGTAATCCTCACGCCTCTCCCTTCTAGAGAAATTTTCACAAGCCTCACGCAGATCGAGCAGATTGAGCAGATGTCATTCTGCCCACCCCTCGGTCTGCGTGAGGTGCATTTATACCTATCCCACACCCAGCTTCAAGCAGATTGGTGTGGTCGGCTTGCATAAACTTTACGTTATTAAGCCACCCAGTTCTTTACGTAGCTGATTAATGTGAGTAACTGCGTTCCATTTTTCAGTTATAGCCTTTTTCACTTTTTCGCTTATTTCATCTCGTCGTAGGATATTTTTTTCTATAGGTAACATTAATTCTTGCCAACGATCTCCAATATTAGGTAATGTCGTTTCAATCAGAATTTTATTTGCATATTGTCGCCATGTTAAATTATGCGATAACAAATATAATAAATAGAACGGTGTAATATGATACTTGTTTTCTTGATTGAGAAAACGAATAATTAGAATTTCCCTTGTATAAAGAGCTTCTGTGTCAAATGGAGAAACCAAAGCCACACTGCCAATTCGGTAACTTCCTCTCCTAACATACGCAATGTCCAAAGGAAGAATTTCCTTCCCCGTACCCTTTATTTGTTCATACATATTTTTAGGTATCATAGCTGTAGGATCTTTATATATTTCCCAATTAACAATATCTTTAACCCTAATATAAGGGATATCACCTTTTGACTTATATTCACTGGGAGGAGACCCATGACCATCAAAATAAGTTATTATGTCCTCATCAAGTAGTGTCCTTAGTGGAAATAGTTCGAGTTCTTGTACATCCGCACATTCTCGTATCTGAGATAAGCTATTATTCCAATAATATCTTGGCACAAATATTTTTTTATCAATAACATGTCCGCTTCTTTCTTTAAAATAGTACTTTGAAGGTTCTGACCTTATTTCATCAAGAATCAATGGAATATCATCCCATATGTGTTCGTGATCAATACTATTATTTTTCCAGTCCCACCTATATATTAATTTTCCATTATGATCATGACCAATCTGTTCAGCAACTGCCATATTTATAAAATCTTGTTGAGCTACACCTTTTTGCAATATAATGATAACACATTTAGCGTTATTATATGGTCTGAAAGTATTATGAGGTAGATCAATAACCCATTGCACATTATTTCCATTCGTCATATATTGAAGCACATAACTCGATTTAGGAGCATGAAAATATGTTTCTGGTAAAATAATACCCATTCTTCCTCCATTTTTCAGCAATTTAAGGCATCGCTCAACAAAAAGAATTTGTATGACAACATTATCTTTTAATTCTTGCGTTTTAATAGTTTGCCCATCTACCGTTTTCCATTTGTGAGCTAAGTCATATTGCTCAAGTTTTTCTCGTCCTGACACTTTTATATCTTTACCAAATGGCGGATTAGCAAGCAACACATTAAACCTTCCTAATAATATTTGTTGTTGAGTTGATTCTTTCCAGTCTGTCGGTTTTTTCAAAGCATCTTCACAGAAAATGCCACCTTTCCCATCACCAAGAATAGCCATATAAGCTTTTGCTACTTTACACAAAAACTCATCTTTTTCAATGCCTTTAATACATTTAATAGCAGCATTCGTTTTTTCTTCAATTAATGCATTTTCTGGCCAATTATAATTAATAGCATCTCTATCTAGTGATGCCCAAAGGTATCTTAAACATTCAACTAAAAACCCACCAGTACCACATGCTGGATCTATAATTAGTTCTGTCGTTTTGGGATCAATAATTTCTACCATTAATTTAACGACATTACGAGGAGTAAAGAATTGCCCTTGAGCTCCTTTTAAAGCCCCTTGTATAAAAGTTTCAAAAGCATCAGCTATCACATCTCTTTCACTTTCAATAATGCAAAAATTTTGTAATTCGCCTACAACATATTTCACATCGTCTGCATCAAGAGTTATTTCGTCTTGCGAGGTTATAACCTCGTTATATTTTGCTTTTACTGAACGGAATAATGCGATAATCCTATCTTTGACTTCTGTTGCACTCTCATCAACTCCAGCACGAAACTGGACAACATCTTCTGGTTTTGTGAACTTTTCATCAAAGATTTTACAAAATACAATATTGATAATCTGTTGGGCTATAATTTCATCTCTATTAGTACCCGTGGCATTTGCGGCAAGATAACCACGTATAGAGTTAAAGATAACTTTTAAGTTGTGTGTTTTCTTAAGATCCTTACGCTTAAATTTTCCGATACAGTCAAAAGGCTGACCTCTTTTTGGTATATTAGGGATATCTTCAAATAAAACAGATCCATTACGTTCTATTTTTCTTAAAAAGAAACGAGTTTCTCCATTAAACCAAACACCAAAAGTAGCTTTTGAAAAACGCAAATAGTCCTCTAATTGACTTCTTCCATCTTTTCGTTCTTTTTGCTTACATTCAACTATTATAAGCACATTATCATCATTTTTATTATTATCAGAAAACACTGCGATATCAACTGGATACTCTTTTTTGGTGTCACTGGGTCTTGCCTTGACACGATATTGAGGGTGCGTTGATATCTGATCTTTTTCATAACCATAATCTTCAACCAATTGTTTTGCAAACACCTGAACAGCATCAACTTCTTCAGGAGTTGCTTTAACCATATTACCCGAAACGAAGTCAACAAGATATCCATCTTGTATAGATTTAGAAACCATATTCCAGTTTTTATATACAGACCGTTCCCATGATCATAAAGAAATGTAAAAAGGCGTGGGAACTATTGATTTGTCACCGCTTACGAGGCTCGACCAAAAGCCTACTACTGCATGACAAACAATAGCCCACGCCATAGGATATACAGCAATCCCTCACGGGTTGTAATAATCCCTGACGTGGACGCTATTGCCGACCACCCGCAGTAGTTGAAATTTTTGGTCGATTTCGTAAGCAGGATGATACCGAATAACGCCTTTTACGTTAATATTCCACGATGTAGCCACATGCCCGTCACCGTGGTGACGGTGTGGCTGAGTGACACCGCCGTGCCACGGATGCAAAGTTAAGAAAATATCGGCAAACAGCAAAAAACCAGCGGCAATTTATATCTAACACCATTTGGGCACACACGCCATGGGCAACAGCAGCCCATCATTTTTACCACCATGTCGCGACTCGCGTTCACCACACGGGGGCTCTGCTGAATGGAAATCACGCCCTTATAAAGTGTTAAAATCATGTTAAAACAAGGCTCGTTTGGCGCAATTTGCTCATCGGCACGTCAGTAAGGCAGAAAGCTGACTCAACTTGCAACCAAATCAATGACAAATAAAGCCGCACAGACCAACTTAAGACTAAACGCCTTGTTAACCTTATTTGCCTTGCTGTTAGCCCCTTTGAGTTAGCTAGATAACTGATAGCGGCGTGCGTCGTGAGCTGGGTCCGTTGGTTTAGTAGGGAGACACCTGCCAACATACAAAAATGGCAGTCACACTCATGTGACACTGCAAATGTGTCAGCCGACTGACACATTTGCAGTGCCGTTTGCGTCAGGTGGCGTTGGATTGATTGTTGCATGATACAATTAGGTTAAACGAATTTAAACGACACAACAATATGAGCAAAAAAAACAAAAAAAATCGTAACGACGAGGAGTTGAAACCTCAGGACGAATGTCAAGAACAACAACCGCAAGACACTGTGAACGAGCAGACAGAGCAAGCCGAAACCGCAGCTCAAGCTGACGATGATGAGGCTAAACGCATTGCCCAGCTAGAAGCAGACCTTGAAAAGGAGAAGAAAGAATACCTGTTCTTGATGGCAGACTTTGAGAACTTTAGGCGTCGCACCGCCAAAGAGAAGATGGATTTAATCAAGAACGGTGCTGAGAGTGCCATGCGCGACCTGCTGCCTGTGGTAGATGACCTAGAACGCGCCATCGATGCCATCAACAAGGGCGGCGACCTTGATAGTCTGAAAGAGGGCGTGAACTTGATTTACAGCAAGTTTGAGAAATATCTAACCAGTCAGCACGTGACTCCCATCGACTCGACGGGCAAGGAGTTTGACACCGACTTGCACGAGGCGGTGACGATGTATCCCGCACCCGACCCGTCGATGAAAGGCAAAGTCATCGACACGACCATCAAGGGTTATATGATTAACGACAAGGTGCTGCGCCACGCCAAGGTGGTGGTGGGCAGCTAATCACATGAAAGGAGACAACAATTATGGCTCAAAAACGTGATTACTATGAGGTGCTGGGCGTGGACAAAAATGCCACTGCCGACGACTTGAAAAAAGCCTACCGCAAACTTGCGATACAGTACCACCCTGATAAACAGACCGGCAAGAGCGATGCCGAGAAGAAGGCTGCCGAGGAGAAATTTAAAGAGGCTGCCGAAGCCTATAATGTGCTGAGCGACCCTGACAAACGCGCCCGCTACGACCAGTTTGGTTTTGCCGGCGAACAGATGGGCGGCGGTGGCAACTATGGTGGCGGCATGTCGATGGAAGACATCTTGCGGCAGTTTGGCGACCTGTTTGGTGGCTTTGGAGGGTTTGGTGGCTTTAGCGACATCTTTGGTAGCGGTTCCACAGGGAGCAGTGCGCATGCACAACGTGTGCAGCGCGGCACCGACCTGCGTGTTCGCGTTAAAATGACCCTTAGCGAGATTGCCAAGGGCAGTGAGAAAAAGCTGCGCATACCCCGCATGAAATCGTGTGATGCGTGTCACGGCACCGGAGCCAAGGATGGCACGGCACTGGAGACCTGCCCCACCTGTCACGGCACCGGCGTGGAAACGCGCGTGCAACGCACCATGTTTGGCACCATGCAATCGCAATCGGTGTGCCACTCGTGCGGCGGCAGCGGCAAGCACATTAAGGAAAAGTGCCCACACTGTTCCGGCAGAGGGTTGGTACGCAAAGAGGAAGTGGTTGCGGTGAGCATCCCTGCCGGCGTGTCCGACGGCATGACCCTGCGTGTGGGTCGTCAGGGCAACGATGCCCCTGGCGGCGGCATCCCAGGTGACCTGCTAGTTGTGATCGAAGAAGTGCGTGACGCACAACTCACGCGCGACGGCAACGACCTGATATATAACTTGATGCTTGACATTCCCACTGCCGTGCTAGGCGGCAAAGTGGATGTACCCACCGTTGACGGCAAGGCACGCGTGACCATCAAGCCTGGCACCCAGCCTGGCAGCATCTTGCGTCTGCGTGGCAAGGGGTTGCCCTCGCCCGAACGCTATGGCACGGGCGACCTGCTCATCAACGTGATGGTGTATATGCCCGAGAAGCTCAACGACCAGGAGAAGCAAGCCATCAATATGCTGCAAAATGGCGAGCACGTGAAGCCCAACGAATCAACTAAGAGTCGCATATTCAGCAGATTGCGCCACATCTTTGACTAAAACAAGCAACTATGGGCAACAACCGGCAACACAACCATCGCGTGCCTCGCAATAACGACAAAAGCACGGTGGTACAAGTTAAGCAAGACGATAAGTTGCTTAACTTTGTCATGACCACACTCAGCGGCATCAGCCGCAACAAGGCCAAATCTATTTTAAGCCACGGCGGCATCACGGTGAACGGCCGCGTGCAAAGCCATGTAGATTATCCGCTAGCACAAGGCGATGTGGTAGAAATTCGCCGTCATGCACGTCTCACTGCCGAGAGAAATCCGTACTACAGCATCGTGTACGAAGACCAATGGCTGGTGGTGGTAGATAAGCAACAAGGGGTGTTGTCGATGCCCGTCGGGGCTGGAAGCCTGAATATGAAGTCGCTGCTCGACAAGCACTTTGCCGAGACGCGCCAGCGCTGCACCGCCCATGTGGTGCACCGTCTGGACTGCCGCACATCGGGGCTGATGGTGTATGCCAAAAGTGTGGATGTGCAACAGCAAATGACCGCCGACTGGCACCGCACCATCATCGACCGCCGCTATGCAGCCGTTGCCGAGGGCATCGTTGAGTCCGAGCAAGGCACCATTAAAAGCTGGCTCACCGACACGCCAAGCATGAAGGTTGTGAGCAGCCCCGTCAACAACGGCGGCAAACTGGCAATCACCGAGTGGCAACGCATCGACACCGGTCCCCACCGCACCCTGCTGCACCTGCACCTGCTGACGGGACGCAAAAACCAAATTCGTGTTCACCTCGCCGACATGGGGCATCCTGTGGTGGGCGATGGCAAATATGGTGGCGGGCAGCAAACGCCAGGTTCACGCATGTGCCTACATGCCTTCAGACTAGCATTTTACCATCCCATTACTGGTGAGCCACTGACCTTTGAGTCACCCATGCCCAGCTTTTTCAACACTGCTTTGAAGGCTGAAAATTGAGAGGAAAAAGGCTACTTGACGACCTGAAAGATTTACAACTGCAAAAGTTTTTAACAACCACCTTAATGACTTCAATTTAAGGTGGTTGCGACTTATTAACAAGGCTTGTTAATATTTTTTTCTTCGATTTTGTAAATTTTATTTGTTTGTATTTGTAAATTTTGCGGAAAAAGTTGTACCTTTGAAGTCCCTAAAATGCAGGTATTTCATCGTTTGTATAACACGCTATGGAGCAAGCAGTTTATCATACTCCGGCTCTGCTGGACGCGACCATCGATGCGCTGAATGTGCGCAGCGACGGCACCTATGTTGACGTCACCTTTGGCGGTGGCGGCCACAGTCGTGCCATCTTGTCACGGCTAGGCAACAACGGGCGGCTCTATGGCATGGACCAAGACATGGATGCCTGGTCGCAACGGGTGCAAGGCGATGCCAGATTTACATTTGTACATGGCAACTTTGCTTATCTGCAAAACTTTATGCGCTATTATGGCGTTGACGAGGTTGACGGCATCGTGGCTGACCTGGGCGTGTCGTTCCATCACTTCGACACCGCCGAGCGAGGATTCAGCTTCCGTGCCGATGCACCGCTCGACATGCGCATGAACCGCGCCGCACACCTCGATGCCCGCACCGTGCTTGCTACCTATAGCCAGGAACAACTGGCTGACGTGCTCTATCTGTACGGGGAGTTGCGCCAGTCACGACGCATCGCCGATGCACTGGTCAAGGCACGTGAAACTGCCCCCTTGACGACGACGGGCGACCTGGTGAAAGTGCTGACCCCCATGTTGCACCCCGCTCAGGAAAAGAAGGAGCTGGCACAAGTGTTTCAGGCATTGCGCATCGAGGTCAATGGCGAGCTAGATGCCTTGCGTCGCCTGCTAGAGCAATCACTGCGTGTGCTGAGCGTCGGCGGACGTCTGGCAATCATTACCTATCACTCACTGGAGGACCGTCTGGTCAAAAACTTTATGCGTAGCGGTAACACACAGGGCAAAATCGAAAAAGATTTTTACGGCCGTGTGAACAACCCGCTGCGAGTGGTCAACAACCGTGTCATCACGCCTAGCGATGACGAGGTGGCACGCAACCCACGGTCGCGGAGTGCCAAGCTGCGGGTAGCAGAACTGGTATCGCGGCCTGACAAGGCAGATTCACCTAACAACAAGTCATAACCCCATCATTTTTTGTGATTCACACAACCAACTAGGAAAATGGCAACCAACAACAAAAACAGTCGCGGCAACCGTGTGGGCAAAAACATTGTCCAGGGGAGGCTGTTCTCGCTCAACTTCTTTAAACGTTATGGCGTGTATGTGGTAGGCATCATCTTGATGTTCCTTGCGTACATCAGCAACAAATTTGAATACCAAAGCCGCATGCAAGAGGTGATGAACCTCAAGACCGAACTGGCTAACGCCCAGACCGACTGCGTGAACGCCAGCGCAAACTACAACAGCATGATTCGCGAAAGCCAAATGAAACAACTGGTGCGTTACCATCACATCGACCTGACGGCACCCGAACAACCCCCTTATCGTCTGCAATCGAAATGAAACAAAGCAACAAACGTCACATCTTGATGCGTTACGCCCTGGTGGTGGGTTTCATGCTGCTGTTTAGTGCCATGATTGTGTGGAGCCTGTTTAAGACATCGGTGGTGCAGGCTCGCGCATGGAACATGAAAGCCGACAGCATCCTCACACGCACCACGCTGATTGAGCCCGAGCGAGGCAAGCTGCTTGCCGACAACGGCACCGTGCTGGCAGCCAATCTGCAATACTACACCGTGCGCATCGACTGGTTCACAGCCGGCATCAAAGAGGACACGCTATACAAATACATCGGCCCGCTGTGCGACAGCCTTGCCGTGTTTGACCCGTCGATGACGGCTCAGCAATGGAAAATAAAATTGCTGAACGACCGCAAGGAAATCTTGAACAACACCAAGCGCAAAAATCGCGCCTATCGCGTGTTTCCCCGCATGCTCTCGCACGGCGAATATGAGCGCGTGCGGCATTTCCCGTTCTTTGACCTGCCGCTCAACAAGAACGGATTTTATAGCGAGAAGCACAACCGCCGCATCAAGCCCTATGGTGCCATGGCTGCACGCAGCATTGGCAACGTGGGGCAAAACGAGGTGAGTGCCAGCATACACGGTCATTCCGGACTGGAAATGGCCCTCGACTCACTGCTCTATGGCATACCTGGCACTGCCAAGCGCATCCAGCTCACGGCAAGCATCGTCAATGCCGAGAGCGTGCCAGCGACCAAAGGCTATGACATCACCACTACCATCAACATCCAGCTGCAAGACATCGTGGAAAATGAGCTGATGGCGATGTGCCAAGAGACCGACGCCCGCTGGGGCACTTGCGTGCTGATGGAGGTTGAAACAGGCGAAATCAAAGCCATCAGCAACCTGGAGCGAGACCCGCGGACAGGTGAATATGTTGAGAGCGTCAACCACGCCGTGCTAGGCTATGAGCCTGGTTCGGTCATGAAGCCCATCTCGATGATGGTAGCACTTGAGGACGGCATCGTCACCGACATCGACCGCCCGATAGCCACCGGCACCTCGTGGATGTATGAGGGACGTGCCATCACCGACCCCCACGGCGGCAGCGCACTGACCCCGCGCCAAATCATCGAGACCTCGTCAAACATCGGTATGTCAAAAATCATCGTGAAGAAGTATGGCTCCAACCCTGCGGGATTTCGCGACCGCCTAGAGGAAATGGGATTTTTTGAGCCCATCCACTCAGGCATCGGCGGCGAGACCACACCCGTGGTGGCACATCTGGGCAACAAGCGGCGCGACCGTGTGGCACTGACCCGCATGGCATTTGGCTATACCACCATGATACCGCCACTGAGCACGCTGGCAATGTATAACGCTATTGCCAACGATGGCAAATATGTGCGCCCCCGATTGGTCAAGAAGCTCTCTCGCGAGGGCGAGCCCGACAGCATCGTGCCCGTGAGCTACATCCGCAGGCAGGTGTGCAGCCCCGAGAATGCGCAAAAGTTGCGCATCATGCTGCATGACGTGGTGTGGGGCAAACGTGGCACCGCACGCAACTGGGTGCAAGACGACAAAGTGGAGATTGCAGGCAAGACCGGCACCGCCTATACCATCACCAACGGTCAATATGGCTCACAAAAGCGTCTGGCATTTTGCGGTTTCTTCCCCTACGACAAACCTAAATACTCCTGCATCGTGCTGATGCTGGGAGCTAACCGCGGAGCCGGAGCCAGCAGTGGCATGGTGCTGCGCAATGTGGCACGCAAGATGTATGCCCGCGGATTGCTGGGCGACTCGCCCAACTATGCAGCGACGAGTGAAGATAAGGCTGCCGTTAAGCCGCCTACGCTCTATGCCTCATTTGACAACCGCAAGGCCAACAACATCAAGCAAGGACTCAACATCGACATGCCGCATGTGTTTGCCCGCCCACAGTCGAAAGGCAAGGGTGTCCCCAATGTAGTGGGACTTGGGGTGCGCGAAGCCATCCGCACGCTCGAAGATGCCGGCCTGTGTGTGCGTTTCAGCGGACAAGGCATGGTCGTGGGGCAAAGTCTGCCAGCAGGCAGTACCTACTCACGCGGTCAAATCATCAACCTCAGGTTAAAAAGTTAGCAATCAACCCTTAAATCAACCATAACATATTTTTTGAACTCATGACAAAGAAACTAACACAACTGCTGACAAGCGTCAACCCCACCAAGGTGGTTGGCGACACTGACATTGATATTACTGATGTGCTCAACGACTCACGTCTGGCAAGCGAAGGCTCGCTGTTTGTAGCTGTTAATGGTGTTGCCGTTGACGCTCACCGATTTATCCCTGATGTGATAGCGGCAGGCGCACGAGCCATTGTGTGCGAGCGAATGCCCGAGCAGCTGAACGAGGGCGTGACCTATGTGCAAGTGCCCGACAGTGTTATCGCACTCGCCCACATTGCCGACGAGTGGTTTGACCATCCCTCGAAACACTTACGGTTGGTAGGTGTGACAGGCACTAATGGCAAAACCACAACTGCCACGTTGCTTTATGAGATGGCACGGCTGATGGGATATAAAGCCGGACTGCTGTCAACCGTGTGCAACATCATCGACACCACCGCCACACCAGCCAAGCAGACGACACCCGACCACCTGACGCTTAACCGACTGCTGCACGAGATGGTAGAAGCCGGCTGCGACTATGCTTTTATGGAGGTGAGTTCACATGCCTGTGTGCAACGGCGCATCGAGGGAATCAACTTTGCCGGCGGCATCTTCACCAACCTGACTCGCGACCACCTAGATTTCCATAAGACGGTGGACAACTATATCGCAGCAAAAAAGATGTTCTTTGACGCGCTGCCTGCTGGCAGTTTCGCTCTGGTCAACGCTGACGACAAGGTAGGCGAGGTGATGTTGCAGAACACCCGTGCCGACAAGTACCGTTACTCGCTGCGCACGGTGGCAGACTTTAAAGGACGCATCGTTGAGCCCCGACTCGACGGAACCACACTGGAACTCAATGGGCAGCAAGTGGAAGTGCTGTTCACAGGACGCTTCAATGCCTATAACTTATTGTCGGTCTATGGAGCATCGGTGCTGCTAGGCTGGAAACCCAGCGAGGTGCTGGTCAACATGAGCTTGCTCACACCCGTAGCCGGCCGCTTCCAGACCATGCAATCGCCGCGCGGCTACACTGCCATTGTGGATTATGCCCACACGCCCGACGCCCTCGTGAATGTGCTCGGAGCCATCCGCGATGTGCTGGGCAAGGGCGGACACATTATCACGGTGTGCGGTTGCGGTGGCAACCGCGATGCGGGCAAACGCCCCATCATGGCTCGTGAAGCTAGCCTGCGCAGCGACCGCCTGGTGCTGACCAGCGACAATCCGCGCAATGAAGACCCAGACAGCATCTTGCACGAGATGGAAGCCGGAGTGCCACAAGACAAACTTGCCAACACGCTGACCATCACCGACAGGCGACAAGCCATCCGCACGGCATGCCAGCTGGCACAAGCAGGTGATGTGGTGCTAGTGGCAGGCAAGGGACATGAGGACTACCAAGAGATAAAAGGCGTTAAGCATCACTTCGACGACCGCGAGCAAATCGAAGCTGTGTTTGCTGACGAGAAAGGCAACCTGCAACATTAATCACATTTTAGGACAAAGACTTCAACGCTATGTTATATCATCTTTTCCACTATCTGAAACAATATGACGTGTCTGGTGCACGATTGTTCGACTACATCACATTCAGGTCGGGATTTGCCCTAGTGCTTTCGTTGTTCATCAGCATCGTCATTGGCAGGCGCATCATCGCCAAGCTCAAGCAACGCCAGATGTGCGACAAGGAGCGCGATGCAAGCCTGGGCGGCAACGCTGCCAAGCAAGGCACGCCCACCATGGGTGGCATCATCATCATCATCTCGATATTGGTGCCATGCCTGCTGCTAGGCAAGCTCAACAACGTGTACATGTTGCTCATGATTGTGTCCACGCTGTGGTGTGGCGCACTGGGATTTGCCGACGACTACATCAAGGTGTTCCACCATCACAAGGAGGGCATGAAGGGCAAATTCAAGATTGTGGGTCAAGTGGGCCTGGGACTGATTGTGGCAGCTACCATGTACGCCAGCCCCGCCATAGTCATGAACGAGAATGTGAAAGTGACCGGCCGCGCCGAGACGCCCGAACTTGTCGAGATACACAAATCACAAGCGGTAAAATCGACCAAAACCACTTTGCCGTTTGTGAAAAATCATAACTTCGACTATGCTTACCTGACAAAGTGGATGGGCAAGCATGCCCAGACAGGCGGCTGGATACTGTTTGTGCTGGTGACCATTCTAGTCATCACGGCTGTGAGCAACGGCGCAAACCTCACCGACGGTGTTGACGGCTTGGCTGCCGGCACCTCGGCGATTGTCGGGGTGGCACTAGCCATCATGTGCTATCTGGGTGGTAACGTCATTTATTCGTCATACCTGAACATCATGTACATCCCCGACAGCAGTGAGCTCGTGGTCTATGCCGCGGCATTTATCGGGGCCACAGTGGGATTTTTGTGGTATAATTCATATCCGGCGCAGGTGTTCATGGGCGACACGGGCAGTTTGTGCCTGGGTGGCATCATTGCGGTGTTTGCCATCCTCATTCGCAAAGAGTGGCTTATCCCATTGCTGTGCGGCATCTTCTTGGTTGAGGAACTGTCGGTAATCTTGCAAGTGTCTTATTGCAAGCGGCACAAGGACCACCGTCTGTTCAAGATGACGCCGCTGCACCACCACTTCACCGTGGACCCCAGCAAGCTCAAGTGGGACTACAAAATCAAGAAGCCCGACCATCGCATACCAGAGCCCAAAGTGGTGATGCGCTTCTTCTTGGTAGGCATCATGCTGGCAGTGCTGACCTTTGTGACACTGAAAATTAGGTGATAATCCACATATCATCATTATTATAGACAATATTTAACACAGAGATAAAGACTCACATGACAAAGCGACTAGTAGTATTGGGTGGAGGCGAGAGTGGCGCAGGTGCCGCGGTACTTGCCAAACTAAAAGGAATGGATGTGTGGCTGAGCGACAGCGGCACCATCGGGCAAACCCACAAGCAACTGCTCGAGCAATATGGCATTGCTTGGGAAGAAGGCGGACACACACCCGACAAGATATTGAACGCTGACGAAATAGTTAAAAGTCCTGGCATACCCGACACAGCACCCATGGTGGCACAAGCCATCAAGAAAGGCATCCCCATCATCAGCGAGATTGAGTTTGCCAGCCGATATACTGATGCTCGCATGGTCTGCATCACGGGCAGCAACGGCAAGACCACGACCACAAAACTGACCTATCACATCTTCCAAAAGGCTGGACTCAACGTGGGCTTGGCAGGCAATGTGGGACGCAGCCTGGCCCTGCAAGTGGCTACCGAGCATCATGACGTGTATGTAATTGAGCTGAGCAGCTTTCAGCTCGATAACATGTACGACTTCAAAGCCAATGTGGCAGTGCTGCTCAACATCACGCCCGATCATCTAGACCGCTACGACTATAGCATGGACAACTATGCGGCTGCCAAGTTCCGCATCATCCAAAATCAAACTCCCGACGACTGCTTTATCTATTGGCAGGACGACCCTGTGATTGCCGCACAATTGCGCCAGCACGAGGTGCATGCACGGCAGCTGCCCTTCAGCGGCAAAGATGAGGAAGAGTGCGCCGCACACATGAGCGACGACAACGTGCTGCATTTTAACGTTGACGGCAAGCGTTGGGACATCGGTCGCGACCAACTGTCGCTCAAGGGGCTGCACAACGTGTACAACAGCATGGCAGCAGGCCTGTCGGCACAAGTGTTTGACATCCGCAACGACATCATACGCGAAGCCCTAAGCGACTTTGAGGCGGTTCCGCACCGACTGGAATATGTTGACACAGTGGATGGTGTGCGCTATATCAACGACAGCAAGGCAACCAACGTGGATGCCTGCTGGTATGCGCTCGAGAGCGTCAACGAGCCCACCGTGCTCATCTTGGGTGGCATCGACAAGGGCAATGACTATAACCAAATCATGCCACTAGTCAAGAAAAAAGTCACAGCCATCGTGTGCTTAGGCAAGGACAATGCCAAGTTGCACGCTGCATTTGACGGCGTGGTACCCGTTGTGACCGACGCATCTAGCATGGTTGAGTGCATGGCCAAATGCCGTGAGCTGGCACAACCAGGACACACCGTGCTGCTCTCGCCCTGCTGCGCCAGCTTTGATCTGTTTAACGGCATGGCAGACCGCGGAAACCAATTCAAACAATGCGTCAAGCAGATGAAAGAAAACGCCTAATCAAGAGAAAGGACACATCGAAACATTATGGCGGAAAAGAACGAGAACGACAAAACAACCCGATATAACGAGATATCGCAACGACACGGAGACCCTTGGATTTGGGGCATCTACTTCATGTTGCTCGCCATCAGCATCGTGGAGAGTTATAGTGCCTCGAGCCGCGAGGTGGCTGCACAAGGCGTTTACATGCCCATGATCAAGCAGTGCATCTTCTTGGCTCTGGGTGCCGTCTGCGTGGTGTTTCTGTCGAGGGTGGACTATAACAAAAGCTTGTTCCTCTACATCATGATACCTGGGCTTGCCATTTTCACGGTGATGAGCTTGGGTTACGTGATGTTGTTTGGCAAGATCATCAATGGTGCGAGGAGGGCCATGGACATCTTGCCTGGACTGACGTTGCAGCCAGCCGAGCTGGCCAAACTATCTATCGTCACCCTGTTATCCTACATATTGGCTAAAAGCCAGAAAAACAAGGACATCAGCAATGCTGGCTTAATGGGAGCTGCCGCGGCAGTAGCCGTCTATGGCGGATTGATGATTAAGAGCGGATTGACCAACACGTTGCTGCTGATTTGCATCAGCGGCTCCATGCTGCTCATTGGCGGAGCCAAATTAAAAAAGATTGCCTACTTGATGGCGTTCTTTGCCGTGATGGTGGGCACCTTCTACATCATCAAGCACAACAACGACAAAAAGGACGACGTGATGAAGCAAACGCAAATTGAAATGCGTGCGAGCGACCCGTCAGAAGCCTATGTCGGCGACAGCACTGCCCCCAATGCCTACCGCGAGGTCAACCGTGAGGGGTTGCGCATCTCCCGCGTTCAGCAATGGCTGAAAAGCGACTCGCTGGTCTATATGCCCATCACCAATCAAAATCAGCAAGAGATGTTCTCACGCATGGCTCAAGCCCATGGCGGCCTGATTGGTGTCGGTGTGGGCAAATCTCGTGAATGCAGCCGTCTGCCACTGGCGTTTAGCGACTACATCTTCTCCATCATTGTCGAGGAGCTAGGATTTGTTGGTGGCTTGTTTGTGCTGTTCCTCTACCTGTCATTGCTTGGCAGGGCAGCCATGATTGTACAACGCAGCAAGCGTGTGTTGCCCTCGCTGCTGGTGATTGGTATGGCATCGTTTATCACGTTCCAAGCCCTGTTCCACATGGCGATCAACGTGGGCGTGTTCCCTGTGTCGGGACAGCCATTGCCACTCATATCCAAGGGAGGTACATCCATCCTGGTCATCAGCATCGCTTTTGGCGTGATGCTCAGCGTGAGCCGCACCATTGCCAACTACGGAAACAACAAGAATAAAGAACCCGAGACATCAACGCTCGAAGGCCTTGATGCCGAGAACCCAACTCAAATACCGAAAAATGTCTGGAAATAATCAACAACTCAACATCTTGGTGAGTGGCGGTGGCACTGGCGGACACATCTTTCCAGCCCTGTCGATAGCCAACGAACTCAAACGTCGCTACCCCGATGCCCGCATCTTGTTTGTGGGTGCCGACGGACGTATGGAAATGGAAAAGGTGCCCGCTGCCGGTTATAACATCATCGGTCTGCCTGTGAGCGGGTTTGACCGCAAACACCTGTTGCGTAACATCAAAGTGGTGGCACGCCTGTTCAACAGCCTAGGTCAAGCAAAACGCATCGTTAAGGACTTCAAGCCCGACATTGCTATCGGTGTGGGCGGCTACGCCAGTGGTCCCACCCTCAAGGCGGCACAAAAGCAAGGAGTCCCCACCCTGCTGCAAGAGCAAAACTCCTATGCCGGCGTGACCAACAAGTTGCTTGCCAAGCAAGCCGACTGCATCTGTGTGGCATACGAGGGCATGGAACGCTTTTTCCCTGCCGACAAGATTGTGCTGACGGGCAACCCTGTGCGGCGCAACCTGCTAGAGTGCGGAGCCACGCCTCAACAGGCACGGCAGGCAATGGGCGCAAACCCCAACAAGCGCACGGTGCTCATCATTGGCGGTAGCCTGGGTGCCCGCACCATCAACAACGCCATCATCGACGGTTTGGAGCAGTTGGGTAAGCACGAACACGACATGCAAGTCATTTGGCAGACGGGCAAGCTGTATGACCAACGTTGCCGCGAGGCACTGGCTGCATCGGGCGTGAAAAACGTGATACAGATGCCATTCATCACCAATATGGACATGGCTTACCGAGCCGCCGACCTAGTGGTGTCGCGAGCCGGAGCCAGCAGCATCAGTGAGTTGCAATTGCTGGGCAAAGCCGCCATACTGGTACCCTCGCCCAACGTGGCTGAAGACCACCAGACCAAAAATGCCATGGCACTGGTCAATCGCGATGCAGCCATCATGGTGAGCGATGCCGACGCATCACAAAAGCTGATCAGCACCATGCTTGAAACGGTGACCGACGACGCGCGTCTGACGACCCTCGGCGACCATGTGAGTGCCATGGCACTGCGCAATGCTGCCGAACGCATAGCCGACGAAGCGGAAAAGATAATGGGAATACGTGACTAAACAGGCAATAGCAAGACGTGACTAAAATGAAAGACGATTTTAACGCATTATATTTTGTGGGTGCTGGCGGCATTGGCATGGCAGCGCTAGAACGCTACTTCCTAGCTCAAGGCAAGCAAGTGGCAGGCTATGACCGGACACCCAGCGACCTGACCGAAGCTCTGCAAACCGAGGGGGTGCACATCGACTTTGACGAAGACCCGACACTCATCCCCGACTACTGCCGTGATCCGCAACACACCTTAGTGGTTTACACACCAGCCGTACCCGCCAGCCATGCCGGACTAACATGGTTTCGCGACAATGGCTTTGAAGTGGTGAAACGTGCCCGCCTGCTTGGCATCGTGACTCGCGACACATTGGGATTGTGCTTTGCAGGCACGCACGGCAAGACCACCACTTCCAGCATGGCAGCCCACACCCTGGTCAGTGCGGGCACTGGCTGCAACGCCTTTTTGGGTGGCGTGCTACGCAACTGGGATAGCAACTTCATGTTATCAGCCACCAGCCCCTACTCGGTCATCGAGGCCGACGAGTTTGACCGGTCGTTTCATGAGTTGTCGCCACACATTGCCGTGATCACCTCGACCGACCCCGACCATCTGGACATCTATGGGACAGCCGAAAATTACTTGGAGAGCTTTGCCCACTTCACCGAGCTGATTCGCCCTGGCGGAGCCCTCATCATGCACACAGGCCTTGCGCTGCAACCACGCGTGCAACAAGGCGTGACCACCTACACCTACTCACGCGACGAGGGTGATTTTCACGCCTCTAACATCTGCAAGGGCAATGGTTCCATCTCGTTTGACCTCGTCACCCCATGGGAAACGGTGCGCGACATCAGCCTAGGTGTGCCCGTTGATATCAACATCGAGAATGCCGTGGCAGCCATGGCAGCCTGCCGCCTAATCGACACGCCTGTCGAAGCCATGCGGCAAGCAATGGCTACGTTTATGGGAGCCAAACGACGCTTTGAATTTTGGATTAAAGAGGATGGTGCAAACGGCAAAGTGATGATTGATGATTACGCTCACCACCCCGACGAGCTGCGTGCAAGCATCACATCGGTGCGCGACCTGTATCCCAACCGACGGCTCACCGTGATTTTTCAGCCGCACCTGTACACCCGCACACGCGACTTCGCCCCGCAGTTTGCCCAAGCCTTGTCGCTAGCCGACGAAGTGGTGCTTTTGCCCATCTACCCAGCACGCGAACTACCCATCGAGGGTGTGTCGAGCGAGATGATATTGCAGCAGGTCACAAGCACAAAAAAATCAATTTACTCAAAAGAAAATTTGATTAAATCAATACATTTGCTTAATTTTGACGTTTTATTGACGGCAGGGGCGGGCGACATCGCCAATCTGCTGCCTCAAATATGCGATGAATACAAGCGTCAACAACGGTGAAACACCTCATTAGAAATATCATTCTGCTGGTGCTGGTCGTGGCTCTTGCTACGGGCATCGTGTGGTCGAGCAACAAGGCGGGCAGTGAACGCTGCACCGGCGTTGATGTGCTTATTGTCAATGCCGACAGCACCCACTTTGTCACACCACAGGGGGTGATGAACGAGTTGCACAGTCTGGGCATCAACGTTGTGGGCAAGCGCATGCGCGACATCCTTGCCAGCGACATCGAGACTAAGCTGAGCCGCTCGGCCTATCTTGAAGATGTTGACTGCGTCAAGAACCTTGACGGCAGGCTCACCATACGCGCCACCCAACTGGTGCCAGTGCTCAGGGTGTTTGACGGTGACGATTCCTACTATGTGAACAAGCAAGGCAAGCGCATGACCGCCGTTGCCAACTATCATGCCGACGTGCCGGTGGTGCAAGGCCACTTCACAAAGCAATATCCCGCCACGCGCCTGCTGCCCATGGTGCAATATGTTGAGCAAGACACGCTGCTGCGCTCATTGGTGTCGATGTACTATGTGCGTGACACCAACAACATCATCGTAGTGCCCGACATCTATGGTCATGTGGTCAACATGGGCAATGACAAAGATTTTGTCAACAAGTTTGCCAAGCTCAAGCTGTTTTATCAAGAAGTGATGCCTAACAAGGGCTGGCAGACCTACGACACCATATCGGTTAAATGGAGCCACCAAGTGGTTGCCACTCGACGACAAAAGGTTGTGCCCGTGACGGTTGAATATGACCCTGAGCAAGACGAGCAAATGCCCGACAACGAAACGATGACTGTGGGCGATGGTGAAGCCATAACGCCTGCAGACAGCACTAAAAACAAGAAACGAAACTAAGAGACAATAACAAAATCAAAAAACAACATATCATACAATCACCAATTTTATATGAACAACAACCAGTATATCGTAGCACTTGAAATCGGCAGCTCCAAAATCGTGGGTGCTATTGCCGAGAAATCTCCGTCCGGTCTGCTGACCGTGAGTCATCTGGTTGAGGAGCGCCACCTCAACAGCGTCAGGTATGGCATTGTGCAAAATGTTGAAAACATCAAGACGAGCATCAACCACATCCTCAAGAACCTGGAGGATGAGATTGACGGGCGCATCGAGCAGGCTTACATCGGTGTGAGCGGCAAATCGTTGCACAGCGTCACAAGCGAGGTCAACCGCAGCGTGCAGTCAACTGAGCCCATCACCAAGGAGCTCATCGACCGCATCATCAACGATGCCACGCGCACACCCATCAAGAACTATGAGACCATCGACATCGTGCCACGCACCTACTATGTTGACAAGACCGAGACCCGCAATCCCGTCGGGCAATTTGGTTCATCCATACGCATCAAGGTCAACCTCATCGTGGCTAAGCCGATGCTCAAGCTCAACTTGGCACGCGTCATGAACTTTGGCGTTCCCGTCAAGGATTACATTGTCACCCCACTGGCAGTGGGCGAGCAAATACTCACCGACAGCGACCGCAAGTTGGGCTGCATGCTGGTGGATATGGGCGCAGAGACCACTACCGTTTCAATCTACAAGGAAGACGCACTGATTTATCTGGTGACGCTGCCTCTGGGCGGACGCAACCTCACACGCGACGTGATGACCGGCCTGAACGTGCTCGAAGAGACTGCCGAGAACGTCAAAAAGAACATCAACAACCCGCTTGACCCCAGCAGCGTTAACAACGTGGTCATCGAGGGCGTGAAAGCCAACGATGCCGCCAACTATATCTCGGCTCGCACAGGTGAAATCATCGCCAACATCAACCAGCAACTAGCCGATGCCGGCATCAGCTCTGACGGCATACAGAGCATCGTGCTCATTGGTGGTAGCGCACACCTGGGCGGATTGCAGCAAAAGATGGAAGAGAGCATGAAGATTAAGGTGCGGCTGGGTCAAAACCCATCGTCGCTCAACATACTCAACAACGACATCAACAAGATGGAGTACATCGAGGTGTTCTCGCTGCTTGCTAAGGCAGCCGAGGAAATCCAGCCTGGTGAGTCGTGCGTCAAGCTCAACAGCTATGATGGTGAATTTGGCATCGAAGGAGGAGCTCCGGTTCAGCAACCAACTCGCCCCGAGAAGCCCGCACAGCCCGCGAAAGAGCCAAAGAAACCCAAAAGCCGCTGGGATAACATCAAAAAGAAGTTGTCACAACTCATGACTGAGGACGACGATACCAACGAATGAGAAAGTCCCAAGTAACCATTCATTCACGAGACTAGAGACGACTATTAAAACGAAAAAAAAACATTTCACACCGTTATGCAAGACAGAAAAGATATATTCAAACCCATCAATGAGAATCCCGGCGTGCCAGGAAAGGGAATCCTTGACACACTGGACAAAAATTCAGGGTTTCAGGACAATGAGCAAATGCCTACCATCATCAAGGTGATGGGCGTTGGTGGCGGTGGCAACAATGCCATCAACCACATGTATCGCCAAAACATCGAGGGCGTCTCATTTGTTGTGCTCAACACCGATAGGCAACAACTCAATGGCTCACCCGTCCCCAACAGGGTGCTGCTTGGCCCCAACACCACCAAGGGTCTGGGTGCCGGCAACAAGCCCGAAGTGGCTAAAGAGGCTGCTGAGGAAAGCCGTCAAGAAATTGCCGAGCTATTTGACGACGATACCAAGATGGTGTTCATCACCGCTGGCATGGGTGGTGGCACAGGTACAGGTGCCGCGCCTGTTGTGGCACGCATCGCCCAAGAAAAGGGTGTGCTCACCATCGGCATCGTGACCATCCCCTTCTTGTTTGAGGGAACCAAAAAGATTCTCAAAGCACTGCAAGGTGCCGACGAGATGGGTAAATATGTTGATGCACTGCTGATTATCAACAACCAGCGTTTGGCAGAAATTTATCCCGACTTGGACTTCAATAACGCATTTGGTAAGGCTGACGACACCCTATCGACAGCCGCCCGAAGCATCAGTGAGCTGATTACCGCCAAGGGACGCATCAACCTGGACTTCAACGATGTGAACACCACGCTGCGCAATGGTGGTGTCGCCATCATCAGCACAGGTTATGGCGAGGGTGAGCACCGTGTGACCAAGGCCATCGAGGACGCACTAGAATCGCCCCTGCTCAAGAACCGCGACGTGTATGGCTCACACAAGATTTTGATGAACGTCTATTTCAACCCCGAGAGCGAAAACCCCTTCAGGATGGCAGAGCTCAACGAATTGCAGGAGTTCATGGCAAACTTCGACCCCGAGGTTGATGTCATCTGGGGTGCAGCCTTTGACCCCTCACTCGACGAGCGCATCAAAATCACCGTGCTGGCTGCGGGTTTTAATGTCTCGCTCGACAAAGAGGCGCCCACGCCAATGCCCGTGCGCAGCTCGCGCATACAAGCTCCCGAAACGCCTACACGGGCTACCACCGAGAACGCTAATGCCCGCCTGAAAGACGAGTACGGCGAGGAGCTCATCAACAAGATGGAGCTGGCGCAGAACAGTGCCCGATACATCATCTTCACACCCGACTGGATGGATGACGATGAAGTTATCGACCTGATTGAGAAGACTCCGACCTACAGGCGCAAACCCGATTTCCGCAATCAGATTCGTGAGCGTCAGAACAATACTGCCGCTGCTCAAACAGTAGCCGAAGCACCCAAAGCCGCCAAGAGAAGCGGTGATGGAGGTGGTGTCATCGACTTTGGCGAATGATGGCAAGCAACATCTAGCTGATAATCAATTAAAAACGACAACTTACTTTATCAAAAGAAAAGATATGACCCTGTTTGAACAAGTGAGTGCGGGCATCAAAGAGGCGATGAAAGCGCACGACAAAGACCGGCTGGAGGCCCTGCGCGGCATCAAGGCTGAGCTGCTGCTCGTGAAGACCGCCCCTGGCAACAACGGCGAGGTGAGCGACGAAAACGCCATCAAGGTGCTGGTGCGCATGGCTAAACAGCGCAAAGAGAGCGCACAAATCTATGCCGAGCAAAACCGTCAAGATTTGGCTGACGTGGAATTGCTGCAAGCCAGCGTCATCGAGGAGTTTCTGCCCAAACAACTGAGCGACGAGGAACTCACCGCCGAGGTCAAGGCAATCATCAGCCAGACCGGAGCCACCAGCATGAAAGACATGGGGCGCGTGATGGGAATCGCCACCAAGCAACTTGCCGGACGAGCCGAGGGACGCGCCATCAGTGCCAAAGTCAAGGAATTGTTATCTTGATTTTAACGATTAAACCGATTTAGTATAAATTTCTAATAAAAGAGATGTTAACACTACAACTCATCAACCAAGACCCCGAAGCGGTGATTAGCCGCCTGGCCGTCAAGCAATTTGACGGACGCGAGCCCATCATGCGCATCGTGGAACTGGACAAGCAGCGACGTGCACTGCAAAAACAACGCGACGACAATGCCGCGCAACTCAATAAGATGGCTGCACAGATTGGCAGCCTGATGAAACAAGGCAACCGCGATGAAGCAGAGGGCGTGAAAACGCAAGTCGCCGGCCTGAAAGCAACCAATAAGGAAATTGACGACAACCTGAAAGCTGCCGAAGACGAGATTACACAAATCTTGCTCACTATACCCAATGTCCCATACAGCGGCGTGCCCGAAGGCAAAACTGCTGCCGACAATGTGGTGGAAAAGACTGGCGGCAACATGCCCGAACTGGGTGACGACGCTCTGCCCCACTGGGAGTTGGCAAAAAAATATAACCTCATCGACTTTGACCTGGGTGTGAAAATCACCGGTGCCGGTTTCCCCGTTTACATCGGCAAGGGAGCACGGCTGCAACGTGCGCTCACCCAATTTTTCCTCGACGAGGCAGGCAAGGCAGGCTACATTGAAATCGAGCCCCCGTTTGTGGTCAACGAGGCTTCTGGACTGGGCACCGGACAATTGCCCGACAAGGAGGGTCAGATGTATCATTGCCAAATCGACAATTTCTACCTCATCCCCACTGCCGAAGTGCCCGTCACCAACATCTATCGCGACGTCATCATCCCGCAAGAGGAGCTGCCTAAAAAGAATTGCGCATTCTCGGCTTGTTTCCGTCGCGAGGCTGGCAGTTACGGCAAGGACGTGCGCGGCTTGAACCGCCTGCACCAGTTCGACAAGGTGGAAATTGTGCGCATCGAGAAGCCCGAGAACTCATACGCAGCGCTCGAGGAGATGAAAGACCATGTGCAAGGCCTGCTCGAGAAGCTGGAATTGCCATGGCACATCTTGCGCCTGTGCGGTGGTGACATGAGCTTCACCAGTGCCATCACCTTTGACTTTGAGGTGTGGTCGGGCGCACAGCAGCGCTGGCTTGAGGTGAGCTCGGTTTCTAACTTTGAGACCTATCAAGCCAACCGGCTCAAGTGCCGTTACCGTGGCGATGACAAGAAGACGCACCTGTGCCACACGCTCAACGGCTCGGCACTCGCCCTGCCCCGCATCGTGGCTGCGTTGCTCGAGAACAACCAGACGCCTCAGGGCATACGCATACCGGCAGCGTTGCAACGCTACACTGGTTTCGACATCATCGATTAACTCCATATAGGTGCCACCCCTCAAGCCACGGCAAGCAAGCCGGCAATCAGGGGTGGCACATTTTTTTAATGGCTTGCCAAGCAGCCCCATGTGGCGCTGCAACGCATGGCCACAACACAACCACTATGGCACAAGCAACATCACGACACCGCCAGGCATGGGTTGACTACATCAAACTGCTGGCGATGCTGCTGGTGGTGATTTATCACACACCGCCACGTTACGCACCCGCCTACGACATGATATGGTCAAACCTGGGTGTGCCCATCTTCTTTTTTGCTGCCGGCTATTTGTTCGACATCAACAAGTTCAGCAGCTTTTGGGCATTGGTCAAACGTCGCGCACGGCAGATTCTTGTGCCTTATGTCACGTTTTTTATCGTCTTTTATGCGCTGTGGCTGCTCGTGGGGCGCACCATGGCTGGCCCCGAGGAGCAAGCCATACCCCTCATCACGCCATTGCGCGAACTCATTGCCGGCACACCCCATGTGGTGCTAGCCACCTTTTGGTTCTTGGCGTGCCTGTTCAGCATGCAGCTCATCTACTACCCGCTGCGACGCTATCTGCCAGGCTGCTGGCCGCTAGCCGTTGCACTGGTGCTCAGCCTGTCGCTAGTGGTGATGCCCCAGGTGCCATGGCTCAGCTACTGGAATGTGGACCATGCCATGCTCTATATGCCTACCTATGCAGCCGGCAATTGCCTCAAGCCATGGCTGCAACGCATCGCACAAGGCAAAATGCCCCAGTCACAACTGCTGTTGTGGGGCGCATTGGCACTGGTGGCACTGGTGGCACTCATCGTTTTGCCCATCATGTTTGGTCACAGCGTAGCCTATATCATCGCCCCCGAGGCTGTCATCGTCATGCTGCCCGCCCTTGTCGCTGCCGCAGGATGGGTTGAGCGGCGATTCGGACCAAGCCGTGTGGCGCAAAATGTCGCCATCACCACCATCACCTATCTCGCCCTGCAAAACTACCTGATTGGCATCATTAAAATTGTCGCTACCCGTTTGGCAGGGCCCGATGTGTTTTTCGACCATCCATGGATTAAGATTCCCATCGCCCTTGCCGTGATGGCGGCACTCTACCCCATCGCACTGCTCATCGAACGCTATGCGCCATTCATGCTAGGCAAACGCAAGCAGACATAGAGCATTTCAAGCTTTACTTATTGTGTTTTTCTTCAAAATATGGGCTTAAGCCTTATACCTTAAGCCTTAAGTCCATATTTTACGTCACAATTAATCTTGTGGCTGCGACAGAGCAAGGTTGCGCTTCAACCCTGCAAGACGCACTCGCGCTATAGCACTGTGGGCAAACAAACGGCGAAACTCGCCACGAGTCATTTGCATGATGGTTTGCGCCGATAGCTCACGCACAGCTTGTGTGGGAGCAAAATCGGCAACACTGGTCGCCACCACATGGGCATTATGGGGGCAGCATAGCTGGCACTCGTCGCATCCCACCACGCGGCCATCTGCCACTTGCGACACCCATTGCGGCAAGTCGCCATGGCACTCGATGAGCAGGCACGACAGGCAGCGCGAGGCATCGAGCGTGCCGTCGCCACACAGTGCCTGGGCAGGACACGCACTGACGCATCGCCCACAGTCGCCACAAGTGAGTTCACAAGGCTGGTCAGGCGGCAGCCATGCGGTGGTAATCACCTCTCCCAAAAAGCAAAAAGACCCCTTGCCTGGCACAATCAAGCATCCGTTGGTGCCGATGAATCCCAATCCCGCACGCCTTGCCCAGTAGCGCTCGCTCACGGGAGCAGAATCCACACAGGGCCGTGTGACACACCCCGTGAGTTGCTCGATGACTTGTGCCAATGCCGTCAACCGCTCGCGCAACACCTCGTGATAGTCACGACCATAGGCATAATAGGCTACCCGTGGGGCATCGGGCGGTTGTGACCAGACCGGGCGGTAATTCATCGCCAGCGACACCACCGTGCGTGCACCTGGCAGCAACAGTGTGGGGTCGTTGCGCAACTGGCGGTGATTGTCAGCCCATGCCATGCAGCCGTGATGCCCCAGTTGCAGCCAGCGGTCGCGCTGCGCCACGGCAGACTCGGCAACAGGAGCAGCGTCAGCAAAGCCACAAGCGTCAAAGCCCAGCTCGGCAGCCCGCGCCTTGATTTGCCGCGCCACTATGTCACAGTTGTGTGATGGCATCTATCTTATAACCCTGCTGTTGCAGCCACTCGATGGCTCGTGGCAAAGCATAGCGCATATTCTTTTCAGCCTTGAGCGAGTCGTGGAAAACGATAATCGACCCATTGCGGGCATAGCGCTTGACGTTGGCAAACACCTGCTCACCCGTGAGCTTGCGGCTGTAGTCGCGCGTCACCAGGTCATACATGATGATGGCAAAACGCGCTCGCAACACCCGCGACTGCGCCCACCGCAACAAGCCGTGCGGCGGGCGGAACAAGGTGCTGTGAATGAGCTCGTTGGCACGAAACACGTTGTGCAGATAGGTTTTAGTCCCCACATGTGCCCCTTGCAGGTGACTCATGGTGTGGTTGCCCACACTGTGACCACGACGCTTGACCTCGGCAAACAGGTCGGGATAGCGCTGCACGTTCTCGCCCACGCAAAAGAATGTGGCTTTCACGCCATAGTGGTCGAGCGTGTCGAGTACCCACGGCGTGACCTGCGGATGCGGGCCGTCGTCAAACGTCAAATAGACCGTGTGGTCGCGCTTGTGTATGCGCCACACGGTCTCGGGAAATAGCATGCGATATAGCAGCGGAGGGCGTTCTACTAACACGGTTGGAATGTGTTGGTGATGTGTGAGTGACTCGCGGTCACTCGTCAGCCGTTGTTAATTGCCGCCCAGTGCAGCTTCCAGGTCTGCGTTGCCGGCAGCAGGTTGCTGCTCACGCGCTTGTTGTTGCGCTTGTTGCTGTGCCTGCATCTGAGCCTGACGTTGCTGCTGAGCCTGGATGTAAGCCTGCTGATAAGCATAGATGCGCTCCATGTTCACGCCACGCTTCACCATCTTGTCACCCAGTTGCTTGGTCGCCTCTTCACCAAAGTATTCCTGATAGTCGCTGATCAAGTTGACCACATATTGCTGGTCGATAAACTTGTCAATGTCGGTCAGGCGGTCATACAACGTGGGCGACAGTGACTGATAGTAATGCAAATAATCACCATAGCGCAACGCCTCATGCTCTAATAGCTCGCGGCCCTTGGTCACACAAGTGCTGTCGCCACTCGCCTTGCCCAGCGAGATGTAGGTGATTGCCACTTGTTCACCCAGCTGCACGGTAAACGGTGCCGAGGCAATAGGCAGCTTCTCCATCATCAAGTCGAGCACCTTGCGAGCCTTGTCATAGCGGTCTTTGGCATAAGCCTCTACCGTCATTCCGGCAGGAGCTGACAACTTACCAGCCTGTGCCAGCGTGCCCTCGTTGATTAGTCCGCTAACCAAGTCAAGCAGGGCACTGCGGGTGGTGGTCACCATGCGGCACACGGTCTCGTCGAGATACAACGAGCCTGGCTTAGCCACATCGATGCCGCCCCAGCGGAACTTGTTCATCACATTGTCATACATCACGTCGGTGTTGCAGTTCACACCACCCACGTTGCGAGTGGGCGTTACCTGATAGGTTAAACCCGTGAGCTTCAAGTAGGGGTCAAGACCCAGATAATAAGGCTTGTTGGGCACCGTCATAGCAAAGTAGCACGGGCGATCCCAACCCTGGGCAATGCTGCTGACAATCATGTCAAACGACATCACCTGGCTGCTGGTCAAGCCACCGCCCATCTGCTGAAGGTTAAGCGTGATAGGCTCGACGCGGTCGCGCTGATTCTCGGGCACGACACCTGCCTTGATGGCTTTGTCGGCATCAACGGGGATGTAAACCATGGGATACTTAAACTCGGTAACGCCGTAAGCATTATTTTTGCTCTCGTCGCTATACAAGTGTTTCAAAGCATCGATGGCGTTGGTAGGTGTCTGGTCGGGGTTAACAAAGTAGTTCATCAGACGCTCCTCATAGGCAAACGTTGTGGGTCCAGCCTGCATGGGCAGGGGCTTGGAATCGTAAGCCGCACGCTGCATCTGGCTGATGTACCAGTCGGTAGCAAGGTAGCTCAGGTTCACCGCACGCACGTCGGTGCGATAGCCCTCTACCTCCTGCAAGTACCACAACGGGAAGGTGTCGTTGTCACCGTTGCAGAAGATGATGCCATTGGGAGCGACACCCGACAAGTAGTTCATACCAAAGTCGCGAGCCACATAGCGGCCTGAGCGGTCGTGGTCGTCCCACGTCTGGCTGACCATCTGCAAGGGCACAGCCAAGCCAATCAGGGCTGCAACGGCTGCCGTAGCCAGTGCGGTGCCATTGTTGGTGGTTGCGGGTTGAGCTGCAACCTTGGTCGCCTCTTGCTTGTCGCTGCCTTTCTTCTTGCGGTTGAGCAGCCACATGGCAAAGCTCCACAAGCCAGCCACACCCATACCAATCCAGATGGCATAGGCATAGAACGAACCGGCATAGGCATAATCACGCTCACGAGGCTGGCTCGGTGTCTGGTTCAGGTAGAGCACAATGGCTAGACCCGTCATAAAGAACAGGAAGAAGATCACCCAAAATTGCTCGATGCCGCGCCTGCCACGATAGGCTTGCCATAGCAAACCGATGATGCCCAGCAACAGCGGCAGCATGTAGAACACGTTGTGACCCTTGTTGCCCTTGCCCAAGTCGTCGGGCAGCAGGCTCTGGTCGCCCAAGCGTGCATTGTCGATAAACGGTATGCCGCTAATCCAGTTGCCATGAGTGATTTCACCCATGCCCTGCAAGTCGTTTTGACGACCTGCAAAGTTCCACATAAAGTAGCGCCAGTACATGTAGTTCACCTGATAGTCAATAAAGAAACGCAGGTTCTCCATCATGGTGGGCTTGATCTTAGCCTCTTTGCGGACAGAGTTGCCATCGCGGTCAACCACGGTGGTGGCTTCTACCGTAGTTCCCTGCATGCCCAGCCAATCAACATACTCGCGTTCACGCTTCTCATCGTGAATGCGGGGGAATAGCATATTTTGCTCAGGACTATACTGATAGATCTTCTTGGGACCCATATTCTTATAGTGGTCAGGCTGGTCGGGGCTAGTCTTCACCTCGGGAGCATATTGCGTGCGGCCATCCTTGGTAGCCGGACCCATGGTCCCATTGCCTTTGTCCTTATACATCACATCACTATACACCGTGCGACCATACAGCAACGGGGTCTCGCCATACTGCTCGCGGCTCAGATATTTAGCCAGAGCAAACGTGTTGTTGGGCGAGTTCTCGTCGAGCGGCGTGTTCTGCGAACTGCGGATAAGAATCAACGCATAGCAGCAGAAGCCAATAAAGATGACCATGATGCACAGCGAGATGTTGGTGAACACACGCACGGGAATGTACTTGCAATACTTGAACAAATAGACGCACAGTGCAATGAACAGCACCAGCGGAATGAGCAGATTGTCGCCAATGAACAGGATGCCCGACAACAAGATGGCAAGTGCAAACGACAGCTTGATGCGCAAGTCACTGCGGTTGCGATACAATTCCCACACGTTCCATGCCAGTACTGCCAGCAGCAAGATGGCATAGAACAGCACACCGCTGTTGAACGACATGCCCAGCGTGTTGACAAAGAACAGGTCGAAATATTGACCAAGCTCCACAAAGCCAGGTTCCAGGCCATAGAGAATCAACCCCACAATGGCAAACGAAACCAGCAGTGTGAGCAACGACCCCTTGAGGGTAGATTTCTTGTTGACACGACGGCACTGACGATAATAGAAAATGAGCGCAATGGCAGGGATGCACAGCAGGTTCAGCAAGTGCACGCCCAGCGACACACCCAGCACGTAGGCAATCAAAATGATCCAGCGGTCGCTAGCAGGGTCGTCTGCCTGGTCCTCCCACTTGAGGATGAGCCAGAACACCAGTGCGGTGCAGAACGACGAGAAGGCATAAACCTCGGCTTCCACAGCCGAGAACCAGAAGGTATCGCTCCAGGTGTAGGCAAGAGCTCCTGCCACACCACTGCCCATGATGACCAGGTATTGCGCCAGCGTCATCTTGTCCTCGTCACCATCACGCACCAGCAATTTCTTAACCAGGTGGGTGATAGACCAGAACAGCAGCAAGATGGTCAATGCGCTGAAGATGGCTGACATGGCATTGACGCACTTGGCGACAGCCATGACGTCACCACCGGCAAACTTAGCGGCAAAGTTAGCAGCAAGAATAAAGATGGGGTTGCCAGGCGGGTGACCAATCTCGGTCTTGAAACCTTGGGCAATAAACTCTGGGCAGTCCCAGTAGCTGGCGGTGGGCTCAATGGTGAGCAGATAGGTCACTGCCGCCACCACAAAGATGAGCCATCCCAGCGAGTTGTTGATGAGCTTGTACTTCTTCATCGTTTTGCGTTTTGATAGGTTTTATTTGGTCGTTTTGTGATTATTTTCGTTACCAAACGGCAAAATTAATGATAATCTCGCAAAACTGGGCATGAAACGGCAGATATTTGCCAAAATTTTGTTATTTTTGTGGTAACAAATCGCAAATGTGTGACCCAAAGTGCCCGTGATGACCACTCAACACAACAGCAATAGCAGCGACGTGCCAGCCAAGGCTGATCACGGCACGCACGTGTGGCGATACATTGACCTGTTTGCCGGTATCGGGGGCATGCGCATCCCCTTTGACGAAATGGGTTGCCAATGCCTATTTTCATCAGAATGGGACGAGGCAGCCTGCAAGACCTATGCCGCAAACTTTGGTGTCCGCCCCTATGGCGACATCACTGCCATCCCGTCGCGCGACATCCCTGCGCACGACATTTTGCTGGCGGGTTTTCCGTGCCAAGCATTTTCAATCATGGGCAAGCGCAAGGGATTTGCCGACACGCGCGGCACCATGTTTTTTGAAATTCAGCGCATTCTAGACCATCATCACCCACAAGCCATCTTGCTCGAAAACGTGAAACAGCTTGTGACGCACGACCACGGCAACACGTTTGCCACCATATTGAGCGTGCTCGATTCGCTAGGCTATCATGTGAAGTGGAAAGTGCTGAATGCCCTTGACTTTGGCTTGCCGCAAAAGCGTGAACGGGTGATTGTGGTGGGATTCACCGACCAGCGCAAGAGCGACCATTTCAGCTTTGACTTTGAGAAATTGCCTTATCGTCTCGCCGACATTCTAGAACGTGACGAAGACGTTGACCCATCGCTATTTGCATCAGACCACATCGTGGCAAAACGGCGTGCCAAGGTCGAAGGCAAAAGCGTCTTTTATCCATCGGTGTGGCACGAGAACAAGTCAGGCAACATCTCCATCCTGGACCACGCCTGCGCCTTGCGCACTGGTGCATCCTATAACTACCTGTTGATTAACGGCGTGCGCAGACCATCGTCCCGCGAGCTGCTGCGGCTGCAAGGTTTTCCCGAGGACTTCAAGATTGTGGTATCGCATCAGGAAATCCGCCGCCAGACTGGCAATTCGGTTGCCGTGCCCATGATTAGGGCGGTCGCCAGGCAAATGCTTGGGCTGCTCAACAGCTAAGCGACACGCATGAACAAGATTTTTTTGTTTTTTGAAAAAAGATTTTTAACTTTGCGGTTGTTAAACAGTCTAATCGACAAAAGCAACCACCAACCAACAAACTTGTGACAACGATGAAAAGGTTAAAACTATATCTTGTGATGGCAGTGCTGGCATTGGCAAGTGCCACAGGAATCGACATCAACGCACAGGTGCTGCGCGATGCTAACTTTGAGAGCATAGGTCGCATCAACGGCAACGGCATCGTGCGCGACAACGCATTCCGGTCAATCGGGAGCTTTGACAGCGACGGCACCTTGCGCGATAGTGCCGGCAACCCACTGGGGCGCATTGCCAACCTCGAAATATTTGACAACCAAGGTGAACGCATCGGCTACATCAACAACGACGGCACCGTGCGCGACGGCGAGAGCAATGTGCTAGGCCACATCAACCTGAACGATGGCAAGGTCACCGATGCCAACATGCAGACCATAGGCTTTGCCCGAGGCATACGCGTTGACTGGATTGCCTGCTACTACTTCTTCAACTTTTTTGGCAAGTAGCCACGGGTGTACAATTTTTTTCAACAAACAAAGCATCAACCAATTAGGATAACTAAATTTTAATATTTTTTATACTCTGCTTTTTGGTTGCTTGGTTTTATTGACCTACCTTTGCAGTCCGATGTTGTGCGAAGCACAGCTTTAAAAACTGCGACATTTGAGTTACCGGAATAACCAAATAGTGATTAATGAATTAACTAATTTTTTAATAACCTTTTTATTGTAATTTTTATTTACTTTTTATTATGAAAAAAAATTTACTTCTTGCGCTTTGCGCATGTTTGGGCTTGGGGTATGCAAGCGCAGACGTTACTTTCCACCCAGTAGAGCAAGACACGCTGTACAACTACGTGATACCCACCAACGGCACACAGCAGATTATGTATCAGCACTCAGTCAATGTACAAGGCTACACCTCGTATCTGTATTTTAACAAGTTCCAGCCTGAATTTTTGGTGAAGGCTGCACAATTCGGACAAGGTACTGAAGAGGGCACTGGCGAGCTACCCAAACTCGCCAAGGTTATCGACATCGCCCTGAAGGGATATAATGTGGGTGACGACACCTATCAGCTCAACACCCTTTGGATTAAGAACACCGAATCTGCAACGCTTGACAAGCTGGCCTACACAGACTATGCCTACGGTATCGACGAGGACATGGCTATCTTTAGCGATGAGCAAGTGAAGTGTAACCTGAAAGGCACCGAAGCTGCCCACGACACCATCATTAACACGCCACTCCAAGGTCTGAAAATAAATGATGTGGCTGTGCTCGTAGAGGAGGGTGTTGGTGACTACAAGCTTAGGGCTAGCATCGATCCGTTCATCTACAACGGCAATAACGTTGAGGTCAACATGTGGATTGAGAACAACGAGGTAACTGCCACCACGCCTGTCATCAACTACTTCTATGAGACCTACAAATATTCTGAGTCCGGCGACGATGTTGCCAGCACCTATCGTGGCGTCGGCAATACGGCTTTTGGCTCAACCATGGGCTTCAACTTCAATGCTGACACCAAGGGTATGTGCCAGGAAGCCCTTGGTGCTGCGCTGATGTATGACATCGCTTATAACACCATCCCAGCCTTCAGGATGAAATATTACACCAACGACATCTTCGTGACCAACCTCTCTAACTATCCCTTCACCATCTATGACGAGGACGGCAATGTGCTCCTCAAGGGCGAAGGCATGGCTAAGGGCACCTCGTATGTTATCTACAACGTGGACCACACCAAGACCTACACCGTTGAGTATGGCTTCGATAGCAACGATCTGGACAAGGAGACCATCGCATTCACCGGCGAAGACCCTATTTGGAAAGACCTTGAGGTGTTTATCGACTATCCCACCGCTGTTGAGGAAGTTGCCACCGCTAAGCAAGTTGCTGGCGTACGCTACTACAACCTGGCTGGTCAGGAGATGACCGAGGCTAATGGTGTGACCATCGTCGTTACCAACTACACCGACGGCAGCACCACCACGACCAAGGTGATGAAGTAATTTGCATTATTTTTCCCCACGTGGGTGACGGCATCTAACCATTAGATGCCAAGAGCCACAAAACGAGTGGTGGATGCATACCACAACAAGATGCATCCACCACTTGCTTTATATAAAGCTGTAATCTGATAATGGCTTAGTGGGCGTCGAGCCAATTGCTGGCAACACCATGTGAAGCGGTCAGGCGCACACGCCCCTGATAGACACCCTCCATTTCCTCAACGACGATGCTGCTCACACGTTCCAACTCATCGGGTAGCACGTCAAAGTTAAGTTCATCGTGCACCTGCAATATCATGCGTGAGCGCAAACCCTCGTCACGAAAACGTCGGTCGATGCGCACCATGGCAAGTTTGATGACATCAGCCGCAGTGCCCTGTATGGGGGCGTTGATGGCATTACGCTCGCTAAACCCTCGAACCACCGCATTGCGCGAATTGATGTCGGGCAACATGCGCCGCCTGCCATAGACAGTGGTCACATAGCCCTGCTGTCGCGCCTGGGCAATGCAACGGTCAATGTAATCGCGCACCTGCGGAAATGTGTTGTAATAGCCATCGATTAGCATTTTTGCCTCGCTACGTGCAATGTTAAGCCGTTGCGCCAAGCCAAATGCCGAGATACCATACAAGATGCCAAAGTTGGCGGTCTTGGCCTTACGCCGCTGGTCGGCAGTGACCTGATCGAGCGGCTCGTGATAAATTTTTGCCGCTGTGATGGCGTGGATGTCGTGACCATCCCTGAAGGCATCGAGCATAGTCTGATCCTGACTCAAATCAGCCACCAGGCGCAACTCTATTTGCGAATAGTCGGCACTAAAGAACACGTTGCCCTCAGCGGGTATAAAGGCACGTCTGATTTCACGTCCCTCATCGCTGCGCACCGGAATGTTTTGCAGGTTAGGATTGTTTGAAGACAGGCGACCGGTAGCAGTAACCGTCTGGTTATAGGTCGTGTGTATGCGCCCCGTTTGCGGGTTTACTAACGCCGGCAAGGCATTGACATAGGTGGATAGCAATTTGCGCTTACCCCTGAGTTCAAGGATTTTGTCAACCAGTGGATGTCTGTCACGCAGGCGCAGCAAGATATCCTCGGTGGTGCTATATTGTCCTGTTTTGGTCTTTTTGGCTTTGGAATCAATCTTGAGCTTATCGAACAAAATCTCGCCCACTTGGGCTGGCGAGGCGGTGTTAAACGGCTGTCCTGCCAGCTGGTGGCACTCGTTATCCAGTTGCTCAATCTGTTGGTTGAGGGTCACTGCATAGTCGTTGAGGGCATGTTGGTCGATGCGCACGCCCGTCAACTCCATCGTTGCCAGCACACGCACCAGTGGCAACTCTATGTCACGCAACAAGCTGGTCATGCCCTGCTGCTCAAGCCGCTCATCAAGCACATCAGGCAGTTGCAACGTGAGGTCGGCAGCCTCACATGCCCATTGCGTCATCGCTTGCGGTGACACCTGTTGCGGCTTGAGTTGGCTGCGTCCTTTGGGACCCAGTACCTCCTCGGGGGTGATAGCGGTGTAGTGCAGCAATTCAAATGCGACCTCAGCACTGCTATGCCCGCGCTCAGGCTGCAACAGATAGTGCGCCACCGCCGTGTCGTAATAGGGGGCAGTGAAATCAATGCCATGATTATGCAGCATCACCATCGCCCGCTTGACATCGTTGCTCACAATAGTCGCCTTGCCACCAAACAGTGGAGCCACGGCTTGCAGCAAGTCACCACTGTTGCCACAAGGCAGATAAGCCGCCTGATGCAATTCGCCGCACAAGGCAATGCCCACAATGTCGGCTTGCATCGCCTCGGCACCCATACTGACGAAACTAACTCCCACCCGATTGCACGCCAGCAGATTGGTGACCAACTCGCTAGCTTGCGCCGGCGTATCAATCAATCTATAGTTGTGGGCTACGTCAGCCAGCCTGACGGGTGCAGCAGCCTCGACAGGTTGCTGCGGAACCTCGTTGTCCGGCAAATCAAATAGCGACAATTGCCCGTCAGCATCGGCATGCGGGGCAGGCTGCGGCTTGAGTGATTCGGTGGCAGGTACTGTGGCGACAGCTTTGTCGGCATTGTCAGCAGCCGCATTATTGGCATTGTCAGTGAGTCCCACGTTAGCCTCGCCATGGTCAATCAGGCGGGTGGTGAGCGTCCTAAACTCCAGTTCGTCGAACACTTGCCGCAGGGCATCCATATCGGTTGCCGACCTGCGCAATGCCTTCTCATCGAGTGTGATGGGCAAATCAGTATGTATGGTTGCCAAAAGCTTTGACAACTTGATTTGTTCGGCATTGTCCACAATCTTTTGCCGCAGGGCACCCTTGATGGTGCTGGTGCGCACCAGCATATTCTCGATGCTGCCAAACTGCTGGATGAGACGCTCAGCCGTCTTGGGTCCTACGCCAGGACAACCAGGAATGTTGTCAGCGGCATCGCCCATGAGTCCCAAAATGTCAATCAGTTGCTTGGGCGACTGGATGCCATATTTGGCATTAACCTGCTCCACGCCCAGCACCTCGTTTTTGCCAGGATTAAAAATCTTCACCCTGTCGGTCACCAGTTGTCCAAAATCTTTGTCGCCTGTCACCAGATAGGTGAAATATCCACGCTGCTCAGCCTGCCGCGCCAGTGTGCCTATCACATCGTCTGCCTCATAGCCTTGCACCTGAAAGATGGCAATGTGATAGGCTTCGAGGATGCGCTTGATGTAGGGCACTGCGGTCAAAATGCCTTCGGGTGTCTTGTCGCGGTTGGCCTTATAGGGCTCATACATATCGTTGCGGAACGTCTTGCCGCCTGGGTCAAAACACACGGCAATGTGCGATGGCCGCTCACGTTTAAGCAAATCTTGCAGCATGTTGACAAAGCCAAACACCGCCGAGGTGTCGATGCCCGTGCTGGTGACGCGCGGATTGCGTATCATCGCATAAAAGGCACGGAAGATGAGCGCATAGGCATCGAGCAATAGCAGTTTGTTTTCTGATTCCATGATATCGGTGAAATGTGAATGTTCTGAAAAAACCTCTAAAAGTACCCATTTTTTGGCACATCATAAAATATTTGCATTAAAAAATGCCCGCAAAGCGAGAATTATTGCTAATTTTGCGCCACAGAACGACAGCAATGGCAAACAGCTTGCAGCATATCAAAGACTACTTGCGTCCACAGCTGGAGGCGATGAACGACATCATCACCACCACGTTGCGCAGTGACAGTGCGCTCACCAACGAGATTGTCGCAAACTATCTCAAGACCAAGGGCAAGCAACTGCGCCCCATCATGGTGTTGCTGGTGGGTCGCTACTGTGGTGGCATCAACCAGCGTGTGCTTGAAGGTGGTGCGGCAGTCGAGATGCTGCACAATGCCTCGCTCATTCACGACGATGTGATTGACCAAGCCCGTGAACGCCGTGGGCTGGCGACCATTAACAGCGTGTGGGACAATCATGTGGCTGTGCTCGTGGGCGACTTTTTTGTCACCGGTGCCCTGCAATGCGCCGTGCGCACTGGCGATAGCCGCATCTTGGAAGACTTGGCTGGCATGGGGCGCGACTTGTCGCTGGGCGAAATCAACCAAGCCGACATCGCACGCCACCACATCATCGACGAAGCCACCTACATGAGCATCATCAGTGCCAAGACGGCATCGCTGTTTGAATGCTGCGCCGCGGTGGGCGGGCATGCAGTGGATGCAAATCCCGATGAGCTAGAACGGCTAAAACGGTTTGCACGACTATTGGGCATCTGCTTCCAGATTAAGGACGACACCTTTGACTACTACAACGACCCCGTCATCGGCAAGCCCACAGGCAACGACCTGCGCGAGGGCAAAGTGACACTGCCGCTCATCTATGCGTTGCATCAGACCAGTCAGCCCGAATGTGCCGCCATGTGCGAGTTGGTGAAGCAAGACACCCTGGATGCCAACCAAATTGAGCAACTGGTGGAATATGCCAAACGTGCCGGAGGCATCGATTATGCTTACGAGACCATGCGCAAGCTGAAGGCTCAAGCCGATGAGCTGCTCGATAGCGACAATGAGGTGACACCCATGCTGGCAGAAATTTTTGATTACATCATCGACCGTAATATGTGATGTTGCAACCCTACTTGATAGCTGGTCGCGTCGAGGCGGGCTGCGATGAGGCAGGCCGTGGTTGTCTGGCTGGTCCTGTGACAGCAGCGGCAGTGATTCTGCCTCCCGATTTCCATAACGAACTGATTAACGACAGCAAGCAGCTCACCGAACATCAACGCGAACTGCTGCGCCCCGTCATCGAGCGCAAAGCCGTGGCATGGGCTGTGGCTATGGTTTCGCCACAAGAGATTGACCACATCAACATTTTGCGTGCCTCAATCACAGCCATGCACCGCGCCCTCGACCAACTATCCGTGCGACCCGAGGGCATCTTGGTTGACGGCAACCGCTTTTTTCCCTATCACGACATTCCGCACACCACCATCGTCAAGGGCGACGGCAAGATGCTCAGCATCGCTGCTGCATCGATACTCGCCAAGACGCATCGTGACGAGCTCATGCGGCAACTCGATGCCGAATTTCCCCAATATGGATGGGCAAAAAACAAGGGCTACCCTACCCCAGCCCACCGCGCCGCCATCAAGCAATATGGCATCACGCCCCACCACCGCCGCACCTTCCAGCTGCTGCCACAACCCACGCTGTTCGACGATGCCGAACTGTGAACAGCCATAGCTCACACCACCAAACACCAAGCCTTAATCAGATAAGAGCAGCATGAAATCTTGACCTCGCTGCTACACGTTCTTGTCATTGCATTTTGCATCAAGCATGAAGTTTTTGGGACAAATAGACAGGAAAATGAAAAATAATCCGTATTTTTGCAAGAACTAAAAAACCACAGGATTATGAATCTGCAGCGACGCTACCCCATCGGGATACAATCATTCAGGGAGATCATTAGAGGTAACTATGCCTACGTGGACAAAACGCAACACGTGTACAACTTGGCAAACTCGGGCAAATACTTCTTCCTGAGCAGGCCGCGCCGTTTTGGCAAGTCACTGCTTATAAGTACGTTAGAAGCGTATTTCAAGGGTAAAAAAGAGTTGTTCAAAGGTCTGAAAATGGAGCAGATAGAGACCAGCTGGGAACAACACCCTGTGCTGCGGCTAGACTTGAACAATGAAATTTACACGAGTGCCGATGCATTGATAAGCATCTTGGAACGTCATCTGAACCAATGGGAAAGCGTGTATGGTGCTAATCCGAAAGATAAGACCATCACTGACCGTTTCAGTAGTGTCATCGACCGCGCTGTGGCGCAAACGGGCAGGCAGGTGGTGATTTTGGTTGATGAGTACGACAAACCGCTACTAGAGACCATTGACAACGATGACCTCAATCAACAGATGCGCGCTATCCTAAAAGGGTTCTATGCAACACTCAAGTCGCAAGACGAGAACATCCGTTTTGCCCTATTGACGGGTGTAAGCAAATTCTCGCATGTGACTATCTTCAGCGGGCTGAACAACCTTAAAGATATCTCAATGGCCAAAGACTTTGCCGACATTTGTGGTATTACTGAGCAGGAGTTGCGGAGCAATTTCGATGACGATGTGCAGCGGCTGGGTGATGAGAACGGCATGACCAAGGATGAGGCATACGAGAAACTGCGCGAGAACTACGATGGTTATCATTTTGTGCGAACCGGGCCAGGCATTTACAATCCTTTCAGCATCATGAACGTGCTGGCCGACAAGGAGTTCTCGGACTACTGGTTTGCCACTGCCACACCGACATTTTTGGTCAAGTTGCTG